>Ga0315900_10000842_pt1 | contig 50314 bp, 47 predicted proteins | sample LakEriMetagenome_FD_203521 | JGI IMG/M metagenome (GOLD analysis project Ga0315900, IMG submission 203521) | Freshwater fungal communities from buoy surface, Lake Erie, Ohio, United States - Buoy 12 MA114 | ecosystem: Environmental > Aquatic > Freshwater > Lake > Lake biofilm | place: USA: Lake... | reverse complement strand
GGCCTATGCCTGTGCCATGAAGGAGTTTCAACCTCTCGCCTTGTTTGTCGTGGGGCCGACCGCCTCGGGCAAATCCGCCCTCGCGCTCGCCATCGCTGAACGCCTGGGTGGGGCCATCATCAACACCGATAGCATGCAGCTTTATCGGGAACTCCGCATCATCACCGCCCGCCCAAGCCCAGAGGACGAAGCCCGCGCGCCGCATGTGCTTTACGGCGTGCGCGAAGCCGCCGAGGCCGCGTCGGTGGCCTGGTGGCGCGAAGCAGCGCTCATGGCCATGGAAGAAACCCGCGCGGCAGGGCGGCTTCCCATCATCTGCGGCGGCACCGGCATGTATTGCGCGGCGCTCACCCAGGGCCTGGCCGCCATCCCCCCCATCCCGGCACCCGCCCGCGAAGAAGCCCGGCGCCTTTTGGCCGAGGAAGGCCCGGCTGCCTTGCATGCGCGTCTGGCGGCTGAGGACCCTGCCTCCGCCGCGCGGCTCCGCCCCAGCGACAGCCAGCGCATCGCCCGCGCCTGGGAGGTCTGGCGCGGCACTGGGCGCGGCATTGCGGCTTGGCAGGCGGAAGCGAGCGCCGCCCCCGCCCCCTGGCGTTTTGCGTCGGTTTTGCTCGATCCGCCGCGGGCAGAACTGCGCGCGGCCATAGCCCGGCGTTGGGCGGCCATGATCCAGGCCGGCGCGGTTGATGAAGTGCGCGCCCTGCTGGCCCAGGGCCTTGACCCCGCCTTGCCCGCCATGCGCGCCCTTGGCGTGCCGGAAATCGCGGCCATGCTTTCCGGGCGGCTGACGCCCGAAGAAGCCTCGGCCCGCGCCATCCTGGCGAGTGGGCAATATACCAAGCGCCAAGCAACCTGGTTCCGCCACCATGAACTGGCGCCCCCGGACCGATCTTATCTCATAAATGCGCGATTTGAAGGTTTCGCGCAATTTTCGGAAAGTGAATCAGCCAAATTTTTCGCATTTCTTGATTTTTGCCGTTGACGCCCCCCAGCCTAGGGTCTAACAGCCCCTCCTCGCCGGCCCTGAACCTTCGGGGCCGGTTGCTTTTCATGAAGGAAGTCACCCATGTCTGCCGCGACCCAAGCCCCGCCCGCCTCTGATGCCCTGACCATGTCGGGTGCCGAGGTCGTATTGCGCGCGCTGAAGGATAATGGCGTTGAGGTGATCTTCGGCTATCCCGGCGGCGCGGTGCTGCCGATCTATGACGCGATTTTCCAGCAGAACGCCATTCGCCACATTCTGGTGCGCCATGAACAGGCGGCGGTCCATGCGGCGGAGGGCTATGCGCGTTCCACCGGGAAGGTTGGCGTGGTGCTGGTCACCTCCGGCCCTGGTGCCACCAATGCCGTGACGGGGCTTTTGGATGCGCTGATGGATTCAGTGCCGGTGATTTGCCTGACCGGCCAGGTGCCGACGCATTTGATCGGCAATGATGCCTTCCAGGAAGCCGATACCACCGGCATCACGCGCCCCGCGACAAAGCATAATTATCTGGTCAAGAAATCCGAAGACCTGGCGCGTGTGATGCATGAAGCTTTTTATGTCGCGAAATCCGGCCGCCCCGGCCCGGTGGTGATTGATCTGCCCAAGGATGTTTTGATCAATAAGGCGCCGTATCGGGAAGCTACCACGCAAAGCCATCGTTCTTATCGCCCACGCACGGAACCCGATGCCAAGGCCATCCGCGATGCGGTGCGGCTTTTGAAGCGCGCGCATCGCCCGATTGTCTATGCCGGCGGCGGCGTGATCAATGCCGGGCCGGAAGCATCGCGCCTGTTGCGTGAGTTTGTCCGCATGACAGGTATGCCCTGCACCAATACGTTGATGGGGCTTGGCACCTATCCGGCGGAAGACCCGCAATTCCTTGGCATGCTTGGCATGCACGGCACTTATGAAGCCAATCTTGCGATGCATGGCTGCGATGTCATGTTCAATATCGGCGCGCGTTTCGATGACCGTGTGACGGGGCGGCTCAATGCCTTCTCACCGACTTCAAAGAAGATCCATGCGGATATTGATCCGTCTTCGATCAACAAGAATGTCGCGGTGGATGTGCCGATTGTGGGTGATGCGGGCGCCGTGCTCGCCGCCATGATTGAAGCCTGGAAGGCGGATGAAGCGGCGCAGGACAAGCCCGCACTTGCCGCCTGGTGGCGCCAGATTGATGCGTGGCGCAGCACGAATTGCTTGCAATATCGCCAGGAAAGCAAGATCATCAAGCCGCAGCATGCGGTGAAGCGGCTTTATGACATCACCCGCGAATTGGGGCGCGAGACCTTCATCACCACCGAAGTCGGCCAGCACCAGATGTGGGCCGCGCAGTATTTCGGCTTTGACAAGCCCAATCGCTGGATGACCTCGGGCGGGCTTGGCACCATGGGCTATGGGCTGCCGGCGGCGATGGGCGTGCAGATTGCGCATCCGGATGCGCTGGTGATTGATATCGCCGGTGAGGCTTCGATCCTGATGAATATTCAAGAAATGGGCACGCTCGCGCAATATCGTCTGCCGGTGAAGGTGTTCATTCTGAATAATGAATATATGGGCATGGTGCGCCAATGGCAGGAATTGCTGCATGGCGGGCGCTATTCCGAAAGCTATTCGGCATCGCTGCCGGATTTCGTGAGGCTCGCGGAAAGCTTCCACGCAGTTGGCATGCGCGCGGAAGGCATTGATGATCTTGATCGCGTGATCCGGGAAATGATCGCGATCGACAAGCCCGTGATCGCGGATATCTGTGTAGCCAAGGATGAAAACTGCTTCCCCATGATCCCATCGGGTGCGGCGCATAATGAAATGATCCTTGGCCCGGGCCAGGAAGGTGGCGTCGCCGGCGTTACCGATGAGGGCAAGGTCCTGGTCTGAGGAGCACTGCTATGTCTGATCTGAAAGGCGGCCAACGCGCCGCGACCATTGCTGTGCTGGTGGAAAATGAAGCGGGCGTGCTGGCGCGCGTCATCGGCCTATTCTCAGGCCGTGGCTACAATATTGATAGCCTAACGGTGGCACCGGTGGATGAGACGGGGCGGATTTCACGCATCACCATCGTCACCAGCGGTACGGATATGGTGATCGAACAAATCAAGGCGCAGTTGGATCGGCTGGTGCCGGTGCATAAGGTTTCTGACCTTACCATTGAAGGCCCGCATCTGACGCGCGAATTGGCGCTGATAAAGGTAGTGGGCCGGGGTGAGAGCCGCATGGAAGTGCTGCGGCTTGCGGATGCTTTCCGCGCGCGCGTGGTGGATGCCACCACGGAAAGCTTCGTGCTTGAGATGACCGGCAATGGCGACAAGATTGATGCCTTTGTGGCGCTGATGCGCCCGATTGGGTTGGCGGAAGTCTCGCGCACCGGTGCCGTTGCCATTGCGCGCGGGCCAAAAGGGATCATGGAATAGGCGCATGTCTGAAGCCGCGCCCAAGGCCTATAGCAAGGGCAAGGCTTTCACCTGGGCGCTTTATGATTGGGCCAATAGCGGCTTTCCGACGGTAGTTTCCACCTTCGTCATCGCCGCCTATTTCACGCAAGGCATCGCGCCCGATCCGGTAACAGGTCAGTCGCAATGGGGCTGGATGCAAACCGTGGCAGCCTTTGCCATTGCGCTACTCTCACCGCTGCTTGGGGCCATTGCTGATCAGGGGCGGCGCCGGCGCGCGATGTTGACGCTCTGCACGCTGGTCACCGCGATTTTCACGGCACTGATCTGGTTTGCGCGGCCCGACCCCGCCGATGCGCTTTACGCGCTGATCTGCATTGGCATCGCCACCATCGCCTTTGAACTCGGGACCGTGTTCTACAACGCGATGCTGCCGGGCTTGGTGCCGGAAGAACGGATGGGCAGGCTTTCGGGCTTGGCTTGGGGGCTTGGCTATGCGGGGGGGCTGGCCTGCCTGCTGCTGGCGCTGGTGCTGTTCATCCAGCCCGATCCTTCACCCTTCGGGCTCGATCGTGGCGCGGCAGAGCATGTGCGCGCCTCGGCCGTATTGGTCGCGGTCTGGATATTGGTATTTGGCTGGCCGGTCTTGATCGCTTTGCCTGACCCGAAGGGCGTGCGGCCCAGGCTCCGCGATGCACTCGCGGCCGGCTTGCATGAAATGGGCACGCTGCTGCGCGGTCTGCCGCGCCGCCCGGCCATGGCGCGGTTTCTGATTGCGCGGCTGTTTTATACGGATGGGCTGAACACGCTTTTTGCCTTCGGCGCGATTTATGCCGCCGGCGTGCATGGCATGACCATTCAGGAAATTCTGTATTTCGGCATTGCCATGAATGTCACGGCAGGATTGGGCGCCGCCGGCTTTGGCCTGATCGAGGATCGGCTCGGCGCCAAGCCCACGGTGATGATCGCACTCGGCGCCATGATTGTGCTGGGTAGTTTTCTGCTGCTCAGCAATGACAAGACAATGTTCTGGATCCTGGCCATGGCGCTTGGGCTTTTCATGGGCCCTGCCCAGGCGGCTTCGCGCACGCTGATGGCCCGTATGGCCCCGCCCGATGAGGTGACGGCGCATTTCGGGCTTTTCGCTCTTTCCGGGCGCGCTACCGGGTTTCTCGGCCCCGCGGCGGTGGCCATGGTAACGGCAATGAGCGGCAGTCAGGCCTGGGGCCTAGCCACGGTCATTGCCTTCCTCGCGCTTGGCGCGGCCATCCTGGCGCCCTTGCGCGTTGTTCGGCATAGCTAACTCACCGGTCCTTCTGCCATAGTCTCGCCCCGGAGGTATGGCAGCAAACCCCGATGATAGATGATGCGCGCGAAGCCGCTTGGGCGGCGCTGATGGCTTTGGCCGAAAGGCCGGATGCGGCGGCTATTCGCCCGCTTTTCGCCGCTGATCCTGATCGTTTCGCGCGGTTTTCGCGCCAGGCCGGCGATGTGCTGCTCGATTTTTCCAAAACCGCGATTTCGGATGCGGTACTGAAGGCACTGCTAGCACTTGCCGAGGCCTCTGATGTCGCGGGCTTCCGCGCGAGGCTTTTTGCGGGTGCTGCGGTGAATGCCACGGAAGGCCGCGCGGCGCTGCATATGGCGCTGCGCGCTGAACCGGGCGATGATTTCCGCGCGGGCACTGAGGATATCATGCCCGAAATGCTTGCTGTGCGTGCGCGCATGGAGGCCTTCACCCGCGCCGTGCATGAAGGGCGCATCCTTACAGCCAAGGGTCAGCGCTTTACCGATGTGCTCAATATCGGCATTGGCGGGTCGGATCTTGGCCCGGCCATGGTCGCGCGCGCCTTATGGACAGATAAGGCACCGCTGCGCGGGCATTATTTGGCGAATGTGGATGGCCATGCCTGGGCTGAGATGCAGGCCAAACTTGATCCCACGCGCACGCTGGTGCTGGTCGCGTCCAAAACCTTCACCACACAAGAGACCATGACGAATGCCGCGCTGGCGCGTGATTGGTTGCGCGAAGCTGTAGGTGAAGCCGGCGCCGCGCAGCACATGGCGGCCCTTTCCACCAATCTTGCCGCGACCAGCGCCTTTGGCATCGCACCCGAGCGTGTCTTTGGTTTTCGTGATTGGGTAGGCGGGCGGTTTTCGCTTTGGAGTGCGATTGGGCTTTCACTCGCGCTGACGCTTGGCTGGGATGCTTTTGCGCGCTTGCTCGCGGGTGCACGCGTGATGGATCAGCATTTCCGCGAGGCATCACTTGCCGAGAACCTGCCGGTACTGCTGGCGCTGGTTGAAGCCTGGCATGTGAATGGGTTGGGTTATCCAAGCCGCGCCGTGCTGCCTTATGATGAACGCCTCGCGCGCTTCCCGGCACATTTGCAGCAATTGGAAATGGAAAGTCTCGGCAAGCGTGTGGCGCTTTCGGGTGGCGCCTTGCAGCGCGCTTCCGGCCCAGTGGTGTTTGGTGAGCCAGGCACCAATGCGCAGCATTCCTTCATGCAATTACTGCATCAAGGCACCACGCCCGTGCCGGTGGATTTCATTCTGGTGGCGCGACCTGATCATGCGCATGCCGATAGCCATCGCAAACTGCTCGCCAATGGTCTGGCGCAGGCGGAAGCGCTACTCAACGGCAAGGACGCCACCGCCGTCACCGCCGAGATGCACGCCGCGGGCGTCGCGGAAGCTGAGATTGCGCGCCTATTGCCGCATCGCGTTTTCCCTGGTGATCGGCCAAGTGTGACCATGCTGCTGCCGCAGCTTGATGCCTATACGCTTGGCCAATTGGTGGCCTTGTATGAACACAAGGTGGCGGTGCTCGGCGCGCTTTGGGGGATCAATCCCTTTGATCAATGGGGGGTGGAGCTCGGCAAGCAATTGGCCGGCGCCGTCTTGGCAGAGTTGAATGCCGGCGCGCCACGGCAGGGCGCGCATGATGGGTCAACCGCTGGGCTGATCACCCGGATCGCAGCGCTTTGGCCGGAAGGTCGCGTATGACCGCGCCCTATATCCAAGCACTTGCCAGCGATGGCGCGCATCGCTTTAGCAAGCAGCCAGCACAAAGCCTGACACTTCTGACCGGGCTGGGCGTGGAAGGCGATGCGCATGCGGGTGTGACAGTGAAGCATCGCTCCCGCGTCGCGCGCGATCCATCACAGCCCAATCTGCGCCAGCTTCATTTGCTGCATGCCGAAATCTTCGAAGAACTCGCGCCCCAGGGTTTTGCGCTCAAATCTGGCGATATTGGTGAGAATGTGACAACGCGCGGGCTTGATCTGCTCGGGCTTGGCACCGGCACGCGGCTTTGCCTGGGGACAGCCGCGATTTCCGTTGAGAGACGAATGAACCCGGGGATCAGACGGTGGACGCCCGCGGCAGCGTCCACAGGCCAGGCAGCCCGGCGACGCGATTGACCCACGCCTGCACGCCCGGCCAGCGCGCAAGCTAGAACCCTCCCTCGTCGGCCCTGCGCGCGCGGCGAGGCCGAGAATCTGATCAAGCTCCACAAGGCACAACTCGCCTCTGATCGCACCAACTGCCGCTCCCCGCTCGCGAACCAAGCCCGTCTCGTCCTCCACACCGCCGCCTTCTGGCTCATGCGGGAATTGCGCCTGCGCGTGCCCGTCGCCGATAAGCTGCGTCACGCCGAATTCACCACCTTGCGGCTCGGTCTCGTCAAGGTCGCCGCCAGGATCACCGAGACGACGAGCCGAGTGCGCATTGCGCTGGCGTCGGCCTTCCCAAACGCAGCCATCTTCCGCCGCGTCGCGCTCTGCCTGCAGACCGCGGGGCCGTGACGACCGAGGAAGAAATCCTCGTTCGTCTGTCCCTGAAACTCAAACGCCGACCAAAAACCGAAAAATCCGCGATGAAAAAGGCGCCACGGACAGACGCGCGATGACGCAACCATGAAAATTTTTGCGGAGATGTCGTGAATAGGTCAGGTTAAACCGTTCCCGGTCCAAAATTCAGGTTCACCTCTTCAAAATCGCGGGCCACGATGCACTCCTCGGCGATGCTATTATTGATATTATAACGATAATAGATGCAGCATATTTTTGTAATGAAAGGGGCGGGGTCAACACGCGCGTAGCGAGTAAGAAAATCGGGGGAACCGACAGTAAAAATCATGTTGCTTTCCGAAAGAAATATGTTTTCCTGCATGGCTTTGGTAATATCCACAAAAATTTGATTGGTGCCGTAAGTTACCCTGTTAAAAATAATACCGGGTGGGAGGTAATTAAGCTTCAGGGTTTGCCCATCCAGCCCCGATTTGGAAACTTCGTAAGAACCTGGCCCGTCCACAGTGCCGTAAGCATAAGTAACCGTGAGTTGACGATTATTGCTGCTTAACCCGCTTAAACCCAGGTTTTGTGCACTGATTGCAACATTAATGTTGTTGGTACCCGCCATTTTGTTCTTGATGGCTTGCGTTACATCGTGTGCCGCTTCGCCGGCGTAACCATACCAAGCTTTTTTGATCAATGATTCCCATGGTGATCGCACTCCCGTTGATCCCCGACGGTCGAGGAAATTTGATAACAAAAAAACACCATGCGGCCTTGCCTGTCAAGTATCGATGCGGAGGCGCGTTCGGCGCCGGCGCGCGCAAAAGCGCCCGAATCTCGGTCCTGGCGTGTGGTCCCCGGCGTGTTCGGGTTGGCAGGCGCGTCGGTCGCGGCGCCTTCGGCTGCACCGACACCCGCGCACTCGACGCCGCGCGACCGGGGGCGCGCGTGCGGCTCGCTGACCTCGTTCTGGTACGGCAACGGCCCGGCAGTGCGAGGGGCATCGTCTTCGTCACGGTGGAAGCGGTCGTGGAAATCACTGGGCTCCGCAATCCCTGCGCCCAGCTTGATCATTTCCAACCAGGGCTGATGGCGGCAATGCTCGGGCGCGATGAAGCGGGCGGGCTGATCCGCAAATCCGGCGTCATGGCGATAGTGCTGCAAGGTGGCGTGCTGCGCGCAGGTGATCCGATCATGGTCATCCCGCCCGCCGGTCCGCATCGGCCCTTGCAGCCAGTCTGACTCGCGACTCGAAGCTTCTGCTATAAGGGCGCATGTACGCTGCTCCCCTTTCGGCCCCGCGCCCGGCCATTCGCCTACTGCCCGAGACCACCGCGAACCGCATCGCGGCCGGTGAGGTGGTGGAACGCCCGGCCGCCGCGCTCAAGGAAATCGTCGAAAACGCTTTGGATGCCGGGGCCAGGCGCATTGCCGTGACGCTGGAAGGCGGCGGCATGGACCGGATTCTGGTGGAAGATGACGGCATTGGCATGGGGCCGGATGATCTGGCGCTGGCTGTCGAGCGCCACGCCACCTCCAAATTGCCGGAAGAAGCGACGCTGTTCCGCATCGCGACGCTTGGCTTCCGGGGGGAGGCCTTGCCTTCCATCGGCGCGGTGGCGCGGCTTGCCATTACGTCCTGCCCGCAGGGTGGCACCGCGCATCGGATCGTTGTGGAAGGCGGCGTGAAGGGCGATGTCGCCCCGGCCTCGGGCGCGCCGGGTACGCGGGTTGAGGTGCGGGATTTGTTCTTTGCCACCCCGGCAAGGCGCAAATTCCTACGCCATCCCCGCACGGAAGCCGAACATGCGGTGGAAGCGGTGCGCCGCCTGGCACTCGCCTGGCCGGAAGTGGCGTTTCGTGTGGAAAGCGATGGGCGGGAAGTGCTTTCCCTGCCCGCCGCCGATCAGGAAGGGCGCATCCGGCAAGTGCTGGGCGCGGATTTCGCCGCCGCCGCGGTGCCGGTCGAAGCGGTTTCCGCAAGCCTGGATATCAGCGGGCTCGCGGCGCTGCCCTCCCATCACCGCCCGACCACGCTTGGTCAGCATTTGGTGGTAAACCGCCGCCCGGTGCGCGACCCTTTGCTGCGCGTGGCTTTGCGCGTGGCTTACCGCGATGTGATCCCGCAAGGCCGCCACCCCGTGGCAGCGCTGTTTCTGCAAGTGCCGCCGGAGTCCGTGGATGTGAATGTGCATCCGATGAAGACCGAGCTTCGCTTCCGTGATGGGGAGGCTGTGCGGGGTGCCTTGATTTCCGCGCTCCGCAAATCCCTCGCGATTGGCGCCGGGACGGTGGTGGCGGTGCCTTCCCTGGCCGGCGCCGCGCCGGTTGCTGGCTTCAGCGAGGCCCTGCCCGTTTTGCCCCAATCCATGCCGCGCCCGGCAGGGCTGCCGCAGCCGCGCCTGCCCTTGGGGTTCCGCCCGCCCAGCCTACCGCCGCCTGCACCCGAGCCGATGGATGCCGCGCATCCCTTGGGCCGTGCCGTGGCGCAGATACTGGATACCTATATCATCGCCGAAGCCGCGGATGGGTCGCTGGTGCTGGTGGATCAGCACGCCGCGCATGAACGCCTGACGCATGAGGCGCTCAGCACGCAGCTGCGCGATGGCGGCGTGCGCGCGCAGCCTTTGCTGGTGCCGGCGGTGGTTGATATGCCGCAAGCCGATGCGGCGCGCTTGCTGGGTGCGGCGGAAGCCTTGGCGCGGTTGGGGTTGGAAATTGAGGGCTTCGGTGCCGGCGCGGTGCTGGTGCGAAGCCTGCCGGCCTTGCTCGGCGCTGCTGATCCGGCGCCGCTGCTCCGCGACATGGCTGAGGAATTGGCGGTGGATGCGGAAAGCATTGCCCTGGAACGCAAGTTGGATGCGGCGATTGCCCGGCTTGCCTGCCATGGCAGCATCCGCGCCGGGCGGAGACTCAATGCGGCCGAGATGGATGCGCTGCTGCGCCAGATGGAAGCGACACCGCGCGCCGCGACGTGCAGCCATGGCAGGCCCACAGTGCTGAAGCTGGATGCGGCGGCTTTGGAGCGGATGTTTGGGCGGCGGTAGAAAATAGGAATAGTTTCACGTGAAACGCGCCCGGTGATTTTGGTCGCATTTTCCGAGCCGCCAAGCGAGGCCGCTTGGCTAGAAAATGCTCACCCCCCGTAAGCCAGCACCGCCGCCGCCAAATCCTCCCCGGCCCAGCCCACGGATTTGAAAGCAGTGATCTGATCCGCGCTTTGCCGGCCCGGATGGGTGCCGCGGCAAAGCTCCGCCAAATCGGCCACCACATGTTCCGCCGTGATCGCACCCTCGGCGATGGCCTGCACCACATCGCCCGCTTCAGCGAGGCCGCCGGCGCGGGTATCCACCACCAGCAGGGCGCGCTTCAGCGCCAGCGCATCGGCTTCGCGCATATCGGGCCGATAGGCGCCAACCAAATCAAGATGCACCCCGGGGCGCAGCGCCGCGCCTTTGATCAGCGCATCGGTCGCCAGCGTGGCAGCGCTGATGATATCGGCGGCGGCGAAATCCGGCGTCCCCACCGCCCGCGCCGGCAGGCCATGGGCGGCAAGCTGCCCAGCTAAACGCGCAGCATTCTCCCCCTTGCGCGACCAGATCGCGATATCCTTGATCGGAAAACAGGCAGCATAAGCCTCGGCCAGGGCATGGGCGACCTTGCCGCTGCCCAGCAGCAGCAGGCGGGAACTCTCTGGCCGGGCGAGATAGCGCGCGGCCAAAAGGCTTGCCGCCGCCGTGCGCCGATCGGTCAATTCGCCGCCATCCAGCATGGCAAGCGGCGCCCCGGTGGTGGCATCTGAAAGCAAATAGCTGGCATGGACGGCAGGCAGGCCGCGCGCATCATTGCCCGGCGCGACATGGACAATCTTCACGCCGTAATGCCCACCGGCGCGCCAAGCCGGCATCAGCAACAGGGTGTTTTGCGCCCCCGCGCCATCCGCCCAGCCGTGGCGGTGCCGAAGTGGTGCTTCGCAGCCTTGCCGGAACATCTCGGCCAGGGCTTCGATGAGCCTATCCCAGGGCAGGGCTGCCCGGATTGCTGCCTTGTCCATCTGCCGCATGCGTCTGCCTCCGCGATTCCCCTGGCGCATGTGGCATTGTCGGGCGGGGAAGGACAAGCTTTGGCGCGGGAATTGCTGAGCTTCAGAACGGCTTCACCCCTGCCCGACCGGAGAACCGCATTTGATCAAGCCATTAGCCGCTGAGCTTCCCATGGCAGCGCAGGCCAGCGCCAGCAGGCCGAAGCGCAGCGCTTGCGGGGATGGCCTGCTATCCGGTAACGCAGTGCCTACCAAAGCGGCAAACTTAATGCCGCCTTGGCGCCACCCCTCCCCAAGGGGCAGGCCATTGGTCAGGAGAGGCTCATAATGTCCGAGACGACGAGCGATCCGCGCTATAAGCGGCGCCCGCCCAAACGCCCGATCCGACTTTCCTGGTCGGATGAACGGGTGCGCGGCATTTTTTGGCAAATCGTGGTCGTCGCGGCGGTCGGTAGCCTGATCTATTGGCTTTACAGCAATACCTCTCACAATCTGGCAGTGCGGCGCATCGCTACTGGTTTTGGCTTCCTTGATCGTGAGGCCGGCTTGCCCATTGCCGAAAGCCTTATCCCCTACGATCCCACCAATACCTATGCCCGCGCACTGTTTGTTGGCTTGCTGAATACGCTGAAGGTCGCGGTGATTGGCATCGTCCTGGCGACGATCCTTGGTACCGCAATTGGTATCGCGCGGCTTTCCAAGAATTTCCTGCTGTCACGCATTGCCGGCGCTTATATCGAGATCATTCGCGATCTGCCGCTGCTGCTGCAATTGCTGTTTTGGTACACCATTCTGCAGGGCCTGCCCGGGCCGCGTCAGGCGCTGAAGCCCATGGAAGGCGTGGTGCTGTCCAATCGCGGCTTGAAGCTGCCGGCGCTGATTTGGGAAAACGCGCATACGGCGGCCTTGGTCGCGTTTCTGTTGGGTATCATTGGCACCTGGCTTTATGCGCGCATGGCGCGCGCCAGGCAGATGGAAGATGGCCAGCCGCGTAAGGTATGGCCCACTGCGCTTGGGCTGATTTTTGTTCTGCCAGTGTTGGTTTGGTATGCGCTGGGTGCGCCGTGGGAGATTGAATACCCCGTGCTGCGCGGCTTCAATTTCCGCGGCGGTATGAATATCAGTCCGGAATATTTTGCGCTGCTGATCGGGCTGGTCACCTATACGGCGGGCTTCATCGCGGAAGTGGTGCGCGCCGGCATCATGTCGGTCAATCACGGGCAATGGGAAGCGGCGCAGGCGCTGGGCCTCAAGCATGGTTCGGTGCTGCGCTTGATTGTCATGCCGCAGGCGCTGCGCGTCATTATCCCGCCCATGACATCGAATTACCTGAACCTGACGAAGAATTCCTCGCTCGCGGTCGCGATCGGCTATCAGGATATTGTCTCCATCGCCAATACGACACTGAACCAAACGGGGCAGGCGATTGAAGGCATTGCCATCATCATGGCGGTCTATCTGACGATCAGCCTTTCGATCAGCCTATTCATGAATTGGTATAATGCGCGCATTGCGCTGGTTGAACGATAAGGAGGCCGGCGATGAGCGACGCAAGCATTTCATCCGGCCCGCGCAAGGCGCCGATCACGGCGGTGGGGCCGATTGCCTGGGCCAGGGCAAATCTGTTTTCCGGCTGGCTTTCCACGGCCGTGACGCTCGCGATGGGCTATCTGCTGATCAAGATGGCTTTGTCCTTCATTGATTGGGCCTTCGTGAATGCCATCTGGTCCGTGCCATCCAATGCGCAGGGGCCGCAGACGCAAGCCTGCCGAGACCTGCGCGGGTCTGGCGCATGCTGGGCGGTGATTGGCGAAAAACACCGCTTCATGCTGTTTGGCACCTATCCTTATGAACAGCATTGGCGCCCGGCCTTGGCCTGCGTGTTGTTCGTGGCGCTTTATGTGATTTCAGCCATGCGGCGCTTCTGGCGCTGGGAATTGGCGCTGATCTGGATTGGGATGCTGACCGCGATTGGCGTGCTCATGTGGGGCGGCGTCTTCGGGCTTGCCTATGTGCCGCAGGAACGCTGGGGTGGCTTGCCGATCACGCTGATCCTGGCGACCTTCGGGCTCGCTTTCGCCTTCCCGCTTTCCATTCTGGTGGCACTTGGGCGGCGGTCATCGCTGCCGGCGATCAAGGTGCTGTGCGTTTTGTATGTGGAGCTTATTCGCGGCGTGCCCCTGATCAGCCTGCTGTTCATGGCAAGCGTCATGTTCCCCCTGTTCCTGCCGGAGGGGATGAATATTGATAAGCTGCTGCGCGCGCAGATCGCCATCATCCTGTTTGCTGGCGCCTATCTGGCCGAAGTGGTGCGCGGCGGCCTGCAAGCCCTGCCCAAGGGGCAATATGAGGCCGCCGATGCCATGGGGCTGTCCTTCTGGCAAAAGACCGGGCTGATCATTCTGCCGCAGGCCTTGCGCATGGTGATCCCGCCCCTGGTCAATACCTTCATCGGCTTCTTCAAGGATACGTCGCTGGTGCTGATCATTGGCATTTTCGATCTGCTCACCGCCGGCAAGACCGCGATTGTGGAGCCCGCCTGGCAGGGCTTCGGTGTTGAGGTCTATGTCTTTATCGGCAGCATCTATCTGGTTTTCTGCTACGCCATGTCCAAATACAGCCGCGGGTTGGAGGCGGATTTGAACCGCCATCGCCGCCGCTGAATTCCAGGAAACAACATCATGAGCGCTTCCGCTGATCTTGCCCATGTCGCTTCCGCCGCCCAGGCCGATGCGCCGCCTGCCATTGAATTGGCCGGTGTCAATAAATGGTTTGGCGCGCTGCATGTGCTGCGCGATGTGAACCTTGCCGTGGCACCGGGTGAACGCGTGGTGGTGTGCGGCCCATCAGGTTCGGGCAAATCCACCATGATCCGTTGCATCAACCGCCTGGAAGTGCACCAGGAAGGCCGTATCGCGGTCGAAGGGATCGAACTGACTGATGATGTGCGCGCCTTGGATGCGATCCGCCGCGAAGTTGGCATGGTGTTCCAATCCTTCAATCTTTTTCCGCACCTGACGGTGCTGGAAAACTGCACCCTGGCGCCAATCTGGGTGCGGCGCATGCCGAAAAAGGATGCCGAAGAACTGGCGATGGAATTGCTGGAGCGGGTCAAAATCCCGGAACAGGCGAAGAAATATCCGGGCCAGCTTTCCGGCGGGCAGCAGCAGCGTGTGGCGATTGCGCGCGCCCTTTGCATGCGCCCCAAGATCATGTTGTTTGATGAACCTACCTCAGCGCTTGATCCTGAAATGATCAAGGAAGTGCTGGATGTGATGGTGGAATTGGCCGGCACGGGCATGACCATGATGGTGGTGACCCATGAAATGGGCTTTGCCCGCCAGGTTGCCGATCGCGTAGTGTTTATGGATCAAGGTGAAGTGGTGGAAGTCGGCACCCCTGATCAGGTCTTCAATGCACCAAAGACCGACCGGCTCAAGCTGTTCCTGAGCCAGATCCTGCGCGGGCATTGAATGCCCGCCATGCGCTGGTTGCGGGGCAAGTGCCTTGCAATCCCTGGCTGACGGGGCAGATTGCGCGGCAATGATCCCGAGGAAGATAAGAAAGCCATGAGCAGTCCTGCCGCTACTGGGCGTGGCGCACCATCCCTTGCGCTGGTCCTGGCCGTGCTGGGCGTTGTCTATGGCGATATCGGAACCTCCCCGCTTTACGCCATGCGCGCTGCCGCCAGCCATTTTGAGGAAGGCGGGGTTGAAGCCTGGGAAGTTCTTGGCCTGCTCAGCCTGATTATCTGGTCGCTGATCCTGACCGTGACAGTGAAATACGTGGCCTTCGTGCTGCGCGCGGATAATCGCGGCGAGGGCGGTATCCTGGCCTTGATGGCGCTGGCGCAGCGGAGTGTGGAAAATGCCCGGCTGCGCTGGGCATTGGCGCTGATTGGCATTGCCGGCGCCTGCCTGTTCTTTGGTGATGGCATCATCACGCCGGCGATTTCGGTACTGTCTGCAGTGGAGGGGCTTAAGGTTGTCTCGCCCCATTTGGAAAAGGCGGTCTTGCCGATTTCAGTGGTGATCCTGCTGGCGCTGTTTCTGGTGCAGTATCGCGGCACGGCGAAAATGGGGGCGATCTTCGGGCCCATCTGCGCGGTTTGGTTTCTGGTGCTTGGGCTGCTTGGGCTTTGGGAAGTGCTGCATAATCCCGGCGTGCTCGCGGCGATTTCACCGCATTGGGCCATTACCTTCTGCCTGCATTATCAATTGATGGCCTTCATCGCCTTTGGTTCCGTGGTGTTGGCGGTGACGGGGGCCGAGGCGCTTTACGCCGATATGGGGCATTTTGGCCGTCGGCCCATTCGCTGGGCTTGGCTGGTGATTGTGCTGCCGGCGCTGGTGCTGAATTATCTGGGTCAGGGCGCGCTGTTGCTGCGCGATCCCGCTTCACTCGAAAACCCGTTCTTCCTGCTGGCGCCGGAATGGTTTCGCCTGCCCTTGGTGTTCCTGGCCACGGCCGCCACCATTATCGCAAGCCAGGCGATGATTTCCGGCGCCTATACCATTGCGCGGCAATGCGTGCAGCTTGGCTTCCTGCCGCGGCTGGTGGTGCGCCATACCAGCGACACCGAAGAAGGCCAGATCTATATGCCGCAGGTGAATTTCGCGCTCCTGATCGGTGTGTTGATTTTGGTCGTGACTTTCCGTGATTCGGAACGCTTGGCGGCGGCCTATGGCATTGCGGTGACTGGGACTTTTGTCTGCACCTCCTGCCTCGCCATGGTGGTGTTCCATCGCAAATTCGGCTGGCCTTTGCTTGGCGTGCTTGGCGTTTTCCTGCCGCTGCTTGCGCTTGATCTTGCCTTCTTCCTCTCCAACGTCCTGAAAATCCCTGATGGCGGCTACGTGCCGCTGGTGCTGGGCGTTGTGTTGTTCACCATCATGCTGACCTGGCATCGCGGGCGGGAATTGCTGTTCGCGCGCATCCGCCAGGATGGGCTGCCGCTCAAATCCTTCATTGCGCGCCTGCCGCAATCACGCACCGTGCGTGTGCCCGGTACGGCCGTGTTCATGACCAGCCAGGCAGAATTCCTGCCCGGTGCGCTGCTACATAACCTGAAGCATAACAAGGTTTTGCATGAACGCGTCCTGTTCGTGACGGTCACCAACGAAGATGTGCCGCAGGTGGGTGCTGACAGGCGCCGCGCGGTTGAGGAATTGGCGCCAAACATCTACCGCGTAGCGCTGCGCTACGGCTTCCAGGAAAGCCCCAATATCCCGCGTGAACTTGAAGCGCTGGCGGAATTGGGCATTCCCTATGAACCGATGCAGACTTCCTATTTCCTGGGGCGGGAGACGGTGGTGGCAGCGGCGGTGCCGAAAATGTCGCGCTGGCGGCAATGGCTTTTTGTGGTGCTCAGCCGCAATTCACTCCCGGCCACCGAATTCTTCCGTATTCCCTCGGACCGTGTGGTAGAATTGGGCGTGAAGGTCGCGATCTGAAACGGGTGGCGGGGCGTTCTGGCCTCGGCATACTGGTTTAGGGGCAATAGGTGAAGGAGAGCTCCCATGGAGCGGATACTGGTGACACTCTCCCTCGCGGCGGGGCCGGGCTTTCCGCTTGGCTGTGTTGATCACCGCTATGAGATCGAATTGGCACTGGATGCGGCGGGGCATCCCGACCCCGCGGCCTGGGCTGACGACCCCGCCCCCTGGCGCGCGCGGCACTACCGACCGGATGCGCCGCCTGAGCAGGGCGATGTGCAATATGATGGCGATAATGGCTGGTTCATCCGCTTCAGTGGCAGCCTGGCCGAGCGCTTTGACGCGCCTGAGGCCCATTTCGACCCCGGCACCAGCCCTATCCGCCCGGGCGAATATGTGACCATCACGGAAGTGGATGGGGGTATCTATGATTACAGGATTGTGGGGGTCGTTGCAGTCAAAGAGTCCGCCTGATCGCCGGTTTAGTGTTTCCATCAATACGTTTCAGGCGCTGATCCCGGACGGATCAGAGTGACACTCATATCGCTGGGGAGCCTCCGAAGGTGAAGATAAATCTGATTGGTGATCGCAATATTCTCGGTATAGGAACAAATTTCCCTGATTTTGTGAGCAACTTAAAAGGTTTTCGTTCGTGTGCCAATCAAGGCCCCTGAATTCATGGAATTCGTCAGCTCCACGACGCAGGATTGTGGCACCTGGGCCGAGGCCGATATTGACGATCTTGCTCAAAAAATGCGGGAGATGGTCTCCCAACATGTCGAGTGGCGCCGTAAGGCGCTGGATGCAAGCCGGGTAATCCGCACGAAATTCAGTTGGTCTAGCACTGCCCACACTGCCCTCGAGAGTCTGATCCGACAGGGTTTGCTGCCGCCCGTCAGGTTTGATGCCCAGTATTAGCAAGCTGGTGAAACGCCATCATGGACAATGGCGTTTCGGGCTTGGGGGCAGGCGTTCAACAGCTTTGAAAGCCAAGCATGTGCTTTCTTGATGTGTTTCTCTCAATGGTGGCACACGCTGAACGGCATCCGGTCCTCATGCCGCCACCACCAGCAACTTTGGCAGGCGCACCAGGTTGTACGCTGCCATTGGCAGGGTGAACTGCCAGCCCACCTTGAGCAGCCCGCGATGGCGGGCCTTGCGTAAGACAGCCACCGTCTTGGCCCAGCCGAAGGCCTCCTCGATCCGCTTGCGAATACGCAGGCTGATGGCATAGCTGTGATGACGCGTAGTCCGCCATCAATCGAAGAGCGCCACCCACTGGTATTCTGCGCCACATGCGCTGTCACATTGATCTCGCGGAGCTCTTCGACGAAGTCCTGCGCATAAACCTTTATCGCTGGCCAGTTTGGCTTCCCTGCCGCGTCCCTTGCGATAAAGCCTTGCATCGGGGTCGGTGGTTGAGGCGTGGGTCTCGTTGCTGCGCTTCTGGCCGTGGAAGTTTTGCTCGCCATTGCGGCCCGTGCCAGGCGGCGGGCCAGAGCCGTCCTTCGGCCGGAAGCTCTTGGTGCTGGCCCAGGCTTCCAGCAGCGTGCCATCAACCGAGAAATGCTCGCTTGAAAGCAGGACCTTTACCTTCGGCTGCGCCAGTAACGCGCGCATGAACTCCGAGGCCACGTCGCCTTGCAACAGGCGGTCGCGGTTCTTGGTAAAGGTCGTGGCGTCCCATACCGGATCATCAACGCCAAGGTCGACAAACCAGCGAAACAGAAGGTCAAACTCAATGCGTTCGACCAATTATCGTTCCGAATGGATCGAGTAGAACGCCTGATACAACAGGGCGCGGATCAGTCGCTCCGGCGGAATGGATTCCCGACCGAATGGCGAATAGAGCGCGTCAAAGGCTGAAGAAAGATCCGCCAGCGCGCTATTCACCAGGCCGCGGATAACCCGCAGCGGATGGTCATGACGCAACCACTTTTCAGGATCAACATAGCCGAACAAGGAACCAGCCACCGCGTAATGGCCACGCTTTATAACCATGAGGAGATTGGGCTGCGGATTTCAGCAGCCGGCTAGACCTTTTCTGGCTCGCGTTAAATCGCTCCGCGCCGCGCGCACCAATCCCGCCAAATGAAGCGCCAGGCGGCCTCAAGCCCGCGGGCATAGGCGCCAGCATCCCCCAAGGGCCCGAGCGAAAGCTGGGCACGGGTCGCGGCCAGGCCATCCCCATCCCGCGCGAAGGTCACGGCCTTTTCGATGTAATCCGCGGTATCGGCAGCGATCCAATCCTGCAAGCCGACGGCACTCAATAGCGTTTCGCCATTTCGGCTGATCATGCCCCCGCGCCCGCGACGCGTCAGGGTGGGCACGCCGGCATGGATTGCCTCGGCCGTTGTGGTGCCTCCCGGAAAGGGGAAGGGGTCCAGCATGAAATCCACTGTCGCATAGCGCGCGAAGTAGTCTGAGCGCGGGCTATGGCCTTCCAGGTCAAGCCGCGTGACATCGCCGTCCATGGCCGCGAAACGTGCGCGGAGTTTTTGCGCCGTCTCCGCCTCACGCAAGACAGCCGTTTTCAGCAAAAGCCGCGCATCGGGCAGGCGCGACAGAATCGCTGCCCAGGCGGCCAGCACCTCATCATTGATCTTGGCGAGGTTATTGAAGCAGCCAAAGGTCACATGGCCCTTTTGCAACATCGGCGGCGGGCTTGGCGCTACGGCTTCACGCGGCGGCGTATAGCACAAATAACATCCCGGCAGCCGGAGCGGTTTTTCGATGTAGTAAGCCTCATCTTCCGGTGGCAGCACCACGGCATCGGCAATGATCCAATCCATCGCGGCCACGCCATTGGTATTGGCATAGCCAATCCAGCTTACCTGCACCGGTGCCGGGCGATATTCCATCAGGCTGATCCGGCTGGTCTCAGTATGGCCTGTCAAATCCACCAGAATATCAATTCCATCGGCGCGGATTTGCGCGACAATCGCTTCATCTTCCAAAGCGTCCACAGACCGCCAGGCATCAAAAACTCCGCGCAGCCTGGCCGTGGTGACATCGGCGCGTTTGCCGACATCATAGGCTGTCAGATGAAACCCCGCACGCTGATGCGCCGTAATCGCCGCTTCCAGAAAATACCCAACAGGATGCTGGCGAAAATCACCCGAAAGCATGCCGATGCGCAGCCGCCGATCCGGGTCAGGCGTATTGGCGAAGGGGGCGGGCGCAGGGCGGGCAAAACGCGCGGCATAGGCACGATGCGCCGCCGCCACATCTTCGGCCGTGATCCCCGGCATGTAATTCAAACCAAGCAGAAGATTTTGCCAGGCAGGGCGGCAAAGCGGGTCCTGCGCAATGGCGCTGCGCTGTACTGCCATGGCCGCGCCAATATCGCCCGATTGCTGCAAGGCGAGCCCATAATTCACCTTTGCATCGGCACGATCCGGCAATTCTGCGGCAACGCGCGCCAGATGCGGAATCGCAGCGCTGGGCTGGCCCAAACCCATCAGCGTCGTACCCAATTCACTCCGCATCAGCGCATCGCCCGGCACTATTTCAAGCAGTGCTTGCAAATGAAATATGGCGCGGTCAGGCCGCCCGGCATCCCGCCAAGGCCTGGCGACAGCGCGGTGCAAATCCTCTCCAGCGCCGGCAGCAAGCGCGGCGGCAATCACCGCCTGCGCCGCATCGGCCCGCGCCGGCAGGAGCATATCCACCAGATTGGCGGCTGCGCGCATATAGGCCGGACGTTGGCGTAAGGCTTCACGATAGGCCGCCTCGGCCCCCACCGCGTCACCCGAAAATCGCAATGCCTGGCCGAGGTTATTGCGAATTTCAGGCGCATCCAGGCCAAGCGCGATGGCGCGGTTGAATAGCGCTGCGGCCGCGCGAAAATCCCGCGCGTTCAGGCGCGCCATGGCCTGGTCGAGAACCGCTCTGCTATCGGCTGCGGTACTCATCCCGCAATCGCATAGGCTGGGCGCCGCGGATCAGCGCCGGCGCGCACCAGCCCGGCTGCGGGGTCGGACATCACCGCCTCCACACTGCCGGCAAGCCAGGTGATATCGGGCCATTCCTTGATGTCATGCCCGCGCCCCGCGAGTGCATTGCGCGTGGCTTCCGGGATACGCGTCTCCACCGCAAGCCGACGCGGGAAATAATCGAACGGAGCAAAGGATGACGGAAAGGCGTAGGAGGAGACGCGCGGTGCTTCGATCGCTTCCTGCAATTCCATGCCAAAATGCAGCACATTCAACATCACCTGTAGCATGGCCTGAATCTGCACATCCCCGCCCGGCGTGCCGAAGGGCATCACACCGCCAGCGCGTGTCACCACCATGGCGGGGTTCGGCGTCAGGCGCGGGCGCTTGCCGGGCGCCACGCCGGCGGGATGCGCGGGATCAGGCCGGCTTTGGCTGCCGCGATTAGATGGGATCAGGCCAAGCCCCGGCACCACGGGCGAATTCCAGGACCCATCGGAAGGTGTCGCGCTGAAGGCGTTGCCCCAGCGATCCACCACCGCAACATAGCTGGTGTCCGCTTCAATCTTCGGTAGATCGCGCCGCACAGGCCCATCCGCCGCGCGCCCCGCACCCAGCAGCGGCGGATACATGGCGGGATGCGCACGCACCGGGTCCATTTCCGCCACACGCGCCGCCAGATGCGCATCCGACAATAGCTGATCAATCGGCACATCAATGAAGGCAGGATCACCGAAATGATATTCGCGATCCGCCATGGCCGCTTTCACGCATTCGGTGAAAAGATGCAGATATTCAGCCGAATTATGTTCCAGCCCATCAAGCCCTGCGCGTTCCATCAGCAACAGCGCTTCCAAAAGCGCCGGGCCCTGGCACCAGGGGCCGCAGGTAATCACCTCATGCCCGCGCCAGCGGCGCGTGATGGCGGGTTCCAGCCGAGAATGAAAACCTGCCATGTCGGCCATGGTCAGGAAGCCGCCTTCGCGGCTCTGAAAGGCCACTATCTCCCGCGCGATATCACCGCAATAAAACGCCGCATGCGCTGCCGCCAAGCCTGCAAGCCTGCCCTTGGATGCGGCGCGTTTTTCTTCCTCCACCATATACGTAAGGCTGCGCGCCAGATCGCTTTGGATGAATCGCTCACCGATTTTCGGCGGTGCGCCGCCAGGCAGGAAAATCGCCGCATTGGATGGCCAGCGCGCATATTCCGCGACATGCGCCGAAACACTTTCCGCGAGCAGCGGATATACGGCAAAACCTTCCGCCGCGTAGCGAATGGCATATTGCGCCACATCGCCGAACCCCATGGTGCCATGGCGTTCCAGGGCCGTGATCCAGGCATCTGGCGCGGCTGGCACCACGGTGCGGCGCACGCCTTGAGGGATCTTCCCGCCATGTTCGCGCATGAAGACGTCGGGCGGCAGAGACGCCGGCCAATGGCCAAGCCCCGCGATGGTTTCCACCTGGCCATTGGCCAGCCGGATCATGATGGGCGCGACCCCCGCCACATTCACCAAATCCGGCAGCAATACACCAAGCGCAATCCCGGCCGCACACCCCGCATCCACCGCATTGCCACCGCCTTCCAGCACCGCATAGCCGGCGGAGGCCGCCAGATAATGCCCCGCCGAAATCGCATGGCGCGGGCCGCTGAGTGTGGGACGGGAAGCGGGCATGGCTGATCTCCGCGCCTAGGGCTGCAAGGCTTATAGCGTGAACCAGTTTCGCATGCCTCGCCACTGGGGCCTGCACCGAGGTCATATTTGCCTTGGCGGACATATTTTTGGGGAAATACTCGGATATGAGCCTCGTCATCCGGGGCGCTTGAGGGCAAATCGCCCTGTGCAGGTCGCGCAAAGCTGCAAGCATTGTAATTCATGGCGCCGCTATTGACCTTGCCACGGGGGGAAGCTCCATAGGTTGGCGTCTTGGCTTTGGAAGGCAAAACAAGATTCGATGGGTTCCGTTCTGACCAATATGTCTCATGCCTCAACGCGCCAGGCATTGCTGTTGCTCCCTCTGCTTTTCGCCAGCCTGCCCGCCGCTGCCCATTCGGAGCTGCGACGATCAGTGCCAGCCGCCGGTGCTGTCCTGATGCAAGCGCCCGAACAAATGGAATTGCATTTCAACGAAAGGGTACAACTAACAGCGCTCAGGCTTTTTCGTGACGGCAGCGAAGAAGTTTCGCTGCCGCGCCGTGCCATCCGCACCGCAACCACGGAAATCATTGCCCTGCCGCCGCTACCGCCCGGTGCCTATCGGGCGGAATGGCGCATTATCTCGACCGATGGGCATCCCGCCGGCGGCACCATTCCCTTTCGGATAGAGGCGCCAAACCGCCCATGATTCTCGAATATCTGCAGCCTGACGCATCCCTGCTGGATGGCATCACCGTCATCATCAGGGCGCTCTACTACATCGCCACCATCGGCGCGGCCGGGCTTGGCCTATTCGCCATTGGTTTCGGCCAGCGGCTTGAACCGGCTGAGGCGGCAAGGCTGCGCCGAAGCTTACTCGGCGCCATCGCGGCGGGCTTGGTGTTATCGGTGCTGGCGCTGGCACTGCGGGTGCTGGTGCTGACCGCTGGTGCCAGTATGTTCAACGCCGATGTTTGGGCTGCGGTGATGCGGTCACGCATTGGTGATGCGTTCTGGCTGCGCGCTACCGGGCTTCTATTACTGACGGCGGCAACCACGACATGGCGCATTGGGTCAGCCATCGCAGCGATGGGTGCTTCGCTTGTTGTCGCTTCCTATGCGGCGATGGGGCATTCCATGCTTTTTGCCCCACGTCAGGAAATCGCCGCGCTTGTTGTGGTCCATCTCACAGTCGTTGCCTTTTGGGTTGGGTCACTGCCACCACTGGTATGGGTTACGCAACGCCGTGATGGCGCCAGCGCCGCAAGGCTGATCCAGGATTGGAGCAAGGCGGCGATTTGGGCGGTCAGCGCCATGATCGCCACTGGCATGTTGTTGAGCTGGTATCTGACTCTGCGCATGGATCGTATTTTCGATGCCTGGCATGGCTGGGCCTTGGCGTCGAAGGTATTGGCGGTGCTGGCCGCACTCGGCCTCGCGCTATGGAATCGCCAGCGCCATACGCCAGCGCTCGCGCGGGGTGATGCCGATGCAGGTGTCGGCCTTGCTGCCTCCATTCGGCTTGAAATGCTGCTGGTCGCGCTGGCCTTTTATGCCGCGGCTGAGATGGTATCGGTCCACCCGGTGGATTATGGCCACCGCGTGCAAAGCTGAGAAGGAGGCCCCGCCATGCTGTCACGACGCTTGGTCACGATTGCAAGCCTTTCCATGCTCGCCGGCCCCGCGCGCACCCAAAGCCGGGAAAGCGCTGAGGTGTGGCGCGACCCGAATTGCGGCTGCTGTGCCGGCTGGGTAGCGCATCTGCGGGAAGAAGGTTTTGCGGTGACCGATCGCATTGTGCCATCTGTCACGCCGATCAGGCGGATGCTGGGCACGCCATCCGATTTACTGTCCTGCCATGCGGCCCGAATTGCAGGATGGCTCAAAATTGAAGGGCATGTGCCGGCATTGGCGATCCGCCGTGCCTTGGCCGAAAACCTGCCAAGCGTGGTGGGCCTTGCTGTTCCCGCCATGCCGATTGGAACGCCGGGCATGGAAGTCCCCGGCCATGAGCCGGAATTTTATGACGTGATCGCCTGGCGCGCTGATGGCAGCCATTTCGCGTGGTTGCGCATGCGGGGCGCAAAGCTCGCCTAACCGCGCGGGTCTGGCGTCAAGGCCCGTATGGGGGGAGAATGCGCCAAAAGCCCAGGAAGCCCAGGAAGCCCACCATGACCGAAACCGAACAACCCGTCCTGCTTGCCATTGATGCGCGCGGCATCGCCACCGCCACACTCAATCGCCCACACAAGGGCAATGCCTATAACGCCGCCATGCTGGAAGGGCTGATCGCGGGGCTTGATCGGCTCCGCCCCGATGCCGCCATTCGTGGCCTGGTGATCCGCGGCGCCGGCGCGCATTTCCAGGCGGGCGCGGATATTGATTGGCTGGCGGAAGTGGCGGCCTATCCGCCGGAACCCGCCTTCGCCGCATCGCTGGCCACAACAGAGGCGATGCGCAAGCTGAATGAATTCCCCAAACCAACCTTTGCCGTCATCCAGGGGGCGTGTTTCGGCGGCGGTGTCGGCATTGCCTGCTGCGTGGATGTGGCGCTGGCCACCCCGGCTGCGCGATTCGGCATTACCGAGGTACGCGTCGGCGTCGCCCCCACGCCGATCAGCACGCATATGGTGGATGCTCTGGGCCTTCGTCAGACCCGCCGCTACGCCATCACCGGCGAACGCTTTGACGCTGCCGAGGCGTTGCGTATCGGTCTGGTGCATGAGGTTGTGGCAGCGGATGCCATCGAAGCGCGACTTGCGCATATCATTGACCAGATGATGCTTTCCGCGCCCTCCGCCATTGCGGTCACCAAAACCTCCTTCCTGGAGGCCAATGGCCTGACGCTTTCCACCCGCCAGGTGGCGCAATTGGCGCAGGAAGGCTGGATGCAGCGCGCTGCGCCGGAAGGCCGGGCCGGCTTGGCCGCCTTCCAGGCCAAGCGCCGGCCGGGCTGGTATCAATAGCCCTGTGGATAACACCCGGACTTGTCCGGTCGGTTGTCATAAAAGTTTCATCAAACTGAAATCGAAGCGTCGTGAGCCCTTACTAGAAGGCAAGCGCCATCCAGATGGGGGTGGCATGGTTCCAGCAACCGGAGCATTCCCGTGGATAGGCGATCCTTCCTTCTCGGCGCCAGCGCCGCCCTGACCCTTCCTGCCCTTGGTGCCCAGGCCCAAGCCGCGCAGATCACCGGCGCGGGGGCGACCTTCCCCAACCCCGTTTACCAAAAATGGGCAGAAGCCGCACGCGCCGCCATTGGTATTCAGGTGAATTACCAATCCGTGGGCTCGGGCGCGGGGATCAACCAAATCCGCAATCGCACGGTTGATTTCGGCGCCACCGATGCGCCGCTGAGGGCCGAGCAATTGACGGAAGGCAATCTGCTGCAATTCCCAACCGTGATGGGTTCGCTGGTCGCCATTGTGAATATCCCAGGCATTCAGGATGATGCGCTGCGCCTGACGGGGCCGATTCTGGCGGATATCTTTCTGGGCAAAATCACGCGCTGGAATGATGCGCAAATCACCGCCATCAATCCGGGGCTTGCGCTGCCCAATCTGGCCATTGCGCCCGCCTATCGTGCCGATGGCTCCGGCACGACTTTTGTGTGGACTTCCTACCTTGCCGCCGTGTCGCAGGAATGGAAGGACCGTGTTGGCACGGGAACTTCGGTGCGCTTTCCGGCCGGCACCGGCGCGCGCGGCAATGAAGGTGTCGCCGGCACGGTGCGCAATGTGCGCGGTGCGATCGGCTATGTGGAAAACGCCTATGCTATGACCAACCGGCTGGCGGCCACGCAGCTGCGCAACAAGGCCGGCAATTTCATCAAGGCCGATCACAAGGCCTTCATGTCCGCCGCCGCCGCCGCGGATTGGTCCGTGCCCGGTTTCGCCGCGAATGTGATTGACCAGGCCGGCCCTGAATCCTGGCCAATTGTCGCGCCCACCTTCATCCTGATACCGACCAACCCAACCGATGCAGCGCGCAGCGCCAGCGTGCGCCGCTTCTTTGATTGGTGCTTCGCCAATGGCAGCCAATTGGCAACTGATCTTGAGTATATCCCGCTCCCCGAATCGGTGCATAACGCGGTCCGGGCTGCTTGGCGGCAAAGCTTCAGCGCCTGATCATTTCTGCCCGTAAGCCCCTCGCGGCTTACGGGCGGCCATTTCCTCCTGAACCCATGGGGGTGTTCCTTGGCGTCACAAAGCGTAATGCCCCCGAAAGCCGCGCGTCGCTCAGGCAGCCTGGGCGATAAGGTCTTCGCCCTGCTCTGCCAGGCCGCCGGCATTTTCGTGCTCATCCTGCTGGGCGCGCTGATTATTGAGCTTTTCATCGCCGGCCTGCCGGCCTTTCGCGCCTTTGGCCTTGGCTTTGTCACCTCCACGGATTGGGATCCGGTGCGGGAGCTTTTCGGCGCTGGCGTGTCCATCTATGGCACGATTGTCACCGCTATGTTGGCCATCACCATGGCCGTGCCGCTTGCTTTTGGGATTGCGTTTTTTCTGACCGAATTGGCCCCGCCTTGGATGCGCCGCCCGGTGGGCACAGCGATTGAACTTTTGGCCGCGGTGCCTTCCATCATTTACGGCATGTGGGGATTTTTCGTGATTGCGCCTGCCTTTGCGCAGCATGTGCAGCCCTGGATCATTGATAACATCGGCGAATTGCCGCTGATTGGCTTTCTGTTTCAGGGCCCGCCCTTCGGCACCGGGCTTTTCACCGCAGCCTTCATCCTTGCCATCATGATCCTGCCCTTCATCGCCGCCACCATGCGCGATGTCTTCATGCAGGTTCCGCCCGTATTCAAGGAAAGCGCCTATGGGCTTGGTGCCACCACCTGGGAAGTGATGAAGGGCGTTGTCATTCCCTATACGCGGGTATCCGTGGTGGGTGGCATTATGCTGGGTCTTGGCCGCGCCTTGGGCGAGACCATGGCAGTGACCTTCGTGATCGGCAATGCGAACCGCATTTCAACCTCGCTCTTCGGGCCGGGGAATACGATTGCTTCGCTGGTGGCGCTGGAATTTGGCGAAAGCGAAATCGGCAGCCTGAAGCTGGCATCGCTTTTGGCGCTTGGCTTCATCCTGTTTCTGCTATCCTTCGCGGTGCTGGCGACATCGCGTTATTTGCTGCGCTCTCGGCTGAAGGTCTGAACCATGTCGCTGGCCCTATCCACGCTACCAAATCCCGGTCCGCGCAAGGATGTTGCCTTGGCCGCAAGGCTTGGCCGCAGCCGCCAGCGCAAGGATCGCATTATCCGTACGCTGTGCATTGCGGCCACGGTGATTGGGCTTGTGCTGCTGGCCTCCATCCTCGCCACGCTTTTTTATCGCGGTCTTGAAGCGATGTCGCTGCGCGTTTTCACCCATGTCACCGCGCCGCCTGGTTCCGAAGGCGGCTTGCTGAATTCCATTGTGGGGACGCTGATCCAATCCCTGCTTGGCACCGCCATCGGCACGCCGATCGGCATGCTGGTCGGCACTTATCTGGCCGAATACGCCAAGGATTCCTGGCTGGGTAATGCGGTGCGCTTTGTGTCTGACATTCTGCTTTCCGCACCTTCCATCCTGATTGGGCTTTTTGTCTATCAGATTTTGGTGCTGCCCTTTGGCGGGTTTTCCGGCTGGGCCGGGGTGGTGGCCCTTGCCATTATCGTCATCCCCATCGTGGTGCGGACCACGGAAGACATGCTGCAATTGATCCCGAATACGCTGCGTGAAGCGGTGGTCGGGCTTGGCGCGCCCAAGTGGAAAATGATCATTCTGATCTGCTGGCGCTCCGCCATGGCGGGCGTCATCACCGGCGTGCTGCTGGCCGTTGCCCGCGTGGCGGGTGAAACCGCACCGCTGCTGTTCACCTCGCTCGGCAACAACGCCTGGTCCACCGATCTTTCCAAGCCGATGTCGAGCCTGCCGGTGACGATCTATTCCTTCGCGGGTTCCCCTTTTGAGGATTGGATCGCCCTGGCCTGGGCCGGCGCCATGCTGATCACGCTTGGCGTGCTTGCCCTCAACATCCTTGCGCGTACCTTGCTGCGCAGCCGCATCTGACCGGAAGGACCGAAACATGAGCCTTTCCACTGAAACGCAAAGCCAGACTACCGGCACGAAAAGCTTTGGCGGCATGCAGGCGCGGTCTGAAGCCACGCTGAACAATGCGCGCGTGGCCATTCGCAATCTGGATTTCTTCTATGGCGATAATCGCGCGCTGAAGGGCATCAATCTTGACCTGCCGGACCGGCAGGTTACCGGCATGATCGGGCCATCCGGCTGCGGCAAATCCACGCTGCTGCGCGTGCTCAATCGCATGTATAGCCTCTACCCCGGCCAGCGCGCGACGGGTGAGGTGATGATGGATGGCGAAAACATCATCTCCGATGCCGTGGATTTGAATACGCTCCGCGCCAAGGTTGGCATGGTGTTTCAGAAGCCCACCCCCTTCCCGATGACGATTTATGAAAACATCGCCTTCGGTATTCGCCTGCATGAAAAACTCTCCAAATCCGAAATGGGTGAGCGCATCGAATGGGCGCTGACCCGCGCCGCCCTGTGGAATGAGGTGAAGGATCGGCTGGACCGTTCCGCCCTTGGTCTTTCTGGCGGGCAGCAGCAGCGGCTTTGCATTGCGCGCACCATTGCCGTGCGGCCTGAGGTGATCCTGTTTGATGAACCCACCTCTGCCCTTGATCCCATCAGCACGCTGAAGATTGAGGAGCTGATTGACGAGCTGAAGCGCGATTTCACCATCGCCATCGTCACGCATAACATGCAGCAGGCGGCACGCTGCGCGGATCAGGTAGCGTTTTTCTACCTGGGTGAATTGATTGAGGTAGCGCCGGCGGCGCAGCTTTTCACCGCGCCCAAGCATCCGAAGACGCAAGAATACATCACCGGCCGGTTTGGCTGAACCCGGCAGGAGCAACGCAGATGCCCACAGAACATATCGTCCGCAGCTATGATGAGGATTTGCGCCGGCTGCGTGACATGATCGCGCGCATGGGCGGCCTTGTGGAACGCCAGGTTGCCGATGCTACTCGCGCCCTGGTCCGCCGGGACAGTGACCTGGCTGGCGAGGTTGTGCAGCGCGACGTGCAGATTGACCAGCTTGAACGAGAGATTGAGGCCTTTTGTGTGCGGCTTCTGGCGCTGCGCCAACCGATGGCGGCGGATTTGCGCCTGATCATTGCCGGCATGAAGGTTTCCAATGACCTGGAACGCATCGGCGATTACGCGGCTAATGCGGCGAAGCGGTCCATCGTGCTGGCCTCACTCCCCGGGCTTGGCAGCATGAATGGTTTTGAACGCATGGCGCATCTGGTGCAGGAAAACCTGAAGGCTGCGATGGATGCGCTGGTGCAGGGTGATGCCGAAGCGGCAGAACGCGTCTGGGGTGCCGATGAACCGGTGGATGAAATCTACAACGGCATTTTTCGCGAAATGCTGACACATATGATGGAAGACCCGCGCAATATCACCGCGGCCACGCATTTGCTGTTCATTGCCAAGAATCTGGAACGCATCGGCGATCACACCACGAATATCGCGGAGCGTATTCATTTCGCAGTCCGCGGCGAAAACCTGCCTGAGGATCGGCCGAAGGGCGATACCTCTGCCTTCGCTGTGGTCCGCGCGCCGGGCGATTAGACATGGCGATGATGGCAGAAAACTACGCTAGCCTTGCCAAGCCCACGGTGCTGATCGTGGAGGATGAGGCGCCGCTTTTGACCCTGCTGCGCTATAACCTCGAAAAGCAGGGCTTTCGCGTGGATGAAGCGGCAGATGGGCAGGAAGCGCTGCTGCGCGTGGCGGAAGCGCGGCCCGATATCATGCTGCTTGATTGGATGCTGCCGGCGCTTTCAGGCATTGAGGTCTGCCGCCAGCTGCGCCGTCGTGCCGAAACCCGCGATCTGCCCATCATCATGGTGACAGCGCGGACCGAGGATCAGGATGCGGTGCGCGCGCTTGATATCGGCGCGGATGATTACATCGCCAAACCCTTCGCCATTGAACATGTCATTGCGCGCATCCGCGCCTTGCTGCGCCGGTCCGGGCGCGTGGCGTCCAAGGGTACGCTTGCCTATGCTGATCTTGCCATGGATCAGGATGCGCATCGCGTCACACGCGCCGGGCGGCCCTTGCATCTGGGGCCGACGGAATACCGCTTGCTGGAATTCTTCCTCCAGCATCCAGGACGCGTTTTTGCGCGCGAGCAATTGCTAGATGCCGTTTGGGGCCGCGATATCCATGTGGAACCACGCACCGTGGATGTGCATATCCGCAGGCTTCGCAAGGCGATCAACCAGGGTGATGAGATTGACCTAATCCGCACCGTGCGTTCCGCCGGCTATGCGCTGGACTCGGACCCGGACAGGCTTGGTTAAGCGCCACCTTGGCGTCACGCAGCGCAAGGCGTAATCAACGCCCCGCGAATTGATCGGCGAGGGGTGTGATGCGCGTTCTGGTGGTGGGCGGCGGTGGCCGCGAACATGCGCTCTGCTGGGCCTTGGCGGCTTCGCCACTGCTTACCAAGCTGTTTTGCGCTCCCGGCAATGCCGGCATTGCTGAAGTGGCTGAATGTGTGGCGATTGGCGCTGAGGATATCTCTGGCCTTGTCGCCTTCGCCAAGGAAAATTCCATTGATTTGGTTGTGGTCGGGCCGGAAGCGCCGCTGACGCTTGGCCTGACCGATGCCTGCGCCACCGCTGGCCTGAAATGCTTTGGGCCTTCCGCCGCCGCCGCGCGGCTGGAAGGCAGCAAAACCTTCACCAAGGAAGTGGCGGATGCCGCCGGCGCCCCCACCGCTGCCTGGGCGCGCTTCACCGATGCCGCTGCCGCGCGCGCTTATGTTCGCGAAAAGGGCGCGCCAATTGTGGTGAAGGCGGATGGCCTCGCGGCCGGCAAGGGCGTGGTGGTGGCCGCGAATATTGCCGAAGCCGAAGCCGCCATCACCGATATCATGGAAGATCGCGTCCATGGCGCGGCGGGGGCTTCCGTGGTGATTGAAGAATGCCTGGTGGGTGAGGAAATCAGCTTCTTTGCGCTGTGCGACGGCACCACCGCTTTGCCGCTGGGCGCAGCGCAGGATCATAAGCGCGTGGGCGATGGTGATACCGGCCCCAATACCGGCGGCATGGGCGCTTACTCACCACCGCCGATTTTCACTGAGGCACTTCAGCAAGATGTCATGGCGCGCATCATCCGCCCGGTGCTGGCCGAAATGGCAGGGCGCGGTGCGCCCTTCAAAGGCGTGCTTTTCGCGGGGCTGATGATCACGGCCCAAGGCCCGAAGCTGATTGAATTCAATGTGCGCTTTGGCGACCCCGAATGCCAGGTGCTGATGCTGCGCTTGAAATCTGATCCGCTGCCTGCCTTGCTTGCGGCTTGTGATGGCGAATTGGCGCAGTTTGATCTGCGCTGGGAAGCCTTGCATGCCATGGTGGTGGTGATGGCGGCGCAGGGCTACCCCGGCAGCTACGCGAAGGGGAGCGAAATCGGTGGCCTGGAAGCGGCAGGGCAGGTGCCAGGCGTGCAGGTATTTCATGCCGGCACGGCGCGGCGTGATGATGGCGCGTTGATCGCAACTGGCGGGCGCGTGCTGGGTATTTCGGCGACAGGCAATACGCTGCGCGAAGCGCGCGATGCTGCTTATGCCGCGGTGGACCAGCTTGATTGGCCGGGCGGGTTTTGCCGGCGGGATATTGGCTGGCGCGCTTTGACCTAAGGCACTTGCCGACTCGGGGCGGTTCCGGCCATGGAAGCCTTGTGCTGAACCTCATCAAACTCTCGGTCGGTCCCAAGGATGTCGCGGCGCTTGCGGCCTTGCAAGCGATCCGCCTGAAGGAAGACCCACCGCTCCGTGCCTGGACGCGCATGTTCCCGAAGCGCGTGGAAGAACTCTGCAATGGCGGTTCCATCTATTGGGTGATTGGCGGCTTTGTGCGCGTGCGTCAGCGCATCCTGGAAATCCGAGAGGAGGAATGGGATGACCAAACCCCCTGCGCCGCCCTGGTGCTGGATCCCACGCTGGTCCTGGTGGAAGCGCGCCCCGTAAAACCCTTCCAGGGCTGGCGCTATTTGAAGCCGGAAGAAGCGCCGGCGGATGTGAACCAGGCCCGCCCACCAACACGCGGTCTGGATGCCTTGCCGCCCAAGCTCCGGCGCGACTTGGCCGAGCTTTGCCTGATCTGAACCGGCCTTGCCATTCTTGATAAAAATTAAGCTGCCGCTCACGGCGGAGAGAGGCGCCGGGTGCGATATTGTCCAAGTCGCGCGGCTCATTCCCGGCATGCCGCGCCGCAACTGGTCCGTCTTCGGGCGGGTCTTTGGGCTGGCTGGTTAAATCCAGCCGGCCCTATTTTTTTGCCGACTCCGCTTCCAGTAATGCGAGCAGCCCCTCCAGCAATTGCGCGGGCGTAGGCGGGCAGCCCGGGATCAGCAAATCCACCGGTAGCACGGCGGCAATGCCGTTTTCGACCGCATAGGAACCCTTGAAGACGCCGCCATCCACGGCGCAATCACCTGCCGCCACTACCCAGCGCGGTTCCGGCGTGCTGGCCAGCGCACGTTCCAAGGCTTCACGCATATTGAGGCAGGCGGGCCCAGTCACCAGCAGCACATCGGCATGTTTGGGTGAGGCAACAAAGCGCAGCCCGAAGCGTTCCAGATCATAGGCGACATTCTGCAGCGCATTCACTTCCAGCTCACAGCCATTGCAGGAACCGCTATCCACTTCGCGAATGGCCAGGCTACGACCAAGGCGTGCGCGGCTGGTCACGGCAAGCCTTTCGCCAAGCGACTGAATGGTCTCACGCGGCACCAACGGCGCTTGGTCCGTCAGCGGTTTTGCGAAAAGCGCGCGGGCGAGCTTTGGCCACAGCATCACAAATCCACCCCGCTATAGGAACAATTGAAGGATTTATTGCACAACGGAAAATCGGCGACGATATTGTCTTCAATCGCTGCTTCCAGAAGTGGCCATTGCAGCCAGGACGGATCGCGCGGGAATAGCGCGCGGATCAGCCCGCCATCATCAAGCGAAATCCAATGCAGGCATTCACCGCGGAAGCCTTCAATCATCGCCATCCCTTCTCCCGCACGCACGGGCAAGGGCGCCATCAAATCGCCTGCCGGCAAGCTGGCCAGAATTTGCCGGACTAGCGCTATGGATTGGCCGAGTTCCGTCACACGAATCCGCACCCGCGCATCCACATCACCCGCTTCCAGCACCGGCACTTCGAAATGCAATGTTGTATAGGGTAAGTTTTGCGCCAGCCGGCGCGCATCGAAGGCGCGGCCCGAAGCGCGGCCCACATGCCCGCCTGCGGCAAAGCCGCGTGCCAGATCGGGGCGCAAATATCCTGTGGTGACTACGCGATCCTGCAGGCTGGCATGGGCCTCATAAATCTGCATCAGCGCTGGGATTTCTGCTTCCACGGTTTCCAGCGCGGCCAGAATCGCCTCGGCCCCGCGCGGCGCGATATCGGGCGCGACACCGCCAGGCAGAACGCGGTCCATCATCAGCCTATGGCCGAAAGCGGCAGCGATGGCGCGGAGTGCGCCTTCGCGCAGCAACCCGCAACGCGCATGGGGGAAGGCAAAGGCTGCATCATTGCAGACAAAGCCCCAATCATTCAGATGATTATGGATGCGTTCCAATTCCAGCATCAGCGCGCGCAAATGCAGCGCCCGTGGCGGCGGCGTGACACCAAGGGCCGCTTCCACCGCCGCCGAAAACGCCCAGGAATGCGCAACGGTGGTATCGCCGGAAAGCCGCGCCGCATAACGCACCGCCGCACGGGGCGACGTACCAAGCATGAGCGAAAGCGTGCCCTTATGCGTATAACCAAGCCGCTGTTCCAACCGCACCACGGCTTCTCCTTGCACGGAAAAGCGGAAATGCCCTGGCTCGATCACGCCGGCATGAATCGGACCGACAGGGATTTGATGAATGCCTTCCCCTTCCGTGGGCAGAAATTCGGGCTGCGGTGCTTCGCCTGCAAAGGGGACGGGCTTGGCAGCAAGCGGGTGGCGCAAGGGCCAACGGCCGTGATCCAACCACGGGCGCAAATCAACCGCGCCTTCCGCACGATGGCCCCACAATTCCAGGATCATGCGTTCAAAGCGCACCGCGCCGGGGCGCGCGGGGGAAAGTGCCGCGTAATTCCAACCCGCCGCAGGGGTTGAAGCCAACACCGCCTCATTGCTTGGTTCATGCAGGAAGCAGGCATGCACCTGCGTCGCATCCGCCCAAAGCCCAAGCAGCGCCAATTCCCTTTCCAGCTGCAAGGCCGCCGGCAATTGCCCCCAGGCGGTGGGTGAGAGCAAAAACCGCTCATAAGGTTTTGCCCCTTGCGGATTGCCGCTGCGGATCAGGCTGGAAGCCGGCCCCATCATCCGATCATCCCCGCTGCCGCCTTGAGGAAACTGCTGAAGAGCGTGGGCATGGCAAGCCCAAGCAGCAGCGTCACTGCCAGATGCAGCCAAAGCGGCACCAACACCGCAAGCCCATGACCAGCCGGCGCCACATCAGGCGTCGTAGCGCCAAAACAAAGCGCTTGCAGCGTATGGATCAGCGCGGTCATCGCCACCACCAGCCCAAGCGCCAGCGCCAAAGCCAACCAAGGCTGTACGGCCATGGCCGCAGTCAGCACAGCATATTCAGACGCAAACAAAAGAAAGGGCGGCAGCCCGGCAATGGCGCCAATCGCCAAGGCAAGCCCCCAGCCAAGCCAGGGATCACTCGCGACCAGCCCTGAAATATCCGCGAGTTTCTGGCTGCCCTTTTGCTGCACGGCGCGCCCAATGCCGAAGAAAATCGCGCTTTTCACCAGCGAATGGCCGATCATGTGCAGCAAGCCCGCGAGCGTCGCCGCCGGGCCGCCAACGCCAAACGCAAAAGCGGCAATGCCCATATGTTCAATGGAACTCCAACCAAAAAAGCGCCGTGCATCACGCCGCCGCCAAAGTGCCAGCGACGCCAGCAGCACGGAGGCGAGCCCGAGCGCCATCAGCAAAGGCCCGACCGCAATGGTGCCCGGATGCGCGCCGACAATGGCTTTTGCGCGCAGTACCGCCAGCATGGCAGCATTCAGCAAAAGCCCAGACAGCACGGCGGAAATCGCAACCGGGCCTTCCGCATGCGCATCGGGAAGCCATGAATGCAAAGGCACCAAGCCTGCCTTGGTACCATACCCCACCAGCAGAAAAACAAACGCCAGATTCAGCGTATTCGCATCGCAGCGCGCCGCCACGCGCCGCAGCGCTGCCCAGGACAGCCCGCTTTCCGCATCCAATAATGCTTGCGCGGCGGAATAGAGCAGGATGGTACCGAACAACGCGAGAGCAATGCCAAAGCCGCAGAGCATGAAGAATTTCCAGGCTGCCTCCATTGCCGCCGGTGTGCGATGCACCGCCACCATCAGCACGCTGGCGAGTGTCGCGATTTCAATCGCCACCCATAGCACACCAAGATTATCCGATAGCAGCGCCAGGTATTGCGCGCCAAGAAACACCTGAAAGGCGCCGTGATAGGCACGGATGCGCCAGTGATCGAACCCCTCATGCGCCAGCGTGGCCGCGGAGAAGATGGCAGTCGTCAAGGCGACAAAAGATGCCAGCAATACAAAGGGCAGGTTCAGCGCATCAATCCGCGTCCAGCCCTGTTCGCCATGCGGCAGGGTGAATAGCGCCAGCGCCAGCACAAAAGAAACACTCGCACAGCCGATATTCACCGCCGCCGCGATGCGGAGCCTTGGCAGGGCGAGCAAGATTAGCGCACCCACCCAGGGGAAAAACACCATGATCCAGGGCAGCGGCATCATTCGCCTTCTCCCCTGTGTGGCTCAAGGCTTTCCGTATCCAGGCTTTGGAAGCTCTCACCCATTTGCAGTGCGAATACGCCGGCGATCACTGCCAGCATAAGCACCAAAGCGGCGGTGGAAAGCTCCATCACCAGCGGCATGCCGGCGACACCCACCGCGGCCAGGATCAACCCGTTTTCCAGGCTGAGCAGCCCGATCACCTGGCTGATCAGATTGCGCCGCGTGATCATCATCAGGCCACCCAGCAGCACAACGGAAAGCGCCAGCGCCAAATCCTCCCGCGCCAAGGCGCGCTGCCCGGCGGTGGCCGGCAGCACTACCATCATCGCGAAGCCCGCCAAAGCCACACCGGCAATGAGCGAAACACCAATGCCAAGCGCGGGATCAACGCCGCGCTGCAAATTGAAGCGCCGCACCAGCCGATGCAGCGCAAAGGGGATCAGCACCGCCTTGGCGCCAAAGGCAATCGCCGCCGTTACGTAAAGCCCTGTCACGCCCTGCACATAACCCTGCCAGCCAGCCGCCAGCGCCAGCAGCGCGCCTTGTGTGGCAAAGGCATTGATCACGGCGGCGATGCGCCGCTGATAGAGCAGCACAAAGGACAGCAGCAGCACCGCCCCGCCCAGCAAATGCGCCAGATCATACGGAAGCTGCCCGAAACTCATGACAACCCCGTCGAGACGAAAAGGAACACGGCACCCAATAAACCCAGCAGCAGCGCCGCGCCCAAAAACTCCGGCACGCGAAAGACGCGCATCTTGGCGATGGCGGATTCAAATACCGCAAGTGCCAAGGCAAGCGCTGCCATTTTTACGATGAAGATGACAAGCCCGATGATCCAGGCGATTGGTCCTGCGCCGGGTGCGGCCATGCCGAAGGGCAGAAACACCGCCGCCAGCAAGGCAAGCCAAAGCGTGAGGCGCAAGGATGCCTGGAAATCCCACAAGGCCAAGTGCCGGCCAGATGCTTCCAGGATCATCGCCTCATGCACCATGGTCAGTTCCAGATGCGTGGCGGGATTATCCACAGGGATGCGCGCATTCTCCGCTACCGCCACCGCCAGCAGGGCCACCGCAGCGAAGCCGAGCGACACGCGAAGCCCAAGCGCGCCTTCCTGAAAAATCCCCGTAATCACATCCAGATTCGTCGTGCCGGCTAGAATGGCGAAAATCAGCGCTGCCAGAACCAGGGCAGGTTCCGCCAGCGCGGCAAAGGCCATTTCGCGTGTTGCCCCCAAACCACCGAAGGACGTGCCAACATCCATCCCCGCGAGTGCCATCGCAAAGCGCCCCAGCGCCAAAAGCCCAGCAATCAGAAGCAAATCCGCGAAGGGGGCGAAGACCATACCGCGCGCGAAACTCGGCACCAGCGCTGCCGCCAAAAGCGCGGCACCGACCGCAACATAAGGCGCGGCGCGCGAAATGGCTGAGGCGTTTTCCGCCAGCACCGGGCGCTTCTTCAACAGCTTCAGCAGATCGCGCCAAGGCTGCAAGGGATGCGGCCCGCGCCTTCCCATCAGCCGCGCCTTCAGCCAACGGACGCACCCCGTCAGTACCGGTGCCAGCGCCAGCATCAGCGCCAGATGCCAAAGCTGCGTCAAAAGGCTGGTGAGGGTGTTCATGTCCGTTCCAGCCAAATCAGTAGCGCCATCAACGCCAGCAGCACCGCAAAGCCAAGCCCCAGACATTGCCTCAGCGAGAAATCACGCAAGCGTTCCGCAAGCGCCGCCAGCCTATCACGTGCGCGCGGCAAGGGCCCGGAAATCAAGGCCAGCACAGGATCATGAAACCCCGCCTGCAAGCGTGCGGGCGCGGTATTGCCGGGGGGTGGCATTTCCACTTTCTCTCGTGCTGCCAGCAGCGTCTTGCCCAGCATGCGGCGCAGTGGTTGCGCCATGCCAGCGGCGGAAACTTGCGTCGCTGGATCGCCAAAGGGCAGATGATGCGGTGGCGCGATGAAGCCGCAATCCCAGGCTGGGCCGCGCGCAATGCCTGGCGCCTGCCGCCGCAGGAGCAGCACAACACTGCCGCCCAATAACAGCAACAACACAAAAACGATCAGCGGCGCATAACCTGCGCCGCCTTCTGCAACCGTCACCGTGACGCCACCAAGCGCGGAAAGCCCCGCGCCTGCCCCCGTCAGCAGCCGCAGCGCCGGCGCGGCCAGTTCCAGCAAATGCCCTGGTATCAGGCCAAAGATCACCGTCAGCGCAGCGGGCAGGATCAGCGAAGCACGCGCCACGCCGGAAAGCTCGGTGGCACCTGCGGCGCGCGGGCTGCGTGGCCGGCCCAGAAACACCATTCCGTAAAAGCGCAGCATCGCCGCAGCGGATAATGCTACTGCCAAAGCGGCCAAAGCAGTGGCCGCTGCCGCGCAAATCTGAAAGGCCAAATCCCCCACACGCCAGGCAGCCATCAGCGCCTGCAACAGCAACCATTCTGAGGCAAAGCCCGAAAGCGGCGGCAGCGCGGCAGCGGCAGCAGCGCCCAGCAGCACCAAGCCCGCCGTCCATGGCATCGCATGGATCAAACCACCCAACCGATCCATGCGCCGCGATGCCGCTCCATAAAGCACCTCACCCGCGCCCAGAAACAACAGGGTCTTGAACATGGCGTGGTTCAGCGCATGCAGCAGCGCAGCCCCCGCCGCCACAGCCGCCAGCGCGCCCAAATCCGCCGCGCGAAACGCGAGCGCGAGGCCAAGCCCCAAAGTGATCAGCCCGATATTCTCAATGGTGGAACAGGCGAGAAGGGTTTTGGTGTCTTCCTCCATCGCGGCGCGCAAAGCGCCCATAATGGCGGAGGCGATACCAAGCGCCATCAGCACCGCACCCCAGAACAAAGGCTGCGCCGGGCCGGCCAGGTCAAACACCACACGCGCCAGCACGTAAAGCGCCACCTTGGTCATGGCGGCTGACATCAGCGCACTCACATGGCTCGGTGCTGCGGGATGCGCCAAGGGCAGCCAGACATGCAACGGCACCAGCCCGGCCTTGGACCCCGCGCCTACCACCACCAACAACAAGATCGCCAAGGCGCGCAACCCATCCGGCGGCGCAGCGCGCAAGGCCGCGAAACCCGCCCCTGCCGATGCGCCAGCCGCGAGCAGGCCAAAACACAGGATCAGCGCTGCACCACCCAAGGCCGCAAAGCCCAGATAAAGCCGCGCAGCACGGCGATTTTCCGCGTTTTCATGTTCATGCGCCACCAGCACCCATGACGCGAAGGACATGAGTTCAAAGCCGAGCACCAGGGTGAAGCCATCGGCCGCAAGCAAGGTCAGCGCCATGCCAGCAAGAAAGAGCGGATAGGGTACCAGCCGTCGCGGCGCTTCTGGCCCCTTCACATGGCCGAAGGCAAAGGCGGAAGCAGCCACACCGCAAAGTCCGAGGATCAGTAGGAACCAGGCGGAGAGTGGATCAAGCGCAAGCCGCATCGCCCCCCAGGGCGGGCCGAAGGGTAGAGCAAGTGCCATGGGCGCCGCCAGCAGCCCGACAATTCCGCCAAGCGCGCACACCAAAGAAGCCAAAGCAGCGCCCGCGTAAAGCAGCCTGACGCCAAGCGCCGCCCGCGCCAGCAAGGGCGCTGCCAGTGCCAGCATCGCCAGCACCACCAAAGTGAGGGCGAGCGCGATCAGCACGACTCGGAATCGCTGCCTTGCATGCGCCAAGGCTAGTGCACTTGCCCCTCCGGTGGAATCACCGTGGCGGCAGGTATTTCACAGCATCGCCAAAGGCCGCTTGCGCCGCGGCGGCGGGAAGGCATCATCCAGCGCCGCAATATCCTCGGGGCTTAAGGTAATCTCCCGCGCTGCCGCGTTTTCCTGCACATGGGCAAGTTTGGCAGCCTTAGGAATACTCACCACGCCAGGCCGACGCAGTGTCCAGGCAATGGCGATTTGCGCGGGGCTTTTGCCATGCCGCGCGGCAACTGCCGCCAGTGCGGGGTTGCGCAGCATCCGCCCGCCCTGCCCCACCGGCGAATAGGCCATCACGGGCATAGCCCGCTCGGCGCAAAATGGCAGCAGATCAAACTCCGCACCGCGATGCTCAAGGCTGAAGAGTACCTGATCCGTCGCGCAATCAGCCAGCGCCGCGCCCAATTCTTCCAAATCATCCACATCAAGATTGGAAACACCCCAGCGCCTGATCTTGCCGGCTGCGCGCAACGCCTCAAAACCCGCGACGGTTTCAGCCAGCGGCACGGAACCGCGCCAATGCAGCAAATAGACATCAATGGTGTCGATCCGCATCCGCTTCAGGCTGCGTTCACAGGCGGCCACTACGCCGCGCCGCGACGCATTATGCGGATAAACCTTGGAGACGATGAAAACCTCATCGCGACGCCCCGCAATGGCATCGCCCACCACCTCCTCAGCCCCGCCTTCGCCATACATTTCGGCCGTGTCAATCAAATCCATGCCAAGATCGAGCCCCGCACGCAGCGCATCGGCTTCCGCCGCGCGCTTCGTGCGATCCTCACCCATACCCCAGGTCCCTTGCCCGAGGCGTGGCATGGTGAAGACAGCCGCCATATCAGGGAATGGTATAACCGCGCGCCTTGCCGACGCTGTCATTCCAAACCCGCGCGCAATCCGCCCAAACGCGGTTGCAGCTATCGCGGAAGCTGGGCAGCACAACGGCGGTCACGGCTTCACGCACGCGGCGTTCATCTTCCGCCGGGGGTGTCACCACCTGGACATTGAATTTGCGCGTGGTGCAGGCATCCTGGCCCTGGAAGCAGACGAAAGCCTCATCACTCGCGCGGCGGGCCAGATCCCACATCTGCTTTTCCAGATCAGCAAAGGCGCGCGTGAGTGCTGCCTGCTGTTCTGGGCTGAAGCGCCGCCAGGCCGCCAGCGATATGAAATGCCCCTGCACGCCTGATGCAAGCGATACCGGCAGGATGGTGCGGATCACCTCGCCCCAATTCGCGGTATAGGCCGAAGTGGCCGAGGTGATGCCGCATTCCACCGTGCCGCGCTGCAAAGCCTGATAGGTTTCGGAAAGCTGCAAGGTCACCGGCGTGGCACCCAGCGATTGCAGCAGCGCCGACATGGTCGGCGTATAGGAGCGCACCTTCAAGCCGCGCAGATCACCCATGGAAGCGACCGGGCGATTGCAGAAGAACATCTGCGCGCCGAAGGGCCACAGCGTCATGACCTTGGCATTGAAGCGTTCCTGCAAGCGCCGATCGAGCGCTTCGCGTCCGCCGGCAATCGCTTGCTGCGTTTCTTCCAGCGTCGTGGAAACCCCCATCAGATCAAGCGAGTCGATAAAGGGCTCATCACGCGCGGTCTGGCCGATCAGTACGCTCATGACATCAAAGGTGCCATTGCGGAGCTGCCGCAGCGCATCCGGCGCGGCCGCGCCCACCTGGTCCATCGGGTTGAAGGTAATGGCCAGGTTGATGCCCGTGGTCTGCCCCAACCCGGTGAAGAAGGGGCGTTCAATGCCTTCCGTATGCCGGGAGTTGGAGGTGAAATGCCCCGCCACTCGCAGCTGGATTGGGCTTTGCGCGAAAGCGGGGGCAGCGGCAAGCAAGGCACCAAGGACAGCGCCAAGCAAGGTTGGGCGGAAGGGCATAGGTCTGACTCCCAGGGCATGAGGCATGAATTTTGCCAAGTTATTTCACATAGCGTTTCAGACAGTGGCTCATTGGATCACGGCTTTGCCAGGCCAGAGGCTTTGTGCAACACCGCGCCGCAGAGACACCTTCAAGCTTCGCTATGCCCCAATTGCAGCCAAAGACAAGGCCCCCATGCCCACCATCCCCAAGGACCCAAACCCGGTCAGCCGCTTTTTTGGTCCGCCTGCGCGATTTCTCGCCATTTTGTCGGGTTGGTGGCTGATTGCGCTGTCTTTTCTGACGGTGGCGGAAATCCTGCTGCGCAAATTCTTTTCCATATCCCTGCAAGGGGTGGACGAGATCGGTGGCTATACCACTGCCATTGTCTCGGCCTTTGGTTTTGCCTGCGCGCTGACGGTGAAGGGACATACGCGCGTTGATTTTCTGCTCGGCCGCCTGCCGGCGGGTCTGCGCGCTGTTTTGAACGCGCTGGCTTATGCGCTGCTGGCCGGCATGGCGATTTATGGCGCCTGGCGTGGCTGGTCAGTGCTGGAAGAAAGCATCGAATTCCAGGCGCATGCCAATTCCCCGCTGCAAACACCGCTTTGGTTGCCGCAGAGCGCCTGGATGATTGGGCTTGTGCTGTTCGCGCTTTCCGCCGGCGCCATGGCCGCCCATGCCTTTTGGTTGCTGCTGTCAGATCGCGCGCGGCTTAATCTATTCTACGGGCCGTTGACGTTGGATGAAGAAATCGAAGCCGAAATGGGCACCATCCTGGAACGCGAAGGCAAGCAGCCATGATCGGCATCACCGAAGCCAGCATCGGCTTTTTACTACTGATCGGCTTCCTGTTTTTGGGCCTGCATGTGGCGGTTGCGATGTTCCTGGTCGCGCTGCTGGGTGCGACGCTTTATCTTGGCCCGCCCTTGGTCGCAGCCTTTGGCACGCAGCTCTGGGGCGCCATGGAAGATTACGTGCTGCTTTCCATCCCGCTTTACATTCTGCTGGGCGAGATTCTGGTGCGGTCTGGTTCAACGGATCGGCTTTATCGTTCACTGGCGGATTGGCTGAATTTCCTGCCGGGCGGCTTGCTGCATACGAATATCGGCGCGTCTGCGGTATTTTCTGCCGTATCCGGTTCTTCTGTTGCGACCGCTGCGACGATTTCAACCGTCGCGCTGCCTTCCTTCCGCAAGCGCCGCTATGATACGCGACTGGTGTTGGGTTCGATTGCGGCTGGCGCTTCGCTTGGCAATCTGATCCCGCCTGGGATTGCGCTGATTGTCTATGGCGCCATGACGAATACGTCTGTCGGGCAGCTTTACGCCGCCGCCGTGGTTCCTGGCATTGTGATGACGGTGCTGTTCATGGGCACGATCATCCTGATCGCCTTGGTCAGGCCCGATTTGGTGCGCCAGAAGGAAGTGGCCGATCCGCTGCGGGAAAGGCTGAAGCGGCTGGTGGATTTGCTGCCGCCCTTCGTGATTTTCGGCATCATCATGGGGTCCATCTACACTGGCTGGGCAACGGTGACGGAAAGCGCCGCACTCGCCGTGGTGGTGGCTTTGCCCATTGCGGCGTTTTATGGCCGGCTTTCCATTCGCATGCTGCATGATTGCTTTGTCGCCACCGCCAATCTGACGGCGATGAGCATGTTGATTCTGGCCGTTGCCTTCTATCTGAACTTCGTCATGGGGCTGCTTGGCGTGACACCCGCGCTTGGCGCCTTCGCCACCAGCATTGGCGCAAGCCCGCTGGAACTGATTATCGCGCTTACGATCTTCTATTTGCTGCTCGGCATTTTCTTTGAAACCCTACCCATGTTGGTGGGCACCGTGCCCATCGTATTCCCGGTGATTGTCGCCGCCGGCATTGATCCGGTCTGGTTCGGCGTTTTCATCGTGCTGATGTGCGAGATTTCCCTGATCTCGCCCCCCGTCGGCATGACGCTTTACGTCATTCAGGCAGTGCGGCGCGAAGGCACGATTGCCGAGGTATTCCAAGGCACCGTGCCCTTCTTCATCGCCATGGTGGTGATGACAGTGCTACTGATTGCCTTTCCGGAAATGGCGCTGTGGCTGCCCCGGATCAGCTTTGGGCCTTAGTGCGGGGCCGGTTCACATGCGTTCACCGGACACGCACTAAGATTTTTAGCGTGGTCGCATTTTCCGAGTCGCCAAGTGAAGTCACTTGGCTTGAAAATGCTCCGGCCCAATCAAGCATCCGCCACTTCCACCATCACCAATTCAGCATCTTCGCTGGCGGTGATGGTGATCGCGTCCTCTGCCCGAATGGCGATCCCATCGCGGGCGCGCGCTTCCACGCCATTCACCTGCGCCGCACCACGCGCCAGCACCAGATAGGCCGCGCGGCCTTCGGCCAAAGGCTGCGTCAGGCTCTGCCCCTTGGCCAGCGTGGCCGCCATCACCGCGCCATCCACATTGATGCCAAGCGCGCCAGATGAAGCATCGGCTGTCCGGCCTGATGCCAAAACCTCAAACCCCGCCTCGCGCTTTTCCTTGGGGAATTGCTTGGCCCCCCAGGAAGGCGGCAGGCCGGTGCGGTCCGGCATGATCCAAATCTGAAACAGCGTGGTGACGCCAGGTTCCAGATTATATTCGGCATGCGTTACGCCAGTGCCGGCACTCATCACCTGAACATCGCCGGCTTCGGTGCGGCCTTCATTGCCCATGCTGTCCTTATGGGTGATCGCGCCCTGCCGGACATAGGTGATGATTTCCATGTCGCGATGCGGGTGCGGGTCGAACCCCTTCCCCGGCGCGATTTCATCATCATTCCAAACGCGGAGCCGCCCCCAATTCATGCGCCCGGCATCGCGGTAATGCCCGAAGGAGAAATGGTGATTGGCATTGAGCCAACCAAAATTGGCCTTGCCCAGGCTTTCAAAGGAACGGAGTTCGATCATGGCTTTTTCCGAATGGCCGCTTGTGGCCTTGTCGCGTTAGGTGGGGATACGCGGCGGGCGGCGCCATACCGCCCGCGCAAGGCTGTTATGCGCCGGGAAACCGGTTCACCGACACATCAGCACGGGAATTTCCGCATTCTCCAGCACATGGCGCGTCACACCGCCCAGGATCAATTGCCGCAAGCGCGAATGGCTATAGGCACCCATGGAAAGCATATCGGCGCCGAAATCGCGCACCGCGCCCAAAAGCCCAGCGCCCACATCGCGGGTTTGCGGCATGAAGGGCATCAATTCCGCCGCAATGCCATGCCAGCGGAGGTAAGCCTGAATGCCTTCCGCCTTCGGCCCGCGCCGTTGATATTCATCGGCATAGAGAATTTGCACCGCCTTGGCATGATGCAACCAGGGCAAAGCTGCCGCCACGGCTGCCGCGCTTTCCGCCGTGCCATTCCAAGCCACACATATCCGCGTGCCAATCACCGCGGGCGGTGTGCGGGGCGCAATCAATACGGGCCGGCCGGAATCGAACAGGATGGCATGCAGCGCATCGCTGCTGGAGACATCCTCTCCCGATTCCGGATGCGGCACCACGGCCAGGTCATAAAGGCGCGATTGCTGCGCGACGATATCTTCCTCCCGCCCCACCATGGATTCGAAAGACAGCGTGGGGCCATCGGTTTTCGCGGCAGTGTCGGGATTATCGGCCAGCGTCACATCGCCCAGATTGGCGGTGAATTTCTGGAACAGGCTCTTGACGCGATCCGCCCTTTCACCGCTTTCGCGTTCGGTGGCGGCCATCATTTCTTCGATCATCGCGCCGGAAAGCCCTTCCCCGGCAAGCGGCGCCACATCCCGCGCATCCACGCGCACATGCAGGCAATGCACATGCGCATCCCAGATGCGGGCTGCGATCAGCGCAGTGCCCAGCGCGGATTCACCCGCAGCGGTGCCGGTCAGCGGCAACAATAGACGGCGATAGGCCATGGCCATGCCTCCTCAATGTTTTGATCTTGTTTTACGTCGTCCCAGATATGGGGCTGATTAGCGCATATTTCAGCCCGCCACGCCAAGGGCCTTGCGCGCCGCCGCCAACGCATCGCCCGCCGCATCCAGCCGGCGCCAGTCAATCGGCCCCGGGTCGGCCTGCGCGGCCTGTTCCAATACGGCGATGGTCGCGTCCGAGGCATCACCGCGCCGCGCCAGGATACGGGATTTCAAGACTTCCATTGGCGCTTCAAGCCAAAAACCCTGAAAGGGCACGCCAACACGTGCCGCGATTTCCGCAGCATGGCGACGGTGGCGCGGTTCCAAAAACATCGCATCCAGCGCCACCGAATGGCCTTGGCGCAGCGCGGCCTCGGCAATTGTGAATAATTCTTCATGTGTCGTGGCACTCACGGCCTCGGCATAGGCCTCGGGCGGCAGGGGCTCTTCCGGCGCCAGGCCAAAGCGCCGTTTGCGGAGCTCATCGGATCGCAACAGCAGTGCGCCCGGGGCAGCGCCGAGCGCAGGCGCCAACCCGCGGGCCAAGGTGGATTTGCCCGTGCCTTGCAGCCCGCCCACCGCGATCAGCCGTGCTGGTGGCGGCGCCAGATAGGCAGCGGCGGCGCGGAGCAGCGCCCCCCCATCCCGCCCACGCGCGGCCTGGACATGCGCACGCACCAGGGCGCGCAAGGCAAGCCAGAACGGCAAAAGCCCAAGTACCCCATAATCACCCGACCGCGCCAAATAACGGTTGAGTACGCGATTCGCCGCCGCGCGCCCCGCCTGCTGGTCCAGATCCATCAGCAGGAAGGCCAAATCATAGCCGGTATCAATCCGCGCCAAAGCCTCATCGAACTCCAGCGCGTCAAAGGGGGTGGGCTTGCCTTGCCACAGGCAGAGATTCCCCAAATGGAGATCGCCATGGCAGCGCCGGATGCGCCCTTCGGCGGCGCGCGCTGCCAGCAGGGGGGCGCTCCGCAACAGTGCTGCCTGAAACTGCGCGGCAAGCGGGGCGATGGCGGCTTCCGGCAAGCCCGCAGCGCGGGCGGCGCGCAAATTGCCGGCGAGCACTTCCGCCATGGCGGCCGGTGCGTCCAGCCCCGCCACCAGGGGCGCCGCTTGATGCAGCGCGAAAACCCTATCGCCCAAGGCATCCAGAAGTTCTGGCGTCAGCGCGCCCCGCGCTGCCACTGCGTCCAGGAAATCCCCGGCAGGGATCGGCGCCATGCGGAGCACCCATTCCACTACCGCCCCATCGCCGCCTTCCTGCAAGCCGCCATCCGGGGCGCGGGTGATCGCCACCACATCGCGGTAAATGCCCGGGGCGGCGGGCTGGTTCAGTTCCAATTCCCGCTGGCAGAAATGCGCCCGCGCTTCCAAGCTGCTGAAATCCAGAAACCCCAGGGCGACCGCTTTCTTCATCTTCCAGGCGGTATCCCGCCCCACGAAAACCGCCGAAATATGAGTCTCAATCGGTGCGGCGCCGGCCAAACCGGCAAGGAAAGCCGCAACCTCCGCCTGGGCGGGGGGAATGCGGCCCGAAGCCTTCACGGATAGAGCGCCTCAAGCCGCCAGGCCGCGCCGTCGCGGTGAAAGACGCGGCGTTCATGGAGGCGGAAGGGCATATCGCGCCAGAATTCAATCCGCGCCGGCAGCACGCGAAAGCCGGACCAGAAGGGCGGGCGCGGGATCTCGCCCACCGCATATTTCAGCCCATATTCGGCCACTGCCTTTTCCAGCGCAAAGCGGCTTTCCAGCTGGCGGGATTGCTTGGACGCCCATGCCCCGAGCCGAGACGTCCGCGCGCGGGAGGCATAATAGGCATCCGCCTCAGCGTCCGAGACCTGCTCGACCTGGCCTTCCACGCGAATGCTGCGCTGGAGCGTTTTCCAGTGAAAACAGAGCGCGGCAAAGGGATTGGCGGCCAATTCGCCGCCCTTGCGGCTATCCAGATTGGTGTAGAAAACAAAGCCCCGCGCATCCACGCCCTTCAGCAGCACCATGCGCGCGGATGGCCGGCCATCCGGCGTGGCCGTCGCCAGGCAAACCGCATTCGGGTCATTGATCTCACCCTTGGTGGCTTCCGCCATCCAATCCTGAAACAGGGCATAGGGGTCTTCGGTGGTGGTCACGGTGCCGTCCATGGGGTTCTCCTTGTCATGTCCTGTATCGGGACGCTTTGCAAAAGGGCAAGGCCCTTGCCCGGCATCCGGCGCCATGGCAGAGGGCGCGCGTAGATTTAGCCGGATGGTCCATCACCCGATGAACGACGCGGAAGCAGCACCCAGCATCCCCAAAGGCACCCTGATGGCCGGCAAGCGCGGCCTGATCATGGGGGTGGCGAATGACCGTTCCATCGCTTGGGGCATTGCGCAGGCGATTGCCGCGCAGGGGGGCGAAGTTGCCTTCACCTATCAGGGGGAAGCGCTGGAAAAGCGCGTGCGCCCCTTGGCGGAAAGCCTGGGGTCAAGCCTGGTTGTGCCCTGTGATGTGGCCGATGACGCTGATATGGATGCCGCCTTTGGCGCAGTGGAAAAGGCCTGGGGCAGGCTGGATTTCCTGGTCCATGCCATTGGCTTTGCCGATAAGCAGTATCTGCGCGGGCGTTATCTGGACACGCCGCGCGATGCCTTTCTGCAGGCGATGGATATTTCCTGCTATTCCTTCGTGGCCGTGGGCCGCCGTGCTGCCGCGCTGATGAAGCCGGGCGGGGCGCAGCTGACGCTTTCCTATCTGGGCGCCGAACGCGTGATACCGCACTACAATGTGATGGGTGTGGCCAAAGCCGCGTTGGAAGCGAGCGTACGCTATATGGCGACCGATTTGGGTGAGGCCGGCATTCGCGTGAATGCCATTAGCGCCGGCCCGATCAAGACGCTTGCTGCAAGTGGCATCGGCGATTTCCGCTATATTCTGAAATGGAACCAATACAATTCACCGCTGCGCCGCAATGTGACGATTGAAGAAGTGGGCGGTGCCGGGCTTTATTTGCTGTCCGAACTTTCCGCCGGCGTCACCGGTGAAGTGCATCATGTGGATAGCGGCTATCATATTGTCGGCATGAAGAACCCCGACGCGCCGGATATTTCCACGGTTTGATGACGCTAACCGCGCAGGCGCCACAGCCTGCGCGGCGTCGGTTTGGCCTATCTGCCGCCAGGGCGATGATCCTTGAAGCTTTCGCGCAGCTTCGTCTTCAGGATCTTGCCTGTTGCGGTATGGGGAATTTCATCCACCACCACCAGATCATCCGGTAGCCACCATTTCGCGACCTTATCGGCCAGAAAGGCATTCATGGCAGCGAGGTCCGGCGCGGCGGCACCTGGCTTCATCACCAGGATCATCAGCGGGCGTTCATCCCATTTCGGATCATACATGGCGACAACGGCTGCTTCTGCGACACCGGGATAACCAACTGCGGCGTTTTCCAGCGCGATGGAAGATATCCATTCGCCGCCGGATTTGATCACATCTTTTGATCGGTCGGTCACTTCCATGAAGCCATTGGCGTCAATGGTTGCGACATCGCCGGTATCGAAGAAGCCATCTGCGCCGAGCACGGCTTCATCCTCTCGCCGGAAGTAACTGCGCGTAATGGCCGGGCCGCGGACCTTGAGGCGGCCGAATACCTCGCCATTCCAGGGCAATTCCTGGCCGGCATCATCGGTGATTTTCATCTCCACCGTGAAGGGCGGGCAGCCTTGCTTCGCTTGCAGCGCAAGGGCGGCTTCCGGGTCAAGCCCGCTGATTTCGGGCTTACGTTGATAGGTGGTACCAACCGGCGACATTTCCGTCATGCCCCAGGCATGAATCACGCGCACGCCGTATTTTTCCTGATAGGTTTTCGTAATGGCGGCGGGGCAGGCGGAACCGCCAATCACCACGCGCTTCAGTGTATCAATGCGCGTATTGGTCGCTTCCATATGCTGCAACAACATCATCCACACCGTGGGCACGGCGGCAGAAAAATTCACGCGCGCCTGGGTGATGATTTCATGCACCGAAGCGCCATCCAACTTGGCACCTGGCAGGATCAGCGTGGCGCCTGCCATGGGGGCGGAGATCGGCAAGGACCAACCATTGGCGTGGAACATCGGCACCACCGGCATGACGCGATCCGCCACGCCAAGCCCCAGACAATCCACCTGATTGGCCGCCAGCGCATGCAGGATATTTGAGCGGTGGGAATAAACCACGCCCTTGGGATCGCCCGTGGTGCCCGACGTATAACAAAGCCCGGCAGCAGTTCTTTCATCAAAGCTCGCCCAGGCGAAATCGCCATCGGCTTCCGCCAGCCAATCCTCATAAGCCACGGCATTGCGCAGCCCCGTTTCGGGCAGATGCACGCCATCAGTCAGGATGATGAAGCGTTCGATGTGTTGAAGTTTTGGCGCCAATTGCTGGATAAGGGGGATGAAAGTCAGGTCCAGCATCAACACGCGTGATCCGGCATGGTTCAGGATCCAGGCGATCTGATCCGGAAACAGCCGCGGATTGACCGTGTGGTAAATGGCACCAATGCCGGTGATGCCATACCAGGCTTCCACATGCCGCCAGGTATTCCAGGCGAGTGTCGCAACCCGATCCCCCAGCGTGATGCCATCGCGCTGCAAGCGCTGCGAAACGCGAAGCGCGCGCAGCCGCACATCACGGTAATTCGTGTGATGGAAAGGCCCTTCAACGGACCGGCTGATGATCTCCCGCCCCGGGTGCTGGATGGCGGCGTGGTCCAGGACCTTGTGCATCAGCAAGGGCCAATCCTGCATCAATCCGAACATGGCTTCCCCC
>Ga0315900_10000839_pt1 | contig 50340 bp, 57 predicted proteins | sample LakEriMetagenome_FD_203521 | JGI IMG/M metagenome (GOLD analysis project Ga0315900, IMG submission 203521) | Freshwater fungal communities from buoy surface, Lake Erie, Ohio, United States - Buoy 12 MA114 | ecosystem: Environmental > Aquatic > Freshwater > Lake > Lake biofilm | place: USA: Lake... | reverse complement strand
AAGAACAACTAGGAAAAAGAGCTATAGATAGATACCATCAACAATCAAAAGAATAAAACATGTTTTTTTTAATATCTAACGGAGAACAAAGACCAAGCATATTAACATCTAACAAAGATGAAGAATACCACTCTAAATGGGCTAGATATTGCTTAGGTCAAGCAAATAACGAATACCAAAATGATTTCATAAGAAAAGTTCAACTAAATAAGAACTTTTACAAAGGAAATCAATGGATAGAAAATGAAGACCTTGAAATATTCTTAAAAGATGAATCTAACATGGATAGAAATCGTATCCAGGTTATCCATAATACCATACGACCACTCGTAGAGCAATACAGAGGAAATGCTATACGAATGAGTATTAACTACAGAGCAAAAAGCATCTCAACTCAAGCAATAAACAGAAGAGAGATAAAACTAGCAGAACAATTGTTCTACTCTAAAATAGCTAACAAAGAAGGAAATCCATTCGCAGAAGATATAAAACAAAGAAAAGCAGTTGGTGACTCAGAAGCAGAAACATTCGCTATATTCGATAACCTATATGTTGATAAGTATGTTCAGAAAATTAATTACTTATGTAAGTACGTATCAGAAAGAAATGATTTTGAAGCTAAACAAGTAAGGATAGCAGAAGAACTTGCGCTTACAGGAATGGCTGTAATGAAAACATTCGAATATGCCGGACATCAAGAATTTAAAATACAGCAGTCAGAGAATTTCTTCTTCGACAGAAGTGCTAAAGAGTACGATTTAAGCGATGCTGGATTCATGGGTGATGTTACATACATGGAGCCTACAGAGATATTCGAAACATGGCCGGACATAAAACCTGATCACCAACGAGCTATAGAAAATTACGCTACTCAGTATAAAAAACTAGCATACGAAACAGCAGGGCAGTCAGGTGATAAAAATGGTAACCCATCAGCACAACAACAATACTCAGGAAAAGTTCCTGTATTTACAACGTATTGGAAAGATGCTGATAGATATGAGTACGGATACGTATTAGATGAATACGGGTATGAGTATTTTACAAGAATAAACTATATCTACGACGGTGAAGATAAACCTAGATATACAGATAAAGACTTAATAAAAAGCAAATCCGTAAGAGCAAAAAGAATACTAGGCGATAAACTGAAAAGACGCTCACATGTAGATGTTCTTAGAATGGCCGTAATTATCCCTAAAGAGATACTAGCTAGCGGAGGAAAAGTATCAGAAACACCTCAGCCAAACGTAGCGGATATAGTGCTTGACTACGGAATAGCTCCATACCAAGAAACAGAAGTAATCGAATATGCTTCTGTTAAATTCCCTTATAAATGCTACTGTTGGGGATATGTAGATGGCGAGGTATTGTCTCCGGTAGACGATGCTATAAGCCCACAACGATTAGTGAACAGAATGCTATCAGTAGCTGAAAACCAAATCAGCAACTCAAGAGGCTCAGGAACAGTAATCGATAAAACAATGGTAGATGACCAACAAGACGTGTTACGTAAAATGAACAGGTCTGAGCCAGTGTTAATAAACGCTAAAGGACGAGGAATACAAAATGCTATCGGGTCATACGATACCACAATAAAACAAGGAACAATGGTGATATTTAATATCATCGAAGCATTGAAGAAGTTCACACAAGATACAACAGGTATCAACGAAGCTATTAAAGGTGAGTCCACAGGAAGCGACCAATTAGTAGGTGTTACTCAGTTAATGATTCAAAGAGGTTCTCTAATGCAAGAACCATTCTATAACTCAATAACAATGATCTACAAACAATGCTTTCAATCAATTTGCTCTATAGGCAAACGTATATATGCTGATAACGAAAGAAATCTAAGCATAGCAGTTGGTGACGAAGGTGTTGAGGTAATCACAATAACACAAGATATGAAGCTTGAAGACTTTAGAATCTTTGTGAAACGCGAAAACTCAGACGAGATGTTAATTAATGCAGGCAACCAAATGCTATTGCAGTTATTCCAAATGGGTTTATTAGATGAAAAACGATTCTCTGGATTATACGGCAGGTCAACACCTGACGAAATAGCATCAGCATTAAGAGGAGCTGCTAAAGAAAGAGAAGAAATGAAACGCATGGCAGAGAAAGATAACGCTAGAATGGAACAAGCTATGATTGAAGAAGAAAGCATGGCGCAAGCAGAACAAGAGTATAAAATGAATGAAATGGAAGCAAGAGAAGATGTTAAGGAGCTTGATAAAAATAGAAGCGAAATCAAAAAAGTATACGCCAACGCATTATCAAAAATGGCACCAACAAACCCTCAAGCACAACAGATGATTTTAGAAAATGCAAAAAAATTTGGAGAATAAATTTTTTTAATTTAGATTTGCGGTAGTTATTTTTATTTAGACTAATTAAAAATAATATCAAAAAAAAGATAAAAAGATGGAAGAAAACGGAAATGCTGAAAATGTAAATGTTGAACAAGCTAACAGTAATCAAGAGCAACAGTCAACACAATCACAACCTCAGATACAAGATTTAGGAATAGCAGATGCGTTAAAAGGGTTAATACCACAAGACGAATTAGAAGCTATATCTGGAATCCAAAATAAGGTTGAAGGGAAAAAACCGGAACAAACTGCAGCGACAGTACAAAAACCTGAAGAGGCAGAAACAAAAAAACCAGAAGGTGAACAATCGAAAGAAACACCAGATGGTCAGAAACCGGAAACTAAAAAAGAAGAAACGAAAAGTGTATTAGGGTTAGGAAAGAAAAAAGACAACTCAATACAAAATATAGTAATCGAAAAACCGGAACAAATACTTGATGTAATCAAGACTAAGTTCGGACAAGAATACAAAGGTATCGATGAGCTACCAAAGTTCTTTGAATCAGCAAACAAATGGAGAGCAGATTCTCAAAATCTTGAAAAATTAAAACAAGAGCATGAGAATGTAACCGAAATATTATCAGGCCTCCCATCTGAGTTTATTGATGGTATTAAAAAATACTACAGCGGAGAAAATTATTTAGATGCATTTAAAAACACAGCTAAATTTGATTTCTCTGTACCTGCAGAAAAACAAGACATAAAAGAACTTGTTAATCATTATTTCCCAGGTAAATTCGCAGATGCAGACTTCGAGTTAGAAGAAAAGCCTGAAACATTATTAATGGCAATAGATTTGTCAAAAGATAAATATAGTATTACGAAACAATCCCTCGATAACAAACGTGCCGAAATCGAAGCGAAAGCAGACCTGCAATTACAAGCAGCAAAGCAATCAATAAACGGTTCCGTTAATTATCTAAAACAATCCTTCCCTGACGTAGATCAAGATGTAACGCAAGAAATATCTTCTGTACTTGAAGGTGGGGTAAATAAAATAGCGGAGATGTTTTTAAATACAGACGGAACGGTGAAGCCGGAAGCAGCAGAAATGCTATTAATGGCTAAATACGGAAAGTCAGAAATATCCAAAATGATGGATATAGCCTCTCATACTACAGAAACTAGAATCAATGAAGAAATTGTGACTAGAAGTGCTGATACAGCAAAACCAGTAAAAGGAGCGCCTAGAGATATGATGTCAGATGATGTAATGAAGCAGATTCAAGATTTAGGGAAACTGCAAGAAAAATCAACTTATTAAAATAAAAAAATAAAAAAAAACATCATGTCACAACAAGTTTACACTCCCGGTATTGGTAACTCCCCATTTGGAAACGTAAATACCAACCCACAATCATCAAATTATGGCGCTAACTCAGGTTACAGCGCTCAAGAGTCAATCTTAATTGCGAAAGCGATTAAAAAAGCCCTTTTCGACACAGCTCCGAAGCAATTCAATGCTTTAAAGTTAGTTTTCGAGAAAGAGTTCGTAGAATATAATAACGATGAGTTCGAATACTTAGAGTATGGATTTGGTCGTTCAGCAGCAGAATGTAATGCAATTGTCGGTGCTGTAGCTGCAGTACCTGGCACAGCAGTACAACAAGTAATTGCGTTCACAGCAGGTTCTATTCCTCACATGGGTATTGACTTAATCTTAGTTTACCCTGACGGAACAAAAGGTATCATCAAAGCGATTGCCGGTAACAACGTTACTGTGGAATCACAAACAAGTGTAGGTTTACCTGCAACTGCAGTTGGTGATATTTTCTCTATCCAATCAACTATCCAAGGTGATGGTATGGATACATTCTCTAACTACGAGCGTTTAGAAACAGTAACTCGTTACAATTATATTCAGTTGTTCTTACGTGCTTGCCGTTGGGGACGTGTTGAGTTATTGAAACACCAAAACTCAGGAACTACTGACTTCTTAGAAGCAGACAAAAAAGAAAAAATGCGTCAAATCCGTACTGACTTATTCAACTCATTCTTCAACGGAACAAGAGGCGAATTTGCATTAGCAAACGGTTTACCTGCAAAATCAATGGGCGGTATCTTCCCTACAATGCAAGCTGCAGGTTCAATGAACGCTAACCCTACTTTAGCAGGTTTACGTGCAGCATTCGAAACCCTTGCTTTCAAAACAAACCACAAAGCTGAAGGTGGTGTTCGTATGATCTACGGAACAGACGAAATTCTATATGAATTGTCAAAAATCTTCAAAGACCCAGGTATTCGTTACGCTCCTAGCGATAGAATCGCTGACATGAACTTAACTGAGTACAGATTAGGTACAATGAGATTCGTGCCAGTTCCTTGTGAATTATTCAAAGAGCAATCTTGCTTCCCTAAAGACTGGGCACGCAGAATGCTAGTAATCGACCAAGAGACTGTAGCTCCTGTGAAAATGAAAGGATTACCTGCAATGTACACAGGTACTACTTTAGACAGAGGTGCTAACGGAACTCGTGAAGGATACAAAGATTGGTATGTTGAAGCTAACTTATCGTTACAATTCAACAACCCTGTTGGATCTTTCTGGATTGACGTTGCTTAATCTAAATAATCTAAAAAAGACCATAGTAAAACCACTATGGTCTTTTTAATATAAACCAAAAAAAACAGAAATATGGCACTGACAGAAGGAACAGAACAGTCATCAAACCAACACAACCCACAAGAAGATGTGTTGAAATTAGTAGCTAAGCTACAGAAAGAATTACAAGAGTTAAAAGAATCCAAAAGCGAACAGCCTTCAACGTCTGTTATGCCGATGGGATTAACAACAGAGCAGTTTAAATCAATCATTGAAGCTGCTAAATCAAACGGCACAGCTAAAGACTTAGATTACGAAGATGGTATCTATGAAGAGCAAATCCCGGCTGATGATTTCCATGAAGAAGGAGTTAGATTTTGTGCTCCATTCATCGGATATTGCATTGCTGATGACGTAAGAAGAGGACAAAGAATAAAATTACCTTTTGGTAAAAAAACAATTTTCTTCGATTACGCAGCAACAAGAAAAGTTCAACAAGGAAAATACGAAGCTACAGCACCTTTCTCTGTTTACAGAAGTCACAGTAAAAAAGAGATTGAGTGGTTAAGAGCTCACACATATTATAACGTAGCATTTTATGAATCTTCAAACGTAGCAGTTCATGCTGACTTATTGAAAATTCAAAAATTAGGTAGAGTAATGACGTTACTTAAAAACCTAGACTTCCACGACATCATCAAAAGATGCAGAGAGTACGGTGTGCAAGTAAGCGAAGATGCTCCAACAATGAGAATGCTATTGGCTCAGAAAATGGTAGACAAAGAAATGGAGTTAGAAGGTGTAACAGCCAAACAAAAGCTAGAATCCATTAGCAAAGAAGCGATGATACTAAATCAAAGCAAATAATTTTTAAAAACCCTCTAAAAAAAGAGGGTTTTTTATTTACTTTTTAATATATTTGTACATGCCTATACAAGTACAAACACTTAACGGACAAATATTGTCAAAACTAGACGCTGAAGGCAGCGATAGATACACGTTTGCACAAGACATATCATTTGCAATAAACAGTGCTATTGAAACAGTAACAGCTATTTTCAATCAAGCATTTGGTCAAAATAAATTAAGCCCAGAGAGCCTTAGAGAACTTACAAAAGTTAAGGTGTGGCAAACAAATTCATATTCACGATTTACATATAACAAATCAGACACGGGCCATGCACTATGGACTATTATCGGTGTATACCCGAAGCCAAAAGTAAACAAAGGCGTATCATCATCTCCTGTGCCTGATAAATCTCAATCTAAATTTAGAGGTGATTTATCATACCTGTCTTCTGACAAATCATGCAAACGATTAACATTAGAGGAATGGAACTCAAACACTAAAAATGTGTTTATGCCAGGTAATACAATATTACAAGGAGAACTAACAGATTATGCGTATCTAGATTTTGCTGATTATACATCTACCTCGTATGTCGGAAATACAGATAAAGTAGAAATCCAAGTAAGACCGGATATTTCAAATGAATTAGTAGCTTTAGCGTATCTAAAATACCCTAACCAGATAACTCAGATCACAGATGTAGTTGAATTTCCAGAATCACTAACGACGTTAATAGTTGACATTGCATTGCATAACATAGCTTATAAGCAAGGGGACCAATCAACATTGTATCTAATTAGTGACAGAAGTATTAATCAATTAGTATCATTAATGAAATGACAGATAGGCTAAGGATAATAGTAGACGATATCCTCGTTACTATAAAACAAACATTTGATGACAAACAGGTAAGCCAGGCTCAAGTAGCTTATTGGGTTATTCTTGTTGGTAACCAGTTATTATCGCAACATAATGCTAAGAGAGATTCAGGTGCATTCCTAGCTTCATACGCAGGCGTGCCCGTGAAAAAAGCGTCAGTTAATTCAAATCCAAATATAATTAAGAACAGAAAGTATATCGAACTACCTGCTAATATATTTGATTACGATAGAGACGGTGGTGTTGAATATATTGCATATTATAACCCTGACGAAAACTGCGCCCCTGAGTTTGCAAGAAAAACAATACAAAGAACATCCCCAGGAGAGCTTCAGTGGTTGAACTTAGATAAACATACTAAACCAAGCCCTAAAAATCCATACTGGTACAGAACAGGTGATATTATTTATCTAGTAGGTATTGAAACAGTTCCGGTAAAAGAAGTAGAGATAGGTATTTATCAAACAATTGACCCTCTTGAAAAAATAGATATTGATAAACCATTTTATTTTCCACAGGAATTACTGCATGTCTTAAAAAGACAAGTAACAGACCTAGCTAGATTTAGTTTTCTTTTTCAACAAGATAGATCTAATGACGGAAACGATGAAGCTGTTAAGCAAAATATCCCTAAAATTGTATCTGTTAATGAACCACAGCAGTAAATAACATGATTGTAGAAACAACTCATATATACACTTTATTATGCCCTAACACAATGCAAGTTAGATATGTTGGTAAGTCAAACAAGCCATTACAAAGATTTAATAGACATATAAATGAGAATGTTGTTAACAGAAAGAGTTCTTGGATAAAATCATTAAAATTAAATGGCTTACTACCAATATTAGAAATTATAGACGAAGTACCGTTATGCGATTGGGAGTTTTGGGAAAAACATTACATAAAACTTTATAAATCTTGTGGGGCTAAATTATTAAACATGAATGATGGCGGACAAGGCGCTACACCAATACGTGAAACTATAGAAAAACAAAGAAGAATTAAGTTTGGTAAAAAAATAACTGAAGAAACAAGATTAAAATTAAGTATATCTAATAAAGGTAGAAAAATATCTGAAAAGCAGAAAAAACAACTAAGTGATGCAAGAAAAGGTAAACCTCTTCATCCAAATACAATAAAAGGTGCTATAGAGAAAAGCTCTAAAAAAGTATCTTCTTATTCGCTTGACGGAATAAAAATAAAAACATATAATAGTATTTCCGATGCTTATAGAGATACAGGTGTATTTAAACATGTTATTATTAAAATATGTAAGAAAGTAAATTTTTATAATCAAAGTAAAGGTATTACTTTTAGATACGGAGATTTAGATGTTATATCTGAATGTATTAAAAAGAGAAATATAGGTAAAACAGCAACATGTGTGGAGCAGTACGACTTAAATGGTAACTTTATAAGAGAATATAAATCAATAAAAGAAGCTGCTGATGTAGTATGCAAAACATCTACTTCTATCTCTTCTGTTTGTAAGGGTATTAGAAAAACAAGTGCTGGGTTTATCTGGAAATATAAAAACTAAAAATAATAATGAATACTAGCGAATATATATCTCCTGAAACAATAATCTTTAAAGCGGCTGCAATGGCCGGTGATAAAGACTATAAAATATTACCAAAAGGATTTTACGTTTCTCTAATACAAGATGCTTTCAGAGAATTAAACATGGATTCATTCTTTGACGAGCAACGTGCTGATTTTGATTTTCCATACGACAATTTAACACATAAACTTCCTTCAGGATGCTTCAATATACTAAATATATACATGTACTCTGGAGAGTCTTGCGATTTTAATGAAACAAAAAAGGTTTGGTGGAAAAGAAATTACTTTACTAGAGGAAGAGGATTTGTAGCTAATGATAAGGGTAATAATGGAAATGACCCATTCATGCAAAATCACACCGATATAAATGCCTTTGCAGATAAATCTACTATTAGGTATTTCGGAGGAGATGCAGTGAATAATGTATTATACTATAATGTTCAACTAGGAAACATCATGTTCAGCTCATCATGTAGAAACGCAGGAACAAAAGTACACATTCATTACAGTGGCACCGGTGGTGATATCACAGAAGCTGAAATCATACCTGTATATTTCCAACAGGCTATTGAAGATTTTACAACAGAAGCAGCACTTAGATATAGAATTGCTAATGAACCATCCAACGCAAGAGTATGGATGCCATTACAACAAATGTATGAGCGTAGACTTGATAAAAACGGATTTAACGGCTCTTGGGCAGTAGCTTTACAGAGAGTTAGAGATATGAATACATCTCAAAGAGATGAACTAGCAATATATATGAGAAGAGGTCAGTGGGGAAGCGGATTATAATCTATTTACAATATGAACCAAGAAAATCAACCACATCATTTATCGACATATTCTAAAGGAGCAAACGTAGATGTTGATCCTGAATTAGCATTTTCACAACCTGCTACAGGAGTGTATTATGACGGCAGAAACTGCAGACCTGTTTCTATCGATGGTAATACCGGTGGGTTAGAAAAGATAAAAGGTGAGGTTATAATACATTCAAACACCACCTCTGCAATTGGTTATAAATGTATAGGGGCTAGAGCTGTTAATGACAGTAAAGTTGAGTTTTGGGTTCCAATAAACCCTGCTTTTCCAAGAATAGTTCGTATTAATGGAGTTATTGTATTGCAATCCATAAACTTTGATTTAAGAACTGATTATCCATTACAAATTGATGTTAATGAGGATTTCGATAAAGGTGAAATTTTCATTACAGATAACAGGATACCTCCATTTATCTTTAATATTAAAGATATGTTGGACTCTCTTATCTCTGACCCAAATAAATATTTCTCAAACTTCGACCCATTATTATATCAAATTAACTTACAGTCACCGCTAGACATACCTGTATTTATAGAAAACGTAAACGTAGGTGGTGGAGGGGGATTACCTGTAGGTCATTATCAATATCAAATAAGATATTCTTCTAAGGAAGGTGATAGAACAGGTTGGTCCCAGGCTACTCCTATGATTCCTATTACACAGTCTTTATCTAGTGAAAGTAGGATATATCCATGGGTAAAAACTTACGGTGGACCACCTAATCCATCATCAGTAACAGCCTTTGCTCCTAAATTAAGATTTAGAGTAACAAATATCTATAATTACGATTACATTGAGATAAAACGTATATCATACAATGCAGGCGCAGGCCTTGACTTTACTCCAAATGGAGTGATAGTAGCAAAGATAGAAATATCTCCAAATGAAATAAGTGTACGAGAATATGTAGACCCTCAAGAATCAAACACTAACATCGCACTATCTGCTGAAGATGAATCAAGAACACTCGTAGAAGTTGAATCAGCGAAATCAATTCGATATGTTGATAGACGATTAGTTTTAATGAACGTAAAATTAGCTTCTAAGGAAGCTGAATTGCAATTCAAAGAGATTAATGGTAAGCAAGGGTTTCCTGTAATAGACAAATTATATAAGGCAGGATATAACGATCCATGGAATCATACTTATAAGAAATCAGCAATGAGTGGAGAGGTGTATGGTCTCGGTGTAGCTGTATACGATGGTGTTGGCACTAAAGGTTTTACTACAGAAATACCACAGTTAAAAAACTATCAATTTCCTAATAGACGCGATGCTATCTCATCAGAAACGAATGATTATTCTTTAAGAGGCACAGTAAAAGCAGCAGATTCTACGGTAGCAGCAGTAACTCAAACACATGAAGTATTTGACTTAGGAGACCCTACTTTTAAATCCAACGAGTGTGACTTTAAAAATATTGTACATCCAGGAAGAATAGCTGGTATAACAGGCACGAGAGGTGAACCAAAAGTAACAGAAGACTGCGATGAGACAAATGCAGAGATAGAAAACCACGGTGCTGACGTAACCGCTGCACTTGTATCTGTTTCTTACCAACCATACACACCGGTGCGTCAAAATGACCCTGATGTTTCAGGTCATAACTATGTAACAACAATAAAAGTAGCTAAAGGAGATGTTGTTGGAGACCCAATCACAGGAGCACCAATACCGTCAACAGATGCTTATAATTTTAGACCAACTGGATTCTCTCCTGACTACTACGCAAAAGGATTAGTTGTTGCAGGTATACAAAACTTCCCTAAATGGGCAAAAGCATTCTCTATTGTTAGAACAAACGCAGCTAAGAGAGTATTATGTCAAGGTTTAGGGTATTATGCTTTAACTAAAGGTAAATTTAAAACATTAACAGACCAAAGCCTTGGAGGCAAAGAACAAAACAAATTCTGGTTCTTTTCTCCAGATATAGAAACAGGAATTGTATCTAGTGAAACAGTTAATGATATCATAGATAACCCACAAAATTACAAGTTACAATTCGTATCTCCATTAGGATTCTTTTCTGAGTTCTTTGCAGCGGAAGATAACATTGCTGTTCCGGGAAGAGATAGAGATAGATGTATTGACATGATATCATACGCAAGGATGCTTAGAGACCTTGCAGCAGATCCAAATAATCAGATAAATCCATCAGAAGATGCTAACATGGGTATATCTGGAGGCGATGGCTATAACTATATCAGACATGATAAGTTTAGAAATCTAGGTCAAGACCCATTAACCTTCGGTGCTCATTCTGATAAAGGAAACAGACTTGTAGATATCGCTCAAGTAAGAAGAGTTGCTGACGGAAGAGGTACATACATAGAGATTGAAACAAATATCAATGTTTACGGAAAAGCTTCTGTTGGAGGTAATTCTGAATCTAACTTTGAAGACTCAGGACTTCAAGATTGGACAGAGCCATTATACATAATTAATATTGTAAGAGTTGGAGCGCAGATAAATGACCAAAATATCCAACAATATAAACAAACATCACACTATCAGAAATTAGAATCTATCATTGGTAGAACAACAGGCTTGGCCGGTGAGAAATTCCAACTTGTAGATGAAAGATGGGAAGACAGCATCCCTGCCCCTCGCTCTACAGACTTCGGTGCTAACGTAGATAGATACATATACATCAAAAAACCAGATGGTGTAGTTCAGAAATGGATTAACGTAACGTATAAAACATTAACTCAGAGAGCAACTATTTTATCAGACATCACGTCATTAGGTTCTTACAATGGTGATGTTTACGGAATGTATACACATACCAATATTGATAACTTAGATAGATTCTTTGAGTTACAATTTGATGTACCAGGTTCTGTGCCACCTGCAAATTCATTAGTCATTATAAAATACGACGACACAGCTCCGATTAGAGTATTCGGTTTCGATACCTATGTAGGAGAAACAATATTTGCGCCAATAGACAAGCAATCTGCAGCGAAAGACAAGGCAGCAGAAACACAATTTGCTTTAGGTATAGGATTGCCGTTTAAAAACTTTAAAATAAATTCGAGACACTATACAATCAGAAAAGCAGGCGCTGCAGTAAATGCAATCCAAGATGAAGTATGGTTTAAGCTAGGCTTTTTAAGGCAACTATGCGTGATGTTTACCGTAGAGTCAAGGTCAGCATGTCACTTAGCGTACAATTCATCATATCCTAATCAATTCTTCCCACTGATTAATTACGTCATGAGACCTAATCGATGGGATATCGATAAAACGATAGTAAACAACGGGCTTTACCAAGATTACGAAGATGATTACGGTGCGGACGAAAAGAATCAATGGAAATGGGGTGGATTTAGATTCTTACAACAAATAAATCCTGATTATTCTACAGAACCTAGAATAGAGTTTTTCTCTAAACCAAAATTCGGATTCATTGAGAAGACAGAGTTTAGAACAAGAATAATGTGGTCTCTCGCAAGAGCTATTAATGTCCAAGATTCTCCTGGATTAAAAACATTCCCAGCAAACAATGCTTTCGATATTGATGATGATCAAGGTGAAATAAAATACGCTTGGGATGCAACTTCAGAAAGAGGAGAGAATATTTATGCATTAACAGAAAAAGGTATTTGTTTACTGTTAACTAAAAAATCAATATTATCAGACCTTAACTCAGGTGAAATAGGTTACATGGCTTCTGATTCTTTCGTTAAAGCACAGCTGTGGATTACGAAAGACACAGGTATAAGCGATGAGATGTGGAGAGGTGTAGCAGAAGGGTTTGTTCCTGTATCAGAAGGTGATGATAGCTCAGCACGACAAGAGGCTATATTCTTCCCGAATAAAGACTCTGTATTTATGTTCAACGGAAGCTTCTGCAGAGATATTGGTAGATTAGATTACTACAATAAAATTTACAATGAAGGCTTGACTAAAGTTCAGCCAGGCATACAAACAGAGATGGCAGCCGTGTATGATAGAAGATATCAAGAATATTGGTTGTATATAGGAGGAGACGCAGATAAATTATTCGTATTTGGTAAGCAAACAATGGCATTCTATGGCGAGTATGATTATAGATTTGATAGAATATATTCACAAGGTAATGACACGTATGGAGTGAAAGATTTACATACTTTTAAATTACATGAAGGTTACACTATCAACAACTCACCAATCATATTTGAGGTTACTCAAGGCGCTGCTCCTGAGCAATTCTGGGGTAAGGAGTTTATTCGCATGAGAATAAATTCTCCGAAAACACAAAAACCTACACGCATAGAATTTTACAAGAAAGATTTAAACACATTGCAATGCTTTGTAGATAATACTCTTGGAACAATGTATTTAAAATATTATGATGGATGGGAAGCATTTATTCCTAGAATTTTAGGCTCTGTTGATATAAATAGACCAAGACTTCAAGATAGATTGATTTTTTACAAAATAATTCATAATTTAGCGTCAGAATTTACATTAACAAACACATCTATTCAATATAAAAAATTAAAGTAACATGGCATGGTGGGCAGCATTAGCAAAAGGAGCAGGTAAATCCGGTGGTGGTAAATCAGGCGGAGGACTTGGTGGTATTATCCAAAAAGGTGTAGATGTTTCTAAAAGGTCTACACAAGCGGGCGTTAGCGGCATAACATCGCTAGTACAACAAATCCAAGCAAACAAGCTGAAGAAAAAGGCAGACGCAGCTTTTCCTGAGTTAGTTGATCCTAATCAAGCAGGTTACTTAGCTGAGCTAAATCAAAAAAGACGTTCTATAGAGACTGGAGCCGACTTTGCAGCAGGGATGCAGTCTGTAAACGCAGCGCAAGCAGGAACAAACGAAGCCATAACAAGAGCTGCAGGAGGCGATGTGTCAGGAACAATGCAAGCATTATTACAAGCACAAGCAGGAGCTTCGGCAGCTAAAAACCAAGTATTAGCTCAAGGTCAAAATCAACAAATGCAGTATAATACTCTGTATGGAGACTTATTGGACCAAATAGCAGGGAGAAAAATGCACTTACAGTTAACTAGAAATAGAGATGCTAGAGCTGAATGGGCTGCTAAACAATCAAGAGCTAATCAAAACTTTATGGGCTTCTTAGGCGGAATGCCAGGCATGGGCAAGAAAGGTGATTTAAGTCAGTCAGCAGGCACACCTTCAGTAACAACAACTGCTCCAACTGATAACGGATGGCAAAATATAGCTAGCGTTATTCCTAAGAATACATCAGTAAATTCTCAATACCAGACACCTGAGTCAGCAGGAGTTCAGCAAAAAAATGTACAAATAGCAGATGAGTCTAAGAATACGCCATTTGTTGATTCTGGTATAAACATTATTAAAAAATAATATGCCAGACACTTCAATATTAGATAATATCCAAGGCGTAAATGAGCCTCAGTTAACAACGGAAGATGTATACAAATCACCGGCATCAGGTTTATCTCCTGCCGAACAAGATGCATATAATGATTATATGAATCAATATAATCCTGTAACTCCTCAACTAAGGACACAAGATTATTACCCTGCTTTAGGAGAACCAATTAATGTGGGTAGCTATTCTGGTAGTTGGAAAGGTGGAAGTATTAGTGCAGCACAATACGTTCCATCAGGAGCCATTGTTCCTATTGGAATGTTCGCAGCTAGAGACAAAGCTATACAAGACGCAGCTTTAGCAAAAGCTAAAGACGTAGCTGACTTCAGAAAAGGTTTAAAAACAAATGCTCCGATATCTAAGTTAACAGGTATTAACGAAGAACTAACAAATGAATATTTCAAGTATATCGATGATTCTTGGAATAAAACATTAAAAGCTACAAATAACGACCCAAATAAAGCTAAATACATGCTTGAGAATGATATTAATTTTCAAAAAGGATTAAAGTCATTTCAAGATTTAAAAGCAACCGGAGATGCTACGTTTAATAAAATTGCAGATATACAGGACAGAATTGCTAATAAGCAAATGATTGTATCTCCTCAGTTAAACGATGCAATGAAAAATGTTCAAAAGGCTTTAAATCCTAAAAGTCCTGAATTTAAAAACCTTTCTCAGTATGTCCTTCAAATGGATGCAGAGAGAGAGTTTAGCGATGCATTGAATGAAACATTAAAAGGCATTCAAATGCAGCAAGACGCAAAAGCAGGTATTGACATTAATGATCCGGATTACATCAAAGAATACGAATCTACAGAAAAATATTATACACCTGAATCCATACAATATGCTACAGAAGCATTAAAAGATATTTACTCTAGCAGTGGAATATATAGTCCTGAAGAAGTTGAATCAAGAGTAAAAGCAGCTATGGCCGCTATTCAAAGAACTAAGAAAGTTTCAGCTAAAGCAGGTCCTTCAGGAGCAGGTGGTGTTGAATTAATCGATGCTAAAGATATTTCCAAGGAGCCTGTGTCTTTACTTGGAGCAGTGAAAAGAACAGAGGGTGCTGAAGCTAGAGAAGGAAATTTCTCAGCATTCGAGCACTTAGCACTTAAAAAACCGGTTTCTATAGTTATACCTGGAGGTGCAGATGTTACGGACATGAATACTGGTGAGAAAAGCAAAAATAAATCAGTTAGAAATGCTAAGGTTGGTACTATTTTTAATGCTTATACATATAAAGGTCAATTAGTAGATGATGAGTTTATTAAGAGAGAAGATATTAAAGGGTTGGCTAAAGTAACTCCAATGGTATCTGTTATATTTACAGAAAAAGATGATAAAGGTACGGAATACGAAACATCCGGAATAGTACCTTTAAACCAAGTAAAAAACGCAATGCTTGGCAAGAAAAATCAAAACAAAGAAACTATTGATTATTACGAAAAGTCAGCTCAAGAAAGAGAGCAGTCTTTAAAGAAAGGTAAAGCATCAGTAACAGAAACACAATCTAAAGGTGGTGGATATTCAATAAATGGTAAAAACTACACTTTACAGGAATTAAAAAATTTAGGATATACTGAAGAGCAAGTAGCTCCATATAAAGTGAAATAATTATGGAAGAAAATAATGTGAAAGACCCATTGGGGATATTAGGTAAAAAACCTACGCAGTCACAAGAAGACCCGTTGGGTATATTAAAAAAAAAAGTAGAGCCCACACCTTTACCGTCAAGTTCACAATTACCTTTGGAAGGTGGTACATCAGGATTAACAGCTACTCCTTCGGTATCCACAGACACTCCGACTGAAACGTACACTGTAAAACCAGGAACGTCATTTAATCCATTTGCAGAAGCACCTAAAATGGCTGGCCAAAAGACAGCCCTTGGAAACACATTGACTCCATCTACCGAAATAAGACCTGTTACTACAACAGCAGGTTCAACCCCAACTGCTGAAAAAACAGTCAATATACCAAAAGAAAAAGAATCTACTTCTATGTTAGAAGATTTATCATCTTCTTTTTTAAGAGGTTCTTCTAGGTTAGGCTCTATGTTAGCCAAAACCCCTGCGTTTATTTACGATATAGCTGCTTATCCACAAAATAAAATAGCTGAATTAACTGGATTAGATATATCAGCATCATCAGAAGAATTAGCTAATACACTTGGTTTACCAGAAAACGAAATAGCGAAATATTATGATAATGCAGTGGCTGAAAGTCAAAAAAAGCTAAATGAAAAATATGATAAAGGTATAACAGATTATTTTAAATCAGGAGACTACTCAAAAGCTTTTGGTTTATTGGCTAATTCTGTGGTAGAGAGTGCACCAATAAGCATTTCTTTAGCTTTAGGTAACGCTGCAGGATTAACAACAGCTCAATCAATAATGGGTGGAGGAGCCGTCTTTGCAGCAGATAAAAAATCAGAGTTAGATACTCAAAACCCAAATATGACTGAGTCTTCTAAAGTAGAAAATGCTTTAGCTAATGGTCTTTTAGAGGGTGTGTTTGAGAATTTCGGTGTTACCAAATTAGGTAGCATGACTAAGGATATATTATTAAAAGAAGGTGTTGAACAAGGTAAAGAGATAGTTAAAAATGGTTTTAAAGAAGTTTATTTACCTGTACTTAAAAAATATATTGGAACAACTGCAGAAGAAAGTATATCAGAAGCCGCTACTCAATACGCTCAAAATGCAGTGGATAAATTCTCCGGAGCAAAGCCAAATATAGATTTAATGGAAGGCGTATTAGACGCTGCTATAATTGGATTAGGTTCAGGCGTATCAATGTCTTCTGCTCCTGCAGCATTGGAATTATCAAGAACAAGGGACGGGTTTAAAAGAGCTGTTGAAATTCAAAGTGAAAAACAAGTATTAGAAAATGACTTAGTATCAGAAGCTATACCTTTAGAGTCAAAACAAATACTTTCTGATAAACTAAAAGATTTAACATCCGAGGAAGCCGATTTAGTTAAATCAGAAAAGATAAAATATGAATCATTATCATCTGATCAGCAAAAATCAGTAGATGCTCTAATTGATAAAAAAAGAAAATTAATTGATGGAATTACAAATATACCTTTATCAGAGGATAGTAAATCTATTCTTCAGAAAGATTTAGATAATATAGATAATGAAATTGAATCTATATATTCAAATCCAATGAAGGAACAAGAAGAAGCTTTAAACGAAGAAGAGTATCTAAAATCAATACAAAGCGAATTAGAGGCTAGAAAGAAACCTAAAGTAGAAATACCTGAATCTGAAAATAAAATGCAGCGTGAGGGTTTATTTGAGGTCGATGACACTCAAAAAGCACAGCCTATCGAATTGCCTGTAGAAACAACTCAGGCCGCACCTGAAATCACTACCGAAGAAAAACCAGCTCAAGAAATTAAAAAAGAAGAACCTACCGTAAATGTAGACGATAAGATAGCTGAAGTTCAAAAGAAAATACAAGACAATAAGCAGAATTATTTTAACGAGAAAATCTCTTATGTGGATTACAGGAAGAACAACGATGCTTTAGAAGCTGACTTAAAAAAATTAGAATCAGGAGAACAAGTAGAACAACCTAAAATAGAAGAAAATGTCAATCAAGAAAACATCCAAGGGATACCAAGTGAAATCGGAATCGGGGAAAAACCTATCCAAGCCGAACCTATCGAAACCACAAGCGCAGAAGAGACTACAGCAGGTGGAGTTCTTCAAGCACCAGAAGAAAAAGTAGTAGAACAAGTTGTAGCAGAAAAAAAACCTACTCCAACCAAAACACAAGCTCAAATATCCGCTGAACAAACAATAGCTGAAGAAGAAGATACAGAACAGGATAATGTAACAGAAGACGCAGCTACTGTTAAAAAAATGGATGATGACGTAGAAGTTTTAAAAGGATACAATAAAGAAAAATACCCTAATAAAACACCTGCTGAACTAAAAAAACTCATTGAAGATAAGTATGTAGGCGTACTAGCTAGAGCATATAAAGCTAAAATGGACGGTAAAATATCAGGTCCTACATACACAGCATATCGTAATGAGCTTAATAAAATGATGGAAGAAAAGCTCCGTCCTTTTACTAAAAAAGTAGCTACCGGAGCAGAGGGAGATAATATTAAAAAAGGAGAGTTAAAAGCTCAGGTAGTAGCCCTAGGAGAAATGGTAAAAGAAAAATTACTTGGCGAGGGATATAAAAACCTAGCGTTATCATCAGCTATACCAGGAGCAAGCCCTGAAATTATTAATAAGTTAGTAGACCTAACAGTAAAAGGCGTTAATTTCGCTATCGATGCCGGTTATGGAGTTAGAGAAGCCACACAGATAGCTTTAGATAAAATAAAGACAAATCCCGTATATAAAAAACTATATGAAAGTGGAAACATTGATGAAACTAAGTTTAGAGACAGTGTAGAATCTGAGTTATCTAAAGCTAAAGCTCAACCACAGCCAAAAGCTCAGGAAAAGCAAGCTGAAGAGCAAGAAGCTGAAACAGGTAAAGAAGTAGAAGCGGCTGCCGAAACAGGAATGCCTGTGATTACTCAGGAAGATATAACTAAGGAATCAAAAGGTAAAAGAAAACAATCTCAACGAAGAGAAGAAAATACTACGTATGACGAGATAAATAAAATGATACCTCAAGAAGCTTCGTTTTATCAAAAGATGGATCAGGAGCAAATCAGAGAAACCATTAGGACTTACATCAATGAATTAGAAGCTTCCAATATGATTATGGATGCAGCTAATTTAATGTTAGATGAAAACGCTAAGAAGCCAATGCCTCCTGAAATGGTTCATACATTCAACTTGTTTTTAGTTGATAGAATGAAAACTTTAGCTAAAGAGGTAGATAACCCTACATTAAAGCAAGATTTATTAAACAAAGCTTCTAGATTAAGGGAGAATAATGATAAAAACACTACTACCATAGCAAAATCATTAGCTAATCTGTACATTCACACTAAAGAAATGATGTCTTCTCCGGAAGGCGTGCAAGCAGCCTCTGAGCAAAGACAGATAAATGCTATTGATAGCTATTTGAATAAAAAACAAAAAACAGCTTTGGAAAGTGTAGCAGAACCCGTAAATTCGCTTATTAATTCAGAAGAATTTGCTGAAGAAGTAAGAAAGGCTACTGAACAAAAATTAAAAGACATTGCTGAGAAAACGAAAGGTAAGGATTGGGTAAGCAAAGTAGATGCTTTCGATGATTTAATAACAACAACAGAAGATTGCTAAAATAATATGAGTGTAAAATGTAATATACAAGACAGTCAGGAAGCTTATAACCATGGTGTAAAATCATTTAAAGAGGCATTTCTTCAAACACAAGGTGACACTACTAAATCATTGAAATATGCTATGAATGAAGTGAAGGCTAAATTTCCAAATTTAGACTTTGACCCAAAATCATTCACCGATCCAATCATAGAAAAAGGAAAAAAAAGCGGAGTGATACCAGCTAGCTACACCTTTGATAAAAAAGTAAAAACTCCTTCTATAGAGAAAGGTAAGGAAAACATAGAGGCGGCCAAAAAGAAGTACGAGGAAAAAATAAAAGACATAACTGATAAGGTAGAAGGAGCTAATAAAGAACAAAAAGCATCTATGGCTAGGTCTCTAGCTGAGAAAGCAATCCAAACAGGATTTATCAACGATGCTGACGTTAAAAAAGCATTTGCTGAAGCAGTGAGGTTGCCGGTAGAGGTATCCGAAGAGTTCGATGCTGCCGTAGAAAAATTACAGGTAGCGAATAGAGAGTTAGATACCATAGATGTGGAAATGTCAAAGCTTCGAAATGAAGTAAAAGACCTAAAAAAAGAAGGTAAGTTTACCGAAGAGCAAAATAAATCTTACGACGAAAAACTAAGAGCCTTAGTAGATAAAAAGAAGAAAGCCGAGGACAACGCTACAAAAGCAGCATACGACCTTAACGTACTGATGCCGCCAAGCTCATTTTGGTATTACGACATGGTATCAGCAGCAAACCTTAACCTGATGAAAGGTGTATCATTGATAAACAACTTAACAGGTGGTTTATCAGACACGGCAATACGGTTGATGGGTAATTTCTCATCAGAGGTATTATCTCTAGGCGTAAACTCTATTATACGTAAACAAAATCCATTACCATTCGGAAAAAGAGCATTAGGGTCTATACAGCAGCGTAAAAAGATAGCTATGAAAATAGCATCTACTCTGAAGTATGGTAATGCAGACATCAGAGACTTAGCTCCTACAAACACGTTAGATGCTGTAGCTAAGCTAAGACAAAAAATAGAAAACACACCAACTGCTAAACTTAAAAAGATGGCAGGTTTTATATTAAGAGTACATCCGGATGCCGTATCAAGAGTTCTTGGAGCTACGGATGCCGCCTTTAACACTGCTATATATTTCGGTGAGTTAAACAGTATTGCTGAATCTAAAGGATTGAAAGGATTCGATAAAACAGATTTCATAGAAAATCCAGACGCAGCATCAAAAGAATTTGCTAAGAAAAAAGCAGACGAGGCTACATTTAAAGGCGAGTTTATATTCGGTAACAACGTAGTAAAAGCACTTAAAGTAAATCCTTACAGTCTTCAAAAAATGCTAACAGAAGAGCAGGGTGTTCCTCCTCTAGCAGCAAAATTATTAGTAGGAACATTACATTCAATAAGTGTCGGTGTAATGCCATTCGTTAAAACACCGATAGCCATCTTTAACTCAGCGCAGAAACTATTACTACCTGAATACGCTATGCTGAGTGGAGCGTTAAAAGCCTCAAGGGAGAAAGACCCTAATATGAGGCAGAGGATTGTATACGAAGCTACTGGTAATTATGTAGCTGGAACAGCATTAAGATACGCAGCCATAAACATGATCGCTAATGGATTAATGTCAGGCGCTTATGGAGATGATGATTTCGACGCAGCAGATACAACAGAGAAAGTAATGGGTGGTCCGAATAGAATAAACATCTCCGCATTCATGAGAGGAATAGCGTTTCAAGGATGGTCATCGAAAAAAGGAGATACTATCATAGAATTAAAAACAATGGGTGTTCCGGGTGTTGTTCTCGGAGCATACGCACATGCTTTCCATGGACAAAACAATAAACAGAAAATGTCCAATGAGATTATGTCTATCGAGCAGGATATAAAACTACTCGGAGCTAGTTTCCAATCATTCGTAGACAATACCTTCCTGTCAGGTACAAATCAACTTTTACAGGCATTAACAGATAAAGAAGGTCATAAATGGAATAAATTCACAATAAACCTTGCCTCTGTATTATTAGGAGGCGCAGTACCATCAACAGCTCAAACATTCTCTACGCAAATGGATGAGAATGTAAAACAACAGTACAATAAGGACCTAGATTACGGTGAAAATTTAGCAAATATACTAGGTTATAAATTCGCCTTCCAATCCAAAGATTTAAAAAACAAATACTTCAACTTAGCGGCAGAAAACGAGGCTTTAAAGAAAAAGAAATACGTGTTTTTTGATAACTACTTAGGAAGGGTAATCGCAAATAACGTTGATTTCCTTAAAATGTCAGAATTAGATAAGGATACGCCTGAATACAAGCTTTACGAATATACTCAAAGCCTTAAAGAGGAGAATAGACCTAAACTATTCCCTAGTGCCGTAGAAAAGAATGTAAACGTTTCATACACTGAAAGGGTAAACGGATTAAGGACAACTAAGTCAGAAAAAGTGAAGTTAACAAATGAAGAGCATGAATATTACATGAAACAAGCTTCTCAATACAGACTTATGCTAGTAACCCCTTACATCATGCAGGAAAAGTTCAAAGATATCCCTTACGATGAGAAAATAAAAGAAATGGCTAAATTGTACGAGTCAGGAAAAGACATGGCTAAAAAAGACCTTATGTCTCAATTCCCAGACCTTACAAAAAGAGTTAAGACGGAAAAAGTAGAAGATGAATCTGATTTATAAAAACATCTTGAAAAAACTTTAATAAATAAAAAAATATAATTACATTTGCCTTATGAGTTTACAGCTTAAAATATCTGCAATAGAAGAAAATAAATCATTTGTCGTTACAGATTGTACCGGTAAATACTCTTCTTCAAATCAAGGAGGCTTTGGAGCACCAAACATCCAAACGTCAGATATAGAAACATCAATATTATTCATCACCACTCCAGATAAAACAGAGTTTCAAATAAATGTATACCCAGACTTTCCAAATAAAGACGGTATCGCATACGAGATACTTCCATACATGTTAAACATGCAGGAAATAGAAAGCGGTGAGTATAATTTAAAATTAGTGATTACAGGCACAGATAAGAAAGGAGTTAAATTTACGAAAACAGCATACCATACTCAGTTTATGACAAAAACAGTATCATGCTGCATTGATAAAATTATCTCAAAAAACATCGGAACCACAGACAAACTTAAAAAACAAGAAATGATTGAGTTGAACGACTTACTTAAATCTCTTGAGTACAGTATTGACTGTGGAAGAATGAATAGAGCTACTAAAATAGTAGATCTACTTAAAGAAACATGTTCTTGTTGTGATTGTAAAAACTAATTAAAAATTATCATAAAAACTAATTAAAATGAACTGCGAAAAGAAAACATTTTGCCAAAAGGTAGTTTCTAAAATAGGGATAAAAGGCCCTCAAGGCCCTCGTGGTCATCAAGGTATCCAAGGCCTTCAAGGCCTTCAAGGTCCTCAAGGTTCTCAAGGTATCCAAGGCCCTCAAGGTCCTCAAGGTCAAGGCGGCAACTTTGATGTCACAATAACTCAACCTGATCCAGAAGGATTACCTTTTGTTTTAGGTACTTCTATAACAGGAGGTACAGCCCCTTATACTTATGAATGGTCTATTGCTGATACTTTAGCAGGATCTGGACGCAATGCTTTCGGTATATCAGGAGCATCTAACTTATCTACTGTTACTTGGGCAATCAATGAGCCAAATTCGTTTTTTGTAGCAGCAATATCTGGAGCTGGAGGGGTTTCTTTAATGAAAGTTAAAGTTACTGATGCTAATGGTGCGATAGCCAAAGATACTTTTCTTCTTATTGAGGTAACAGCAGCATAATTATAACCTAATAAAATATATGAAATATGTGCAAAAATAAAAAATGCACCGGAAACTGCTATAAATGTTCAAGCGACAATCAGTATGACAACATTATAGTTCAATTACAATCACAAGTAGATGCTCTTACAGAAAGCATTAAGCCGTTTATCTGCGGACACCCTATCTTACTAATAGAGTCAGCTTCGGATATCGCTCAATTCGACACTGATGGTTACGGTGTAGGATGTTGGGAAGGATGGGCTATCTGTAACGGTCAAGCGTATATGAACCCTCAAACGAAGGTAAATTTCACCACTCCGAACTTTACTGATAGATTTATCGTTCAAGCAGGTGGTTCATATTCAGTTGACGACACAGGAGGTTCAGACACAGTTGCGTTAACAGTAAATGAATTACCTGTACATACACATGGTATTACTGATAATGGGCATACACACAATTTAACAGACACAGGGCACAATCACCCTGTAGATGACCCTGGCCATGGCCATGCTGGATCAGGAGGAAGTCATACGCATACATTCACTACAAGTACAATCGGTGGTCACGAACACTCAACTGGTGTTATTGGAATTACTGACGGTGGAGGAGGAACAGGTGCCAACGTAAGAACAAGCTCTACAGCAAGTGGAAATTCTACAAGTACAGACGGAGCTCATAGTCACAGTGGAACAACAGACCCTTCTTCAGCAGCAGTGACTGTAAATTCATCGTTTACAGGTGTTCAAACACAAAATGCCTTTATTGGAATAACAGAAACAGACTCTAATACAACCGGAATAACAGTAGATGATGCAGGGAATGGAGATGCTCACGAAAACAGACCTCCTTATTTCGCTGCTCTTTATGTAATAAAAATGTGGTAAATGAAGTGTTTAGACGAAATAATATGCGAAGCAAAATGCTGTTCTACGGAATATGCAGCTAAATTTGCGGAAGATAAGACATTTGGTAGAGATACTGATAACTCAGACTACTTTATGTTAATGATGTATATTGATGTTTTACAAAGAAACACGCCCTCATTTATTAAGCTTAAAGCAAAAGTTACTACATGTCCTAAAAAAATATCATTTTCTTCTTTGAAGAAAGAAAATAATAAACTATTTTTGGACATCCGAGAAGCCGTAAAATGCGTTGACGTAAAATTAGATGCCTGTCTATCCGATGCTGAGTTATGTAAGATTATAGAGGAAATAAAAGTACTTTGTAATCAATGCGAATGTAATTGCAATTAAAAAATCATATAAAATGCCTTACGAAGATAATCAAACATACGCTAAATATTTAAAGAAAAAATGTTTAGAAGAATCTGCAGGTTGCGGAGAATGCAACGACTGTAATGACTGCTCAGAAGGATGCGAGGAAAAATGTTCTTGCTGCCCTGCTGGATTAGTAGCTGTTTATGACGCTGAAGGAAAACATCAAGGATGTTTAACGCCTGCCGACGCTGAGCTATTCCATGATAATACATTTACATGTCAATCAGGATATGTTAAGTTGTACAATAACTCAACAAACGAGTTCCTTGGATGTGTATCTGAATCAGAGTTTGCAGCATTGTATTCTACAGTAAATACTATAGTAACATAAAATTAATTAAAGAAAATGGGAGAAATTTCAATAGCATCAGAAGCTACAATGTTAGCAAGCTTACCTGCAGCAGGTACGGTAAAATTATTCATCAATACTGATAAAAACAACGTGCTATACTACATTGATAGCGCTGGAAATATCAGAATGTATAGCTACGGAGACACTTCACTAGAAGACTGTTGTTCTTGCGAAATCGCAAAACAATGGATGGATAGAGTAACATGTGCGTTAAATTCAGGAATGATTACAGCTACAGACTTCGGGACATTAATAAATTCCGGATTAACCGTGTCTGCAACAGAAACAACAGACCCTGAAACAGGAGCCAAAACATGCACTGTAAACGTAGGCCCTCAAACACCAGCGCAAATTGCTGTAACAGGATTATCAATTACAGTACCTGCAACTACTGAAGCAGCGTTAGGAATAGGAGCTTCTCTACAGATAGTAGCTTCAATAACACCTCCTACAGCTCCTCAAGGAATTGTATGGGTATCTTCAGATCCTACTATCGCATTAGTTACTAACACAGGCCTTGCTGTAGGCATTTCTGCAGGAACAGCTACTGTGTATGCATTCTCTGCCGCAAATCCTTCTTATTCAGATTCAGTAAATATTGTTGTGTCTTAGGAATATGAGTGAAAAAGAAAGTACTAGCTTTATCTCTAAATGGTTTTACAATAACCTAATGAATGTCCTTGCAATAGCTAGCGCTACATTTTTCGGTGTTAGATTCGCTGTCAGCGAAGGTAAAGAAATCATTAGAGACGAAATAAAACCACTTGTAGATAGAGTTGAAAAACTAGAGAAACAGTATGTCTCCTTGGACGAAATAATGTCTATGAACAACGACGGCCTCCGTGCCGTTGAAGTATCAGTAACGCACTTTATAGATAATTATAACAAAGTACACCACACGGCTTTCTTAAAGCCTAACGATATAGAATTGACTACTTCAGTAAAAAAACGTAGAAGGTAATGAGTAAATATACTGTAATACTAGACGCAGGACACGGAACAAACACTCCAGGAAAACGCTCACCTAAGTTTGATGACGGTACAGTGTTAATGGAAGGTGTTAACAATAGAGAAATAGTAGAAAGATTAAAAAAAGCATTTGATGATAACTCTATTGATTATTTCGATTGCGTAGCTAGTAATGACGATATATCTTTAAAAACTCGTGTAGATAGGGCTAATGCCTTAGCTAAAACAAAAAAATGTCTATATATATCAATTCATAGTGATGCGGCCGGAGATGGCAAAACATGGCATCCTGCAAGTGGAATGTCTGTTTACACATCAAAAGGACAGACTAAATCAGATGAATTAGCTGAATTATTGATTAATGAGCTAAAGGAAAATTTCAAAAACGAGATTAAGTGGAGAACTGATAATACAGATGGAGACCAAGATAAAGAAGAAAACTTCTATGTTTTAAAAGAAACGTCATGTCCTGCTATATTATGTGAGTTTGGTTTCCATACAAACAAAGAAGAAGCTAAGTTAATGCTAACGCCTGATTTTAAAAACAAAATAGTATTATCAGTGCTTTACGCTGTAAAGAAATTTGAATTAAAAAATTAATATATGAAAAAATACAAAGTATATTGGTCAATTTTTAACTTAACAAAAGCTACTCAAGCTGAAATTGTAAATTTACAAAATGCATGGACAGGATTCTCAGTACCTATTGTTGGGTCAACATTAATAGCATCTGACGCAAAACACGCTTTTATAGCTTCTATTATCTGCGGATTGATAGATAAAGCTATATCTTGCTTATATTTAGAAGAAAAATAAACGATTATGAATGGTAATTGGTGGAAATACTTATTAATGATTCTATTTGGTATGTTTTTAATGTGTCAATGTGAGAATTATATTAAACCTGTCGAAATGGTTAATCTTGATTATGTAAAAAAAGAGCAATATGATAGTTTAAAAACTTTATATGCAGATATGCAGCAAAAGGCTAACAATAAACAAATAATCATAGATTTACTAACAAGAAAGACAGATTCGTTATCAAAGATTAAATCCGGTGTAAAATCTAAATATTCAGGCGTTAAGCAGTCCGGCAGGATAACTATTATAGAAAATCCATGTAATAAAGATTCTATACTTCACGCATACAACAACTTATCTAACCATTGCGATAGCATAAATATTGTAAACGATACAATAATATCTGTGTTAACAAACAAAGTAAATGCTTATGCTGACTTAGTGGCTTACAAAGATACATCTATCATGGCTCAGTCAAGAATAATAGAACATAAAGATCAAGACTTAAAAGCCTCTGACGCTAAAAAAAAAGCATTAAAAAAGGAAAATAACAAGTTAAAAATAAAAAATATTGTCGTAACTTCGGTAGCGATATTAACAACAGCAATAACAACCTATTTAATATTAAAAAAATAAAGACATGTCTCAATTAATTGACTTAACAATTTACTCAAGAAACAGCAATGTTTTAACTACCCCTACAGTATATGGCTTCGATGTAGAAGATATCGTTACTCCTATATTATTGAATAATGCAGGTAGAGCAACATTCTCTGCTCGTATGTTAAAAGGTTCTGATGTACAAAACAGAAACCTCGCTAAGGTAATTTATGAGGCAACAGAGGCATTAAATGCCATAGCTAGCAAATCTCCTTTTATTGTTAAGTTGACTGTCTTGAAAAGAAGAGGCGTTGATATTGCTAGTATCGAATACATCTTCGTTGCTTCACGTATTTCCGAGAATATCACTCCTACAGTAGGTGGAGGTTCTAAATTTTTCTATAACGAAGATGGTGATACTTTACCTGTAGAATATGAGGTGTTAGAAGATGTGGCAACTATTGTAGCAGCTACGACAGTAGCAAGCTCTGCTGTCCCTACGCCATTAACATGGGTGCAAGCACAAGCGATTAGAAACGCAGGATTATTAAACCCTGCTGACGGATTTAAAGTTGGTAGTTTTTATCACATCACAGACGCTGCCTTACCATTTGCTTCTGAAGGAATCGTTGTGCAGGCTATCACAGAAACAGAATTATCTGTCAATGGAGATGGTATATTCTTAAACCCTGACTATCAGACAGCAGGTGATTATTCTGGAGTACCCGGATTTAATGCTCAGCAAGGAGTATGGAGAAGTACATTAGAAGCAGGTATGGTTGATGGTGATGTTGTTATACACAACGGCCTTCACTATGTAGTATCTGACGCAACAGCTTTTGCCGGAACAAACCCAGCATTGACACCATTGGCATATACTCAGTTATCTAAAATCGATACAAATGGATATATTAGAGAGGTGGATATTGTTTATTATGACTTTAATAATGATGTTGTTATTCGACGTTTCGATAAACGTGGTAACGATGTTTCAGCTCAAGGTTTATATTTATTCCAATGGGGTAGCGATACAAAACTAAGAAACATAATAAACACTGCTGGTGTTTTAGATTGCTTAAATGCATTGCAAGTAACTATTGCTCATAACTTAGTATCTAACCAATGCTACGTGAATGCTAACATAGATACTAGCACATTATCGAGATGTAACTTCTCGGCAAATATGTCTGTTAATCTAGAAGCATCTGGTATTAACTATGTAAACAAAGAATTAACATCAGGTTACTCTAATTTTGAATCTGACTTAGACTTCTCTGATAACACTATCTGGGATGCCCCTACAAACACATTAACAATGCCAAGTAATTTTGAATTTGTAGGTATCTTTAATATTGTAAACGCAGATGCGTTGAATGACGTTGAAGTAATAACAAACTTCACACAAACGAATCATAAAATTAGATTTAACGTAGAAGATGGTTCTACTCAAGGATTCTCTCACACTGCAATTGGAGTTGCTGTAGCTGATAATTTAGTATCTGACGCAGCGGCTGTAAATACAATTACAGGAAGAACAAACGGAAGCGACTTCATTGAATATGAAAGAGCAGGAAACTTAAACAGAAGATATAACCTAGTAGTATTAGCTTAAAACATTTTATCATGCCAATTACATCATCAGAAGAAACAAGTGAAATATCTTTTAAAGATAACGCGGTAGACGCTTTTGCTAGGCTTAGAATGTCTGAGCCTGAAACTATCTTTGATAGCAAACAAATATCAGACAATCAGCCATTATTCTGGGATGACCAACAAGTAAGTGGTAGTGGCACTAGCTCAACTTATAACACTAATCAGGCTAGCACTACATTATCTGTAGGTAATTTAACAGCAGGTAAAAGGGTTAAACAGACGTATAGAAGATTTAACTATCAGCCGGGTAAATCAATGTTGATTAACAAGACGTTTAAGCTAGAAACCAGAAAAATAGGCATTAGGATAAAAGACGGTTATTTTGATGATAAGAATGGATTATTCTTTTACACACATCCTGATTCTTATGGTTTTGGAGTTAGGACTTTTACAAGCGGCTCTGCATTTGACAATCTAATACCTCAAGCAGATTGGAATATTGATAAGTTAAATGGATTAGGTTCAAGCGGTGTTGATATTACTCAATATAAAAAAGCATTATTCTTTATTGATTTTGAATGGTTGGGTGTGGGAATTATAGCCTTTGGATTTTTCTTCAATAGAAGACCTGTTTATTGTCATTTTTATGACACTACTAAAGTTGATGACTTAGTTACAATGTCTGTTCCTAACTTACCTTGTAGAACTGAAATCGAAAATGATGGTACAGGCGTGACAGCAAGTACAACTCAGATATGTGCCACAGTTATTTCAGAGGGCGGTTTAAAAGACACTGGCTATGGCTTTGGTATATCTAGGGGTGTAGCTCCATTGGTTACTTTAAACAATACAAGTATCTATCCATTGTTTGCTATTCGTTTAAATAGTAATTACTTACATTCTACTATCAAACTGTTAAACTTTAATGTAAACTGTACATCAACAGCTACTTATAATTGGTATTTACTTTTAAATCCAACGGTAACAGGAACAGCTTTATCGTTTACGCAAGTGGCTAATACAGCTATAGATGCTCAGATAAATACAACTAATGCAACAACTGTAAGCGGTGGCACTATCTTATTAACAGGTACAGCATCACAAACAAATGAGAGTGGTATTAACATTGTTAATGCTACTGACTTTGCTATGGGTAGTAGTATTGCTGGAGTTGCTGATATAGTAGTGTTAGCTGTGCAAAGAGCAACTGGAACAACTGAAACATTTTACGGTTCATTAAATTGGAGGGAACAACAATAATATGGCATATATAGTAATGACTTCAACAACAAACAGCATTAAATGTGATAATGGTGTTTATAGCGGAATAGCTGGTGCATTAGGCGTAATGCAAAAAAAAGCAACATTTAGAAAAGATGAAATATTTAGGCTATCACTAAGCCCTGATGAATCGTATGTGCAAGTTCTTTTTAAGAGTAGAACTAATGCGTACTTCTTATTTAGCTTTAATGGTTCGGCAGGTACGCTGCAAGTAGATAGCATTGATAGTGTAGCGCCAACAAGTAACTCAGATTTGTATGATAAATTAGTAACCTTATTAGGGTAATTAAACAAAATTAAAATAAAAATATTATGCCAGTAACATTAAGCGAAGCCGGTGGATTATCAGGCTCAGGAACAACAAACTACATACCTAAATGGACACCTGATGGATTTACTTTGAGTAATAGCCAAATCTTTGATAATGGTACTAATGTGGGTATAGGTACGAGTACTCCAGAGTGGAAATTAGTTGTTTATTCTGATCCCAATAATTACGCAACATTTGGAGGTCCTCGTCCTGCTATTTTTGCAGGTAGTGCAAATTGGTTGCAAATAAATGGTGGCAATTTAGGTATATCTGGTATTGCTGGTGTTAACGGAGTTAGTTTAACTCATAGTGGTATTAGTGATGGATTCCTAGTTAAATCAGACAGATCAGTAGGGCATGTAATATCTAATAATACATACGATTATATGTTCAAGTCATTTGATTCGTCAAGCGTGAATAAATTCATCGTAAATCATTCAGGTTATGCGGTTAATAGATTAGGCGTAGGAGTTGACCCAACTGCCACAATTCACGCTAAAGGCTCTAACTCAACTGGCAATCCAACGGACTTATGCGCCTTATTCGTAAACAGCTCAAATGCTGAGATATTAAAGCTTAGAAATGACAAATTAGTAATATTTCCTAGCCACACAACTGTTGAGAAAAATGCTATAGTGTCACCCGTTGCAGGTAGCGTAGTATATGACACTACATTAAATAAGCTTTGTGTGTATACAACAGCTTGGGAAACAATAACATCAGTATAAAATAAAACAATATAATATGCAATTTGAATTAAAATCAGCAAAAACAACAGGAGGTGTAACATCATTAAATGATGGCACTATGAAACAGCAAGTGAATATAGCGATAGGTCCGGTAAGATGTCCTTACAACGATGTAGCAGCTCAAAGAACAATTGATTATATTTTCTCAGAAAACTTAACTGCTAAACAAATAGAAGATGGTATCCGACCATTTGCAGAACAATGGGTAGCAACTAATTATCCTGATACAAATGATTAATTACTTTAAATATCTATTATCTAAGCCAAGTAAGTTGGTTTACTGCATTACAGCATTGCTATTCTGTGTAGCTGTTTTTGTAATTATATTACCTAGGTTAACAGATAGTATTGAAAAACTATTTGTTAGCCTTTTAATGCTAGTTATATTTGTAGTAGCACAAGCACAACCAATAAAGGAATATTTGGATAGTAAACAATGATAAGTCTGATATTTCTCGTATTAGCAGCTATTTGTAATGCAGTGATGGATAAGGTTAGTTTCCATTACTACAAGTCTATTTTCGTTAAGTATAAACCGGCTTTTTGGTATCCACAGGTAAGTTGGAAAAATAAATACATAAACGGAAATCCTTGTTACGGAAGACGTAAATTCTTAGGATTTAATCTACATCCAGCATTTACAGACGCATGGCACTTATTCAAGTCATTAATGATAGTTTTTTTGGTTTCAGCAATAATTTTTTATGATCCAATATTCTGTATGTTAATTGATTTTATTATCTTTGGCATTACTTGGAACGTAGTATTCGTTCAATTTTTTAATAACATCTTTAAACTAAAAACAACATGAATTTCGACATTAAGTTATCCGGAGAAGAGCTAAACACAGTATTAACAGGATTAGGTAAACTACCTGCAGAGACATCATTCGACCTTATCAATAAAATCCAGTCACAAGCGAAGACTCAGATTGACGAGGAAGACAAAAAGAAAAAAGAAGCTGAGGAAAAAGAATTGGAACAAAAAGTACAAGAGTACATAAAAAAGAAAAAGATTAAGTAATGCCAATTACCTATAAGGAAATAACAGATTATACTCAGTCACATTCAGTAGCCAACTACGCAGCGCTTCCGGCAGCTAATACAGTACCTAATGAACTTTGGTATTGCATTAACTCGCAGGGAACAAAATGGCTGCCAGGGTCACTAGGAGGTACATATTATTCTAACGGATGGTATTTTTCTGATGGATTAAACTGGACATGGCAAGAAACAGCTTTTCAAGCTTCTCAGGTAGATGTAGATGCAGGTGTTATTACAGATCAATTTGTAAGTCCTAAAACATTAGCTGATGCAAGCCAGTGGGGCACTAAGCAAGATAGACAAGATGAAGTATTATCAGGTGGTACTATAACAATAGGTACTTTTGGTGGCTCAGGAACAGATAATGATGTAAGAGTATCTGCTACAAATTGGTATATTCAATCTACGGAATTAAACTATTCAACAGCAGGTAATACTGATTTTTTAGACATTGCATTATCAGCAGCAGGATTACAAAGATTTGTTGCATTTTATGGAGATAACTTATCTACAATAACTAAAGTAGAAGGTACTGAATCAGAATATGCTACAATGCCAGCTACACCTGCAAACAGTGTTTTAATAGGGTATATTTTAGTTACTGACGGTAGTTTAGGAGTTGCTCCTGATTTATCTGCTTATGCTACAATTAATCCTAGAGTAAGAGTAGTTGCAAGTGAACTAATACCGACTTTAAATGTAGATACTCATGATGAATTATACATCACTGCTTTAGCAGGTAACATCACTTCAATGAGTACTAACTTAACAGGTGCATTGGCTAATGGAAGAGTTTTAGTGTTTAAAATAAAAGATAATGGCGTAACAAGAACTATTACCTGGGGAGCTAAATTTACTAATAAATATGTAACGCTTCCTACGTCAACAACAGCAAACAAAGAATTATTAATTTTAGTTAAATATAACTCCGCAACTGCTTTATTAGAAGCTTTTGCATGGATTGAACAACCTTAATAATTATGCCTACAAGAACAGTATCAAATGCCGGTGGAAATTGGGACTCAGTTGGAACTTGGGTTGAAGGAGCTGTGCCCACAAGCGCTGACGACGTTGTGTTTACTGCAACAAGTGGTAATGTTACGGTAAATGTCGCAGGACTTACGCGTGGTATTAATTTCGCAAACTATGTCGGAACTATGACTTTTTTGGCTAATATTTCTATCATAGGCGGAGGATTAAATTTAGGAACGGGCGGATATACATTAACCGGAACCGGTGGGAGCGGTTTTGCATTTGGTGCGTCATGTTCAATTACAAGTAACGGGGTATTATGCCAACGAGGAATATCTTTCGGTGGAACAAATCAAACATATACTTTAGTTGATGTATTCGATGTTCCAAGTACGTTTGTATCAGCGACAACGTTCACAACAATTAATGGAGCAGAACTAAGAACAGGTAATATAATTCATAACACAAGCGCAATAGTGCAAGGAACATCTAAAATAGTTTTTAATAAAACGGCTACATGGTCTCACTCATCTACAGGTGTTATAAGAAATAATTTAGATATAAATTTAGTAGGCACTTTAACATTAAGTGGGACAGTTAGATACGATACTAGAACACTAACATATATTACGGGGACGGTTGTAGCTACAGGTTCCACCTTAAATATTGCAGCGTCAACAACGTTAAATACAAGTTCTGTTGTATGGAATACTATATCAACTACAACAGGAGTTACTTTAACGCTAAATTCAATATTAAATGCAAGTACTTTTAGTCAAACTGGTGGAAATGTAGTTTTTGCAGGTTCGTTTGGTTTTAATATAGGTACTTTAACAATACAAGCAGCAAGAACTCTTACTTTACAAAATAGCGTTACTTATGATGTAAACACATTAATAACTAGAAATACAGGTTCTATATCTACTATAACTAGTAACTCAGGCACGTTAAGAGCTACCTTACATTACAATAGATATAACGTAAATACCAATATTGGAAACTTTAGTTTAACTAGAATTAATGCTAGAGGAGGTTTTAGAATATTAACAGCTCAAGGCATGGTGCATACTGATTGCATGAATGTATCAAAAGGCGAAGGTGATATAACTCAAATATTAATGAATTAAAAATTATATATATGACAACGATAAATAACGAGTGGATCACACTCATGCACACAGTTGATGAACAACTTGTAGAACATAAAAGAAATGGTGTAGTAGTACAACGTAAATTCGGTGGATTAGATACTCGTATTTCTGAAGATGATAATTCAGTAATGTATTGTAAAGTATTCTATTGGGAGCGTGAATTATATCCAAATGGTAATACTATTAAAAGTGAATTAAAACACTATACGCTTACCGATTTACCTATTACAGAAGTATTAGAAAATGGTAATTTATATGAAATGTTAGCTTTACCAGTATTAACAGGTTTTATTAATAATTTAGGTTACCCAGGCATAATTAATCCAGCAAGAGAAACTCTTGAAAACACTGCTGTATTACCAATAGATGCTCCTGAAGGTTATCCATTAAGAAGAGATACAAGAGAAAAATTACCTTTAAATCCATAACAAAATGAGAACAGGGGATATTTTACATTGTACAGGTAAAGGATGGATTAGTAAAACAATAATGTGGTTTACTAATTCTAAAGTTAGCCACACTGCTTTATTTATAAGCGTTTGGGGTAATGATTATATTCTCGACTCCCAAAAAGATGGAACCAACCTAAGACCATTTGGTGAATGGATGAAGGAATATAATTATTCATACACCGTTACAAGCATGAATGTATTAAACGAAAAGTTATTCGCAACAAGAGCTATGAGAAAATGCGGTGTTACTTCTTATGATTTTGAATTATTAGTATTAAGACACCCTGTATCTATAATCTGGTCAAAAATAACAGGTAAGGAATTTGTTCCTAAACAAAAAAAGAATGAATCAAAAAGAATGGTTTGCTCTGAATTTGTTGCGTGGGCTCACTATTTTCCTAACCCGGAAAGATTTACTCCTCAAAAGTTATATGAATATTGTAGATTAAAATGAAATTTACTTATATTTACAAAAAATTACAACAATGTCAAGAAAAGTTCAAATCGTATTAGGCGCAACAGCAATGGAAATCACTCCTGAACCAGTTGCTTCAAACACTACTGAATTATTAGCTAAAGACCACATAGCTTCAGTATATAACGTTAAACTTCAAAAGAAACCATCTACAGCAGGTGTTAAATACTTAACAGCTACAACCCCATTTACATTAGGTAAAGTTGTTAGAGGTGTTACATCCGGAGCTACAGGTGTAGTTTATTCCTTCATCGGAACAGTAGGTTTAAACCTAGTTGACGTTGTAGGTGAGTTTATCGACGGTGAATCGTTAATATATAACGAGACTTACGCAGGTGTCGGTGTAGCTGCAGCGCCAGGGACATGGAATGGCGTTACAGGAGCTACATCAGGGGCTGGTGTAGGTATATCTTTCAACGTGACAGATATAACAGGAGTATACGATACTATCACAATCGCTGATCCAGGAACAGGATACTTACCTGGAGATACAGTAACTATATTGGGAGCGAACTTAGGTGGAGCAACACCTGCTAACAACTTAGTAATAACAATCAGTGGAGATACAGCTACCATAGACGGTGATATGGTTAAAGCATACAGTGATGACCAATGGAAACATCCATACGAAACAATGACTGTATTAGTAGTACACATGGATAACAACGAGAAGTTCGATATCGAGCTTCAAGATGTAACAAATCAAGCTACATGGAGCACAGGTACATTAGCTGGTCAAAACGCTGCAGAGGCAGCAATAAACGCTTGGTTATAATATGTACCCTGCATTAGAAGTAAAACAAGAAACACCAAATAATATGAGTAAGAAAATTTCAGACTTATCGATGACTCCTGCGGATAATGGAGTTATTATCTCCTACTGTAAAAAAGTAAAAAGCGAGTCAGGAGGCTCCTACGATAACTGCAGATACGAATATCCTAAAGAAGTATTCGGTGTTAGCGAAATCGACAATGCTTTCAAGAGATTCAAAGAATTATTAATGAAAGGCATGGGGAAGGAAGAAGATATGGAAGAAGATGATTAATATCATATTTTAATAATAAAAAAAACCCAGACTTATAATCTGGGTTTTTTGTTTTAGAAATCCGGAATATCGCCAAGATTGATATTCAGTGATTCATTGTTTCCTTTATCTTCAACAGGAACTTCCTTATTTTTTTTTTGAACCAAGTCTATGAGATCCTGATTCTTGATTTCTGCATTTTGCTTCTCCATGGTCTTGTAGACCTCACAGACCTTCAAATTATCATCAAACTCAGGAACCACATCCGGTTGTTTAACCATCTCACCCTTCATTCTTTCTAAGAAACTAACTTTAAAAGAAAATGGTATATCATATACCTTAACAAGTACCAGCAAATCATCTAAGTCAGCAATGTGAGTCTTTGCGTCTTCCTTGGTTAATTTAGGTCGTACTAACATCTTACCCTTTACAATAGGTATATCGCACGCCTGAACACACAATGCTTCAAATAAAGCATTGGTGTCCTCTTTTTTAAAAGTATCTATTTCTAAAAATTTTCTAGGCATAATAGTTTATTAAAATGGAAGGTCACTGTTACCTTGATTAAAAGGATTAGCACCGCCAAACGGAGCTGCAGGTGGAACAATACCTTGTGCAGGCGCTTGTTGTGTAAACGGTTGTTGAACTTGCTGAGCAGGAGCATTACCAAACGGATTAGCTACTTGTTGCTGAACAGCAGGAGCTGCTACTTGAGCTACACCACCTAACTGATGATACGGAATGGCATTCTCGTCGATATACGTTTCCCATACGTTATACGTTCTTCCTGGAGTCTTAGAAGGTTGTTTACCTCCAAACTTGATCATAATGAATGACCCTAAAGGAATAGTACTTAACTTGTCATCTAATACTTTTCCGCCACTTACGTCTACCAAAGCACCAAATGCTCCATTAGCATCTACTGTTTGTATCTCAGCTACTTTAAAAGTACCGTTAGCACCGGTAATTTCTCTTAACTTAACGAAATACCCTTCTAGTGTCGTAGGATACTGAGGGTTGTGTGAATTTTTAGTAGGTTCCCATCTTGGGTTGTTACTACTCGAAGATCCCACTTGGGTGTAACTTCTCTCTGTTGTCTGATTCTGATTCATTTGTTTTTTTTGTTTTTAGGTTTAACTTTTGTTTTTCTGTCATTTGTCTAGCAGGCTTGACTTTAATCTCTTGGCGTATATTAAATATCAAGTCCGTAAACTCTTTTAATTCTTTATTTTTTAAGGATGTCAAAGACCTCTTTAGTCTTCGCGAAGCCTGGTCGTTATCTGTAATCTCTAACTTAGCACATTCCGCAGACATAGCTACAAGACCAGAAATAACCTTATCCAAGGCTGGTAATATCTCTCTTTTTTTCATCAAGGTCATAATATCTTTTACGTCTTATAAATTTCTCATTCTTTGCCTTTAAACGTTCACTTACACTCGCTCCGTCATATTCGCTGTCTATTACAAATTGGTACCTTACCTTTATCCCTAACATGTTTATAAGCTTCGTAAACTGCTCCTCCGTAATCTCAAACCTAGACACATCAGATACGTTTATGTAAGCACTCATGAAAGTAGGGTAATCAACACCACATTCCTGACATATATACTTGATTGGTATGTTAAAATCGATAGACCTCTTTACGATCTGCCTCTTTAACTCAGCACTACCTAAGTATATATCTAACAGCTTACTCACCTAATCTCTTCACTACTACCCTCTCAGACATACGAGATGAAAAAGACTCATAACTCTCCTCAATCAACACAGGAACAAGCTTGTCTGACTTAACATCAGTAACATCTTTCTCTATCTCTTCCTCAGCGGAAGAATAAGGCTTTACCATTAATAAAGTCATCTCTCCTTTAATAGCCTTATCTCTAAGGCCCTTATGCCAACCTCTATAGAACTCTATCCTTGAAATCTTCATGGTCTCCTTGTTGATAGACTTGTTCTCCTTAGTATCTTTATCAGTAACCACTCTCTTTAACTCTATATATTGAACGTCAGACATATTTTGTTTTTTACGCAAAAATAAAACTTTTTCTGATATTTTCAAAAAAAAGACTAACTTTTTTCTAAGTTCATATAATTATCAATAATGCTAATAGCCTCTTCCTTACCTACCGCAAATACAGCCTTGTAGTCCTTCTTTGATAATCTGTTTAACATTTCCCACTGTTCTCTGATATGTGGATTCTTTGTGATATTTCCATTCTTTAAGAATATCACAACGCCATCTCTCTTTAATTCTAAGAATAATCCATGATATCCACCTCTAGGCTCTGAGATGAATATATCCGGTATAGCCCTCGATGAGCGAAAACGAGTATTCATACCTCCTATCCTATCTCCAAGGTTCATACCAGATGCTATATCGCAGTTAAAGATAACGTCAGGGTAATGCTTTTTTAAATAATCACACACCTGTATCTGTATGGAACTTTCTTTTTTCGACTTAGGGTTTTTCTTAAACTCCTTTTTATACTCCTCTGGAGAAAAAATATTCTGACTCATAGTTATTTTTTATTAGGGTTAAACTCATACGAAGATGGATCACACTGCTCTACGCTTAGATGTAAGTTTTTATCTAAGTTTAAGATACACGAAACAACACCTGTCTCTGTTCTTTTATCCGTCAACCTTAGATATAACTTATTAGGAATATAATCTATCTCATCAGGATTATCAAGCGTCTTGGAATTAGGGTCTATAAGTAGAGATGTGGAAAAGTACCCATCGGCATTTGCTGTTGTTTTAATGCCACCCCTTACTCTCTTTCCGGTATCCCTTAATGTTTTATGGCCGGCATCTCCAGACATGTGTAATAAACCAAGAACGACGCAGTTTGTTTCTTTAGCTATTTCCTTACAAACACCTGAGTTATGTATCGTAGCCTGTATCTCCTCTTTACCGGAAGAATCCATCTGAGTGATACCGTCAATGACAATAAACTTAACATCTTTACCTGTCGTTGCCTTTATGTTCTGAATGGTAGCATATACATTCTTTTGGTTGAAGCCGTTGCCGTTAACTACGAATAGGTTGTTCTTGGTGTATAGAGATAAGTTCTTCATGAAATCATCAATATTGCTATCGTTGATACGTCCTTCAGCAAGCTCTTGTCTTAGGTTTATACCCATGGTCATAGTAGCTAATCGTCCGTAGAACTGAAATGAAGACATCTCACCATTTAAGTATAAAACGACATTATCAGCCATAGCATTTCTAAGCGCTGCGTATTGAGCGAGTATACTCTTATATGTACCTCCAAGACCTATAAGCTCATAAAAGCTACCAGGCATCATACCACCAAACATCTCCATGTCAATAAACGGAAGATACATCTTAACGAATCCTTCTGTAAGCTTCATCTTAACAATCTCAGAGCCTAAAGATGCAGCGTCTACATATTTCAATGAATTAGCAGCGGAGGCAGAAGCTATATTCTGATTCAAAACCATCACAGCCTTGTTCATGAGGTCAGGAAGAGAATTTCTTCTTAGGTCAATATAACCTTGAGAGTCATAATACCTTCCTACCTTACCAACAATATCAATGATATCATTTATTTGTATCTTGTTATGGTATAATGTAGCTGTTATTCTCATTAAGTCATTAGCAGCTACATCATCAGTATAATTAGCGATGTATGGAGGAGCTACGAAGTTAATAGTCTCAGCGTCTTTTATCTTTACCGTGCCATGCTCTGCTTGATTATGGAAATATGCAGAACGCACACACGTAGCTACTTCCTTCTGGTCTAGGTCGGTAAACTTAGATATACAGGTAGACATAGTGTTTTCAAGAGGTACTCCACATCTATTCAAAGCGCATGCTAGCGCATGGATATATACGTTCCTTTGTCCTTCAACGTAAGTTTTCGTCTTCTCTACCCACTTGGTACAGATGTCAAATACATGGGATGTCATAGCGTCTTGGGTGTACGTACCTGCATCTACAGTATGCCTAGGTACTATCTCTCCGTACTTTAAGTCTACTTCAAATGGAGAAGCATCTTTAATGACAGCATATTCGTCGCTAGAGACGAAGCATAGCCTACACTCATCCTTACCGGAAGGGTCTACCTTTACGAAGTAGTTATCCTGAACATACTTTTGCAAGTGTAAAAACCCTGATAGGTGATGCTCAGAGCTTGTTAGGTTTGTCAAGAATATCACTTTAAGGCCTTTCCCTGAAGGGGAAACAAAGATGTACTTTACATGTGGGTCAGCAGAGAACTGTTGCTTGAGCATTGTTATCTGAGCATCGTCTATCTTGTCAATATCTATAACGATAAGCCCAGTGTACGATTCTATGCTAGTCTTTAACCTGGTACCCTTTTTGAAGGTGCCTGAAAATGTAACTCCGGGGAGCTTTTTCTTCTCCTCATCATACTGTTTTTTATCCATACCCCTAAGAGCATATATCTTTGATGACCACTTGCCAACTAGGATGTCTCTAACCACAAGGTCAGCAGACGATACGCTAGAGTCAGTGTCATAGGCGTTGTTATATATTGATACGTTCATATTATTCTATAAAATCAGCGATTAAAAAACTAAAGATATTCTCATTCTCAGTATTCACCTTTGGGATAATAAATGAAGGTCTGTTCTTTTGCTCTGAGAAAAGAAATGTAAAGTCATTTGAGTTGATATGCGATAATATCTGAAGGAAGTCATCGATACCGAAAATCTTATGGATGTTATGCTGTGAATTATTCTTCGCAGATACAATCTCCTCTCCATCCCTTTTTAATAGATTATCAGTAGATGTCAATGATATCTCATTATCATCAATAGATTTAATCACTACTTTAGCTGGATCAGAAGAAGCATATAACTCTAATCTCTTAACAGCTCCTGTAAACTCCATAGCATTTATCACCACCTCATTCTCTGGCTTCTTAGAGAATAGCTTCTCTGAGTCAGGAAACTTAATATTTGCGGATGTAGAAATAACCTCAAACCCATCAAGGCTATCCTTATCCGTAAAGAAAGAGATATGATTACCATTGTTGGTAATTGACACTTCACCTTTTTCACTTAACAGAGAAACTACCTTAGAAGCGCATTCCTTGCTAACACATATAGACTCCCACTTATTAATAGATATTGGAGATAAAGCAGCTCTACACATAATAGCCTGCGTTAATCCTGTGAAAACAATCTTATTATCTATCTCAGACACTCTAACGGCTGTCATGTTTGCATTTTGATGATTCTCATCTACAAACTTCTGAGCAGCATCTAAGCCTAATTTAAGGTCAAACTGACGCATGTTTATCTCACTGTGAAAACCATCTACCTTCATAATAGGAAAATCTTGAGGGAAACAGTCTAGACTGATTTTATACTTCGATTTACCACACTTCACCTCTATAGAGTCCTCTGTATTTAAGGTAATCGTTACCTTGTTCTCATTGAACAGCGAGATGGTCTTGTATAGAAGTTTCGCAGGAACGCAGAAAGCAAAGGGCTCTGTAGCTGAAACCTGGCAGTCTACCTTAACCATCGTATTTCCATTAGATGCTATTATCTCAGCATTGTCGCGTGATATGTTTATCACCGCATTATCAAAAGCCGGGATGATTGTTTTTGATGGTATAAACTTAATCGTCTTACCTAATTTTGATAGGAATAACTCCCTATCTAATGTTACTTTTTTCATAATCTTAATCTTTAAAAAACTGTAATATATTATCTTTTGGGTTAATGTACAAGCTTTGATTTTTAATACCGTTGGCTATCAGTGTCTTATATGTCAATATCCATTCATTATAATCCTCTCCTTTATCTACATATACCCTATAATGAGTCTTATTCTGAACATCATTGGGGATGATCGCCCAGGGGTAGTGAGGGTACCGCCAATATCCTTTTGTCAAACAAGGTGCTATGAGTATGGTGCCATTGAATGTCTTTCTCCTATCTATGAAATATAATATCCTTCCCTGTACAATAGCATTCTTTCTATTCACCTCAGTCACTAATACAAAATTATCGATATCCCCTTTCTTTAACTCCCAAGGTCCTGCTGAGAAATTATTCTTCGCCATACTATAAATCAGGTGGTGGGGTGAATATCATATTTCCATTTCTCTCATTCCTTTCAATTGCTTCCATCATAACATCTGACTCAGGAGAATCATTACGCTTAACAGATTCATATACCGGCTTACTCTCTTTCTCTTCCGGAACCTTGTTTAGTAATTTATTAATCAATATCTCCTCAATATTATCCTTCTCGATAACCTCCTTACCCCCTGCTACCAATTGATTAATGTCTTTCTCCTTAGAAGCAATGATATCGTAGATATACTCATCTATACTACCCTTAGCGAAGGTATAATGTCTTCTGATATGACCTTTCTTCTCAGGATGCTTACATCTAAATAAAGCTTGGTTAAGCTCTCTAGGAGTAAATGGGAAATTAATACAAAATACATCGTTAGAACATGATAAATCAAGAGCCTCCCCAGCAGCTTGGTAGTTACCTAAAAATACCTCTACATTATCATCGTCCCAGAATTTACGCTTATACCCGTCTCTGTCAAAAGATGCTGTAGATCCATCTACCTTTACACACCTAGAACCGAAATATTGCTCAAGAGCAGCCAACGGCTCTTTATATGAACCAAACACTACAATCTTCTTAGTCTCCGTTAATATCTCCTCAATAGCCTCTATGATACCTTTTAACTTGGATTTACAGGTGATTATGTTCAGTGAATGTAAATTACTCCTCACCGATAATGCTGATGATTCCTTAGCAGCTACCATCTCTTCAATGATAGCATCGTACTCCTCGCGGTAATCATCAAAGTCAAATGTATACTTAGAAACTACATCTTCCGGCATATCGAAACACTCATCCATACGCTTCACAATCATAAAGTTTAACATCTTCATCTTTAAATCACTGATATTCTTAGCTCCAGTAACTCTCTCTCCACCCCTAGATGCTGTCTTGATAGTATACTCATCAGTAAACTTCTTATAAGAATCCCCTAAAGGATGCTTAGCTAACTTGAAGTAATTGAACAAATCATTAAAACGATTCGCTACTGGTGTTCCGGATAAAAATGTAATCTTAGCGTTAGGGTATCTATCTACGATGTCTTGGATAACCTTAGATCTGTCTGAAGCCCTGTTTTTGATACGATGAGCCTCATCTATGATAAAATGACCTACATCGTCACTACAGATGTGTTTATCGAATTTTTTAAGGATATCAAAATTAACTATTACAAATCGCTCCTGAAGAGCAGTGAATGACTTAGACTTTGTAGAGTCCAACATCGTAAAGTAAAGCTCGTTAAATCCCCATGTACTTGTTAAATCCCTATACCATCCCCACTTAGCGATGGCAGGACAGATAATAACAGTTCTACGAACATTGAATATACGGCTCAGCGACGCTGCTGTAATCGACTTGCCTAGCCTCATCTCGTATGCTAGAAATATCGCTCTTCGCATGCTACCGAACATAATACCTTCTTTTTGATGAGAGTATAGTTGATTGTAGTATGGTAATTTCTGAACCATCAAAGCATTCATATCCTGCTCAAGTGTAGAGTAAACAGACTCTATCTTTTCATAGAATCTGTTTCTTCTTTCTGTTTCTGAATGAGCTTCTGAGAAATTCTTAAACGACAGTCTTATAAATTCATATATACACTGCTTATACGTATGTTTTAAGTGCGCTACAATCATCCCTGTATCGATGTTTATCTCGAAGTCATAACACTTAGCTAGGTTAAGCTCCGTGATATGCCACATCTTTTTATGGAATCTTACAGATTGATTGTCATTGATCAATAAAACGTCAGTCATCTTAGTAGTCTATTTAAGTTCTTTTTCCGTGAATTTAACCTCTAGGTCACCACCATCGAAGTCAACAACCTCTACAACGGCCATGTATCCTTTTTTCTCAATCTTCTCTACAATAGTATGTAAAGACTCTCTGTCGAATAATGAACCGTCATGCAGGAAGATAATTTTAAGATTAGGGTTTAAAGCCATTGCTACCTCTACTCCTACGTCGAATAGCTTAGCTGTATTTACCTGCCCCTCTTCCAAAGGAATACCATTTAGGAAGATATCATCTTCAGAGAATGAAAGTCCCTCGATTGGTAGTTGTGACTTATTGATAATCTCACTACGCTGAAATTCCATTTTCTCTACCGTAGACTTAGTTGTCTCAATCTTATCTTTTAGCTTTAACATCTCACTCTGATGTTCTGCTAGCCTAGATACGTTATTACACTTCTCATTGTGAGCGATAGCCTGGTTTATCTTATTGTTTAAGTCATCTACAGACGGTCTTTGTACCTGAGTCATCCAAGTCTCTCCCTTTGCTATTTTTTCATTGTTAGCATCCACTGAAGCCACCTCTACATTAATAGACTCCTGAGCTTGTTTAATTAATGCTTGTAATCTACTAATCTCAATACTTGCCGCTTCTATCTTTTTCGCTGATAGTTCATTTTCCTTCTTGAACATCTCAACCTTGCTAGCAACACCGTCATAGTCACTCTGCGCCTTAGCGATTAAAGACATCTGCTCTTGAAGAGGTTTGATATCTATAGGTGACGAATAAGCGTCTATCTCATCCTTCGAGTAGCCGTGGTTTTTAAGGATAGCCTCCAAGTCCTCAGCTCTCTTTTTATCCATTTTAAGCTCTTCCTTAGCTGTTGATATCTTATTGGTTATAGTGTCAATCTCTACATGGCAACCGGTTAGCTTTTTCAACGTGTTAAGCTTTTTAGGCTTATCATCATTAAGCCACTTCATAACATCGAAAGATACGTCTCCGATGATGGACTTAATCATCGTAGCTGGTGATTTAATCTGCTCACCCTTCTCGTTGTAAACAACTAATCTACCCTTTTTATCCTTATCGGTAAAGTAGATATCCATTGTATACTCTCTGTACTCACCATGTATATTACCGCCTATGGTGTGAGATATCTTAGCTCTCGTTTCACCCTTCTTAACAGGCTCTGTAGGTATTAACTTAGAGTTCATCGGAGACATCATAGCTTGGATTAACGTTGACTTTCCTGAGCCATTTCTACCCATAAACAGGAGTGATCGTCCTCCGATGTCGATGATTTTTTTATCTATGTTTTTGAAATTCTCAATCTCAAGGCGAATAGATTTTAAGCCCTCTGATGCAATTTTGTCCATGATTTTTTATGTTTATTGTTCGTATTTTTTAATTCTTTCTAGCTCCTGTTGGTATTGCTGACAATTTTTAGACACCGGGCAGTATTTAGCGCATCTCATACTCTGACCATGCCTAACCTCTATAAACAGCTTACCCTTGCCTCCAGAAGGCTCGTAGTTATGTTTATTCTCAGCTAACCACGAGTCAGCTTCTACCTTGGAAGGAAATCTCTTTATCGCTCTCTTTGCTCCAACTTGTTTGACAGCAAACTCATCAGCTTTAGCCCATCTCTCTTCACCAGAACATTCGATATCCTCTCCCATCTCCATCTTTTCATGAAGCGCCATTCTCTTTTTGATATACCCTAGAACTGCATCGTCCTCGTATACCTTGATAGGTATCTCCTTAGTCTGTCTATCTGGATAATCCTTGTTTCTTATGAAGTTATACTCGTTCCAATCTCTAAAGAAAGCAATGATGCGAATACCATTTACTTGATATCCATGCTGTACTTTAAGCATGTAAGCGTAGATATTCGTTTGTCTCTCCCATTTAATCCTAGCCTCCGGAGCTATCCAATTGTATACAGAGCAGAACTTATAATCATAAAGGATACCAGTCTCCTTGTCAAATACATCGAATGTGCCTGATAATACCTTATCACCTACCTGTAACTGCAATGTAATCTCAAAGATATACTTATCCGCTATCTCAGGGAAGAATACCGGTATTAGTTGAAATATCCAATTAGCACCTTTACGGAGCGTCTCAGCCTTACCTTCATCTAGCTTGCTAATCTGATCAGCCTTTTGCATAATCGTCTCAGCGGTGAGTATAAATGCTCTCTTTCTCGATGACTCTATATTAGCTCTCTCTAAGATGTGATGTAATGAAGTGCCCATTAAGGCATAAAGCATGTCTGATACGTCCTCCTCGTAATCATGTAATCTCTTTAGATATCTAATCTTAGGAGCGTCGATTAATGTAGTTACTGATATATCACCAGCTAATTTATGAGTGTCGTGAGTAACTGCTTTAACGATTGTATCCGGTAAAGCATACTTGTTGGTGAGAATCCTAGCCATCTTACTTGTACTTCTTAGTTATACCCTTCGCGATGATGTCACTGCTTACCTTTGGATTAACTTTCGGTAGTTTATTCTCTACCATCCATTCTTTTAAAGCTTTGATTTTTTGTTTGATGTTTGCCATGGTTTTTATGTTTTAAGATTATGCAAATATATCGATAATTTATTAATTATATCGAAAAAATAATATTTTTTTTACTTTACTTTTTTATAGCTTCTTCCGGATATTCTCCCTGCTTTATATTCTTCTGAGTCAGGGACTTCTGTTTCTAGTTCAGTCTCTATGAACAGTAAGCAGTCTTGGATAAACTTTAAAAGGCGAGCTTTTGACATTGATGATAGGTCTATGAGGTATATTTCCACCTGACCAGTTTTGGAGTTATACATCTCCTCTTTAGCGAACTCAGCCTGTAATTTATACCTAGCCTTTACCTTGTCCATCCCTTCCCAACCTTGCCTGGTAAACCCCCTCACTGCTGAGTCCATAACAGGGCCGAATAGGAATTTATACATCTTCATCTTTTCAGATAGCTTAGCAGCATGTTTCATCTGAACGTGAATCTCTATTCCTTCATTTTGTATACAGTACCTCTCTAGGTCGTATAGGTTGAAGAAGTTTAACTTACCATGCATCGGAATGGCTGTGAATATCGCTTCCATTGTTATTTGCTTGTAATTTTATTAATTAATATCCCCATCTCTATTTTCGCTGCTTTATCACAGAAATCGTTTACCCATGTTCTTGGGGTGTCAGTATCTTTATGAGCCTTTACGTGCCTAAAATGTATCTCCTTGCCTACATATAGCTTCATTACCTTCTTTACGCTGGTTTGAAGGTATTTGATATTATTTAGTTTATACTTTCTTATCGCGTGTCTGTCATTCTCGAAGATATGAATAGCGTTCATAGAATCTGTGTTTATGAATATGCATTTACATTTATTGAATAGAGATGGTTGTGATGACACGAATGTAAGGGCGTTTATGATGCATTTTATCTCAGCCTCTGATGGTGTTTTACAGTTCTTCTTAAAAGCTCCTGACATACTACATCTACCTTCGTTTGAGGTTATGTAGAAGGCGTATGTCCCTACACTGTGTTCCTTACTGAAGGAAGCGTCTGTGGTTATGGTTATGTTCATTCCTTTGATTTTAATATTTTATTTAATCTCACTTGCTCTTCTATGCATGCATCTTTCTTTGACTTGGATAGTACTTGGAAATCTCTTGAATTTATATATTCTAGTAACCGGATTAAGAATGTATTTTGCTGTTCGTAGTCCTCTTCAATGTATCCGGATATTGAGGTTATTTTCTCTTCTTCCATAAATATTAGTCAAAATAATTATCAATAATATAAATGAGTACGTGAGCTAATCCAAATGCTATTAGCATAAATGCGGAAATTATTAAATATATTATTGGAGGAAATGAATGACCTATAATTATAAAAAATAAATGTGTCATTAAACACATAATCATTGGCGTAATCCATACAAGGATGAATAGTTTTATTTTGTTTTTCATAGTCTGATATTTGATAACGGTGATTTAATTTTTGAGATTAAGTTATGGCTTATATGAGTGTATATAGCCGTTGTTTTTACATTGCTATGACCAGCTAATTTCTGTATAAGGTTTATGTCTGTTCCATTTTCTACCATGTGTGTAAACGAACAATGGCGCATAAGGTGAGTATAAACACGTTTATTTATGCCTGCTTTGCTAGATAGTTGTTTAATAACCTCTAAAACACTTCTATCTGAATACTTCAACTGCTTTTCAGGATTTTGACCATTAAGAACATATTCTTTAGTTTTATATTGATGCCGATATTTCTCTAATAATGGTATAAGTTCAGGCGTGAGCATGACTTGTCTATCTTTATTCCCTTTGGCTTGGATGATATTTATAACCATTCTTGATCGGTCAATGTCTTCCCATTTTAAATTAATAAGCTCGCTAACCCTGAGTCCGCAGGAGTATAGTAAGGAAAGTATTACTTTATGCTTTAAATTTTCACAAACAGAGAACATTTTTTGCACTTCTTCTACAGAAAGAACAATGGGTAATTTGTTGTTCTTTTTAGCGTATGGAATGTATCTGAATTTATTTTTCTGTCCTAAGCAAATGTCGTAAAACTTTTTAATAGCTGAGTGATAGTTACGTTGAGTATTTACTTCTTTAAAATTCATTAAGAAGGTTTTAATATCTGATTCGTTGATATTTTTAGGATGATCCTTTTTGGATTGCTCGAAGAAATATTTAACACAACTTGTGTAGTTATCTATAGTGTTTTGACTGTAATTTCTTCTTTTCATTTCTTGAATGAAATTATCGGTGTGTTCAGAAATATTCATATAACTATCTTTAAATCAATTAATTATTTGTTAAACGTACATATTTTATGTTATGTTCAATTTTATTTTATTAATTTTTAAAAGCCTACACACCTATAACTCATTAAAATTATCATCAAAATTACTTTCTAAATGTTTTCGTATTTTACAAAGCCAATTATATCTTTCAACATCTTGTTCCTCAAATTTACCATACTCAACAGATAATAACTCATCATATAATCCGCTACAACACTCAATCTGCATATTTATTATTGATATACATAAATTTAATACGCAATTTTGAGATAAATTTTCTTTATAATCACTAAAACCAATTTCAGCACTTCCGCAAATAATATCGGTTTCAAATGTGCTTATATACATATAAAGCTCTCTTGCAGCTTCTTTTGGGTTTTTACTTATTTGTTTAAATATTTCCATTTTAATAACTTTCTCTAAAATTATATTCTAAATCATAACATTTTTCGCAATAACATTTGTTTTCTAAAATTTCATTATCACAATTATCGCACTTTAATTTATTATTTATAAATTGATAAAATAATTTAGCATAATTTTCATCATGAAAACCTGCTATGGGCTTTTTATTTTTATAAATAAATAAGCAATCATTTGTTCCTTTTTTTAATTCATACATATTTCCTACGCTTTTTTAAAAATTAATAAAATAAAACTGCCTCACACACTTGCCCTCGCACCAACATAACACAACCTAAAATCAATTTGCGTATTAATGCTCAAATACTTTAGTTGGTTTAGCAAACTGATTTTAGCTTGATGCCGTTAGCGGTCATTGCTTACGACACGCCTCTATAATATCATGTGGCTCTTTGCCAATCTCTTTTAATCTTTGTATCTCATTGTGCAGCCCATCTATTCCAGAAGTGTTGAACACGCCACATAAGTAGGCAAAATCAACTTCTCGTTCTGAAAATAGCAACGAACCACTAACAGCAAATAAATCCAATAGCTGGTTTGCTGTTTCACCAATACAATTTTCTCCGTTCTGCATCTTTAGCAGTAAATCATTAATTTGTTTTTTCATATCGCTACTGTATTTATTTGCGTTCCGTTATACGCAAATAAATTAAACCCCACCCGCCTGTGTTTGATGTTCAACCTTTATGCGTAGTCTTTTAGTTTCCCAATCGTGCATTTTTATAATTTTAGCAGTCTTATAAACTCGTTGCTCGTTAT
>Ga0315900_10000838_pt1 | contig 50382 bp, 52 predicted proteins | sample LakEriMetagenome_FD_203521 | JGI IMG/M metagenome (GOLD analysis project Ga0315900, IMG submission 203521) | Freshwater fungal communities from buoy surface, Lake Erie, Ohio, United States - Buoy 12 MA114 | ecosystem: Environmental > Aquatic > Freshwater > Lake > Lake biofilm | place: USA: Lake... | reverse complement strand
ATGTGATTGTGGTGATGTTGAGGTTGACGATGATTTTGATATTGGTTCTGTAACACAACAACTTAATGATGGTTATAATCAACAACAAGCTGATGCTGGAAGTCCAGCACAGACATCAACCGACAATACATTTTTAGCACCAGTTAATCAACCACAATTTTATTCTCTATCTGAACACTCAAATTATGCTCAAATCGATGACAATACCGACATAGATGACAACGCAGGAGGTAAATTTTATTGTGGAGGATCTAGTAGGTATAGATCTCTTTTGAATAGAGTTTTTAATGAAGAAATTACCCCTAATGTTTTAGAAAGGGCTTTATTAGATTTCCAAAGAATGTTTTCGGGTTATGATGTTATAGAACCTTCAGAAAAATATAAACTTCACGCTCCACAACCTTTCTTATTCGCCGCTGAATTAACAAGCGGTGGTGATGAAAGATGGTTTGCTTACCCAACAAGAGAAACTTATCCCCAAAAACTAAATGAATTTAATACGAGAGATAAATATTTTTATGATTCAGTAGGTTCCGCACCTGGCACAGGTGTCAATAAAATAAAAACAGTTTTGAACCCGTCGTTAACCTCAACACCAAGTGACCCAATAGAAGACCAAGTTATAGTATTATTGGCTAAAGCGGGAACAACCTTACAATTGGGGACAGGAGAATTGGTTACCTTCCAAGACCCAAATTCATCAAATTGTTCTGTCAATATAACAGGAGCGACTGAAAACCAATTCAATAATAACGCAATTACAGGGGTTACTGCTTTTGGTAACGTATCTGCACCAATATCAAGAACTGTTGATTATGCCAACCCTTCCTCTAATGGTTCTGTCGGAATTACCGCAAATGTCTACTTATTGAATACTGGAGATACAGACAATTATTTACAATACCCAACAGATATAGAGTACTTCCAAGTCATAACAGGTATGACATATAGTTCATTCTATAACTTAGCTAACATAACCAATGTAGGTTATTATCCATTAACATATTTACTTCATGAAATTCAATTCGTGTATGAGAACCAATGTTTTCCATATACAAATACTGACCCACTTTTTCAAAATTTAGGACCGGCAATTGACAATGTTGAAGCCTCAAACAGAAATTCACTTGAAGTAATTATATTAACTAGAGGTGTTGACCCTTTCACTCCTAAACAAGAAATTGAATATGACTTATCATATATTTTTGGTGAGACATCTTATGGTACAGGTCCAATAGTGACAGGAGAATATTACTTCAACTATCCGATTCAACCTCTCTCAACTAATAATGTTAAACCATTATCTCATGATACTTTGGATAATACTACAACAAATTTATATTTTCCATCATTAACTTTTGATTTGACACCTGGACAATTTACGGCATTTACTTCGACATTACCTTATTATTATTTATCTACTGATGATAATTCAGGGTCATATACACCATCAACATCACCAGTGTTTATTCCTGTATCATCCCAATCATCCGCACCGTATAACCTTCTAACAAACTCCCCTTTCAATCAAGTAATACCTAAATACGTACAAGATTATTTTGTTGGAGGAACATTCATTGGTGCGGGTTCACCAACAAGTTCAGGGGTTGGATGTACAGGTACTCCACAAGACGGTCCTTCAAATCAACCAACATATTATTGTTATTTAGATAGTGTTAGTACAAACGACGAGTATGGGGATCCACCAAGTGGTTACAATGCGTTATATTCAAGAGCGTATTATAGATATCTTGCAAGTACCGTAAACTTTTCTGACGAAACAAAACTTGTTATGAGAAGTGATAGATTACCAACATCAACAAGAACGGAAGATGGTGTAGGTTCTGAAACGGGTTATGGATTACATCAAAACAATAATTTCTATTACTTCAAACCAGGAAGTGCCGGAAGTACACCAACATTATCATCGCCTGGTACACCACCGACAGGTAATTATGCTGACTCATCAGGATTAATTACAGGTCTTACATCCACTCTTACTTGTGAAGGATTAACATCATTAAAATGTTATACTGGATCAGGGACTAACTTTGGTGTCAGTACTAATTGTGACGTACCTGATGATAGAGTAGTAAAAGGTTGTTATTGTCTATTGAATAAAAAATATATTACAGAATATAAAGAAGATGTTTTATTATTTTTAGAATGGAAAGTTAGATATCTTTTGATGTTGGCCGCTTGTCGAGGAGTGTTTGCTAGAGTATTCCAAAACAATTGGATTAACGGTTTCTTATATATGCCGTCGTTTAATAAAACCGCAACATACGCATCAAACTCAGTAACAGACCCCACTTATAATTATTGTAGAGATACAATTGTGTTTGATGACACACAAAATAGTTTTTATTATAGATCGTCACCTTATGATAGATTTATTAATCAATTTATTGGTAAACCATCACCTACACCTCCTAACAATTTAGCATCATTGGTTGTTAGTAATCCTGGATATAATGACAAACAATTACAATCACCAACAACAATAGTTGATTTAGGACCACGAGATGGTTTTATAAATCAAGTTTGTGGTAATGAAAACCTTGAGGGTTATTTTGTTAATCAAATGAAGTCAACATCATATAATGATGACTCAGATATACTTCAAATGGGAATTATTTCAAGGTTAATTAACCAAACTATAGTACAACAAATGTTACCTATCGCCACAAACAGTAATGAAGGTGAAGGAATTGGAGTTATACAGTTCTTTAATAGTAATAGAGGTGGTGATAGAATTGACGGTGATTTCGCACAAGCCTTTTCTGCAAACAGTGAGTTTAAAGTTAAACCATATTTAAATGAGAATTACCCAAATAACTATCTTTTTGTTGGTGAAGATACACAGTCACCTGCTAGACCTGTTTTCGGTGTTTTTTACCAATCAGATTCAGAACAAACAGTCACTAGAAAAAGATATTCACCTGGAGTTCAAACATATAATTTAACTCCTTTTGTTGGTTATAATTTTGGTTATCCATCAACTCAAGAAGTGCCTTTTTATAAATGGCAAATAACAACACCAACTCAAAATATTTTCGGAACAGAAAATAACAATTGGTATACACAGATTTTAACAACAAACAACGGTTTTTATAAATCAAGATATCAAGATTTAGACCCACAAACATCAGATTATTTCAAAACAACTACAACACAAGATTGGCATATAACTAATTTTACTCCATCTCCTGACCCATCAATTACAAACGTAGTTTATGGAGCACCTAATTCACCAGGTCAAGACCCAATACTTATGGGAGCACCATTCCACTTTTATTTTGGGTTGAATAATGGTTTTACCGCACTTGACAGGTTTATAAAACTTTATGTAAACAACTCACAAACAAATGGGTAACAATGAAAACATAAAAATTATTTTAGGTTCTAAAAAGAACAAGGTATCAAGTAACGTTGACGAGGCAATCAGAGTACCACTAAATCAAACCTTCAAGCAACAAGTTGAGTTTGATAGAACAGAGCAAATCAATTTAGCTGAATTGTTTCAAAAAGAAAGAAATGAATCAACAATTTTTAGACCAACAAGTAAAATAGTTTTTCTTTTTGAAAACGCATACAAAGGAGATGTAACTTATAATCCATATAAAAACAACTTATTTTATACTGACTCTATTGCAAATGCTGTTTCATCGGCATCAAACCCCTCTTCGCCATGGGAAGGATGTCCACAGTTTAGTGAGTTTGATTTTATACGAACTGATAATAATGTTAATGGATACACTACTGGTGTTAACTCACAAGTAAATTTTGTAAACAAAAGTGCAACAACATATAATTGGCAATATTACATAACATATCCTTATGAAAATACTGATAGAGAATTGTATGCCGATGATGGACAGACTACTAATAATTGGACATGGATGGCATCAGAAGGAATTCCTTTTATAATAGAAACAAATTCGTTATATGGGGATAATGTTATTTCTTTTAGATGCCCAATGAAACACGGGTTAAATATAGGAGAATCAGTTAAACTTAGTTTTGATTATAATGGAACTGATTTGTTCCAAGTTTCATCGTTAGGGAATGAAAATTTTGGTACAAATGAATATATATTCAACATACAAAATATTGGATATCTACCACCAACATTTGATGTTGGAACAATAGGAACATTTAAAAGGGTTGTAAATCAAACGAATCCTTTGGATACAGAATCTAGATATTACGTAAGAAAACACAAAATATTAACTTTATTAGATGACACAGTATTAGTTAATGCTGGTTTTGAAAAAAACATATTTAGGAAAGTAACTCAATATGAAAAGGCAGTTTTAACACCAAACGGTGTAAATAGAATTTCAGTCAAAGAAGGTAATGATTCTTATAATCTTGTTTTTAATAGGGACATTGATATTGCCGGATTAAGAGACAATTGGTATAGACCAGTTTCAGAATTGTTTGTTTCAATAATATGGAGAGGGTATTTTGGTTGGACATTAGGTCCAAACTCACAACTTAAAGAAGGGTACGAATTTAATTTACCATTAGAGGGTACCACACCAAGTACATGGTGGGCAACAACAAACTCAAACTCAGATACTAATTTACCGATTTCAACATATAACACAAATACTAATGATTTTTATTATGTTGACACTTTAAATATTGGTGATGTTTTAAATGGTGATTTTTGTGAATACAATGGTTATGAACAAATAGAAAGGGTTATTTCTGATTCGTATCATAAATTCACATTTAATCCTAACTACTTTTCTTCACCTGATTTATTATCCTATCAAAATCAATTGGGATATTATTATAAACCCCATCACCCAATTACCATAAAAGTCTTTTCTACATCAATAAATGAGGAAGGTTACCAAAATTTGAACATAGTTCCCGACTACTCATATTATTCTATAATAAGTCAGACTTTTAGATGGAGAGATATTTACCCTTATGGATACATAGATAGTGAAGGTTATGGTGTTGATTACCCGTTTTTAAATGGCGCCCATTACCCATATAATCAAATAATTTTCAGATTGTTTAGTGACGGTAATAATATTAGTTTAGGAAATAATATGAATAACTTTAATACAATACAAGACCCTTCGATAGATGATTGTGAATAACTATAGAATATTGAACAAACCAAATGACAATTACGTCAATATACCTATTGAAATAAAATGGGATATTGATGGTAATGATGATGCTATCGACCAATTTGTTGAAGAAACAATCGAAGATGTCATTGGTACAATTAATAGTTTTGAGATATCAAGATTTTCACACAAAAAACATGATGATAGTGATAGAACAGATGTTAGGTACAACTTTAATTTTTTTGAACAAGCTTTGAATATTTACACTCCTTCTTATTTGACAGAAGGGTTTACTGTAAATGAATTATATTATTTTTCACAACCATTCACAAAAAGTTTTTTTAAGTTGGATTTGTATGATACTAAAGACGATGCAACACAAAAAAATTACTTAACAGTAATAATTCCAGTACAACAAGGGGCGACTCAATCAGGTCAAGTTTTAACACCAACATTACCAACAGTGTCAATTAAAAGACCACAATTCACGTTGGACTTTTTAGGTGATAAAGAAGGGTACTTTTTATATTGGTTAAGAAGTACTGAATATATCAATATTGATACCTTGTATATGAAGGCAAAATTCTTCAACGGGAAAACAGGTTCGTATGTGGTAATGACAAACACACCACAGAATTTAATACTCCCAACTCCTTATAATTTCGACCCTACTGTGTATTTTTACTATGAAGTAAACTTTGATTATAACGATTTCACATATACAATTTTAGATAACAACGGAAATAGAATTGGAACAAACAACCCAATAAACTGGTATGAATATATTAACCCATAATGGAAGAACAAAGATATTATATACAAATTGGTTTAGAGGACATTAAGAATAAAATATTTCCTGTAAATTGGACAGGTGACTGTGAGGAGATAATAATTGAAGACCCTTGTTGTCCTGGTTCTGGTGTTACATACATAAATTGTGAAACAGGAACAACATATGTGTATTCCTCAATGACACAACTCTTGTCAGGAGGAACTAATGGTACATCAACGTTAACGGGTTTAACAATACCAATAATGTTAACGCAAACAACCTATGATATGGGTTGGTATTCTGTTTTTGATGGTCTAGTTTATCAGAAAGAAACTCTTAACAATTTTATATACTCATCTGATACAATTAATCCATATACGTTCTATGTATTTAACACATCAAATAACGTAATACAATCAACATATGAAGTTAATTGGGGTGACGGATCACCATCAGTTCCGATTAATACTTTTTCACCATCATCGGTAAGTCACACATATCCAGCGACAAATGGTACCTATACTGTTACAATAACAGGAACTACGCCTTGGGGAATAACAACGGTTTCAAAAACAATAACCGTACCATATGTTAACGTTGTTCCATTAAATCCAAACGGAACTGTTACATTTTTCCCACAAGGAGGAAATTGGAATAATATACCAATAAGTTATGATTTTTTATTTACAGGAGACTCGAATACGAATATTATAGATTATATATCCTCAAGTTACGTGAACATACCATTCATTGTTTCAGGATATACAACCTCGGCTTTAGCTGACTTAGAACAATATGGGGCGATACCGTATCCTATAGGTGTTCAAGTTACAGGAGAAACAGGGGTTGTTGGGACATATTATGGGGCGGTACCAAATAATTCATATTCGGCATATACAATCAATGGTGTCGACTATTGGGATTTAAGTGGAGGAACTACTTTGTATTTTGTTCAATCGTCAGGATTGACAATAGATGATATAGTTTTTTCTGCAATAACAAAAGAAGAAGCGTTGATAGGTGTTGCGTATGAACCAGAGATAAGGTCTGATATTTTTATCGAAAGAGGAAGAGTTTCAGCACTTGAATCAATTATGAGATTAGGTGAAGTGGATAACATTGGAGATTTAGTTAAGTATGGTTACGGATTTTTTAATGTAGAAACTTAAAATTAAATATTTATAAAAAACAAAAAGAAAAAAAATGGCAACAGGAACATATGGAACGATAAGACCCGCTGATGTTAGCCCAACTGACGTAGATATTATATTAAATTACACTCAATCTAGAGATGTGACAAATGATTTTCAGTTAACGAAATTAAACTCTTCTGCGGTTTTAACTCCTTATTTTCATAATACAAACACTGGTGGTAACGCTGACATTGAGATATTGGGTGGTTTGTATAACTTAAGATTACCGGCAAATGTCTTTAATCAGTTAGGAATATACACATTATATATAAGACCTGCTGAAATCAGAACTACAATTACGGATTGTGGTATTTTGGCCTCACTACCAAATATAAAGGGTATTGTTGTTGATTTGAATAATGTTCCCGTTGCATTCAGAGACAAGTTTGTAAATCAAGGTTTAATCGGATATAGAGTTGAGTACCTTCAACCAAATGGGGCAAAAATACCAAACTTTTTTAGAATTATAACATCATCTTTTTATTGTGAACCCGTTGTACAAAACTCAACGAACACAACAACAAGTATTGTTAGATATCAATATGTTAATGGTGTAACTAATTTAATGTTTTGTACTCTTTCACCATCATCATCACCATCTAACAAACCAAACGCAACACCATTTATTGGCCAACCAGATCAAGATATTATCATTTCAAATACATTCTTTAATCCTGTAACAATGGAAATTGAAATAGTAGAACATGATATATCAACATTGGCAATAGCATTGTTTGGTAACCAAACCAAGTCACTTAATGACGGTATCTATACGCTTTACGATACTCAAAACAATATTTACAAACAATATAACCTATTTGAAATCAGAGACCAATACAACGAACTTCTATTCGAAGTTAGAGAAGATAGAGGTGATAATATTGATTTCAGTAAAAACTTTTCAAATATAACTCAATAATGGCGGTAATAAAATATAAATGGCCACCACAAACAGATACTGGAGCAAGTGCATTTGCCGATGAATTAGTTGGTGTACAATTAGTTGCGGGTGGTGGACTCACAAACGCCAATTTTGAATTTACAACAGGATTATCAGAAAAACAAAACAGAGGGTTTAATATTGGGGCGTTTTCAAGTCCCATTAGTCTTTCCGATTTGGATTTATCTTCAATTGAAGAGTCTAAAAATCTAGTTGCACAAAGTTTACAGGTTTATCCTAATTTTGATTTATCTGAGGTTACCAATTTTACTTTATACGGGTCTTTATCAAAAAGAATTTCAACCTCAGTATCAAAAATAATAAATTATTTTCCGGCCGCTATTGAGTGTATATCCACAAATTTAAATTTTAGAACAGGACTTACTGCTGTAAATATAGTCTATAACCAAGTTCTCAATGAAACATATTTGGAGTTACCATTAAATTGGATACGAAACCCTTTTGATATTGATTATACATCAAATGCAACAAGAAACCTTCAATTAAGTGAAGTGGAGGTTTCACCATTAAGAAATTTGACAACACAGTACTTAAATTATTCAATATTTGTTGACAATACTGAGTATAATTTAACATTTCTGACACCAACAACTGATGTTGACCAATATTTAAAATTTTATGTTAAAGGAAATCCTTTTGATGGTTTATCTGCAACAACAAAAAGTATTGTTTTAAGACCAAACAGTTTTTACACAGAAAAATCATTTACAGAGTTTTTTGATGAGGTAGAACAATTTTTATTAAATAGACTAATTAAACCAATATATAGTGCAACATTCCAAGTACCACAAGAAAATGATGATGGCACATACTCAATCGTACAAGAAGTAATAAATTGGCCATTAGATGGAAACTGGAACTTGGATATTAGAACAAATGATTTTGATAAGTATTTAACATCATTGAATGAAATCTGCGAAAATTTAGATTCATATAAGACAGATTTAATATCACGTTTTTTCACAACAGGAGCATTAAAAGAATTTGATACTTCTGATAGAAAGTACGAAAAAATACTTCAAATATATGGTAGAAGTTTCGATGAAGTGAGAAAATTTGTTATGTCATTAGCAAACATGACATCAGTAAATTACAATACGGGAAATGATATACCATCACAACTTCTAAAAAACTTAGCTGAAACATTAGGTTGGAAAACAAATATATCACCAATAAGTAATGAAACACTTATACAATCAGTTTTTGGAACAAATGAACCAAGTAATTTTCCGGGTTACTCAAGAGCTTTGACACCAAACGAAATTAACTACCAATATTATAAAAATTTAATTTTAAACGCTGCTTACCTTTTCAAATCCAAAGGTACGAGAAGGTCAATAGAAATTTTGTTAAGGTTAGTAGGTGCCCCTGAAGCTTTGATAGACTTTAATGAATATGTTTACTTAGCGGATGAAAGAATTAACCTTTCTCAATTTGAAAATCAATATTTAAATATATCAGGAGGATTATATGTGACACAAATACCTGTTTTAGACCCAACAAATGTTTTTACAATTATGGGAGTACAATATACGGGTTTTACAATACAAACAGTTATTAGTGCAACAACTTTGAGTAGAAGTGATTATCCTATGGATAGTCAAGGATACCCATCTTCAGTTCCAGACTCTGAAAGTTACTTCTTTCAAATAGGGGGAGGATGGTTCGAGTCAACACCAGACCACCATATGCCAGAAAATGTTAATGAAACAAATCAAGTCTTTGTTGGTTCTAATCCAAGTTATCAGACAAGTTTATTACCGTTTAATTATGGTCAAATATATCTTGACAGATATAGAAGGTTTCCATTTATGAATTTGGGGTATGATTTAGTTAAAGTAATTGATAACAAAAAAAGTTGGACAATTGATGAAGACGGGTTAAGAAATACTTCTGATGGTGGATTTACCGCTTATTATAGAGTTTATGATGAAAGATTTGTTATAAATGTTAAAAATGTTGATGTTTTCTTAAATCCGGCACAAGGGTTGGCATATGACGTTTGGTCTATGTCAAGAAGATACAATTACCCAATACCAAACGAAGGGTTGGACTATATAGAACCAACATATTGTAATCCATATCCAAATGGACCATATCCAAATAGAGGTGGTATAGATTGGACAGAAATTAACCCTAAGCCAAAACAAAAAACATTTTTTGAGTTCGCTCAAACGTTTTGGAAAAACATGATTAATGTCAGAAATAGACAATTTATAACAGATGGTAAAACAGGGGGATACCCAACCTTACAATCTATTTATTGGAGGTATTTAGAATCTAACCAAGCAATCAATATTCCGAATGATAATTTCACATATAAAACCATGATTGAGTATGTGAATGGATTAGGTGATTATTGGATTAAATTAGTTGGTCAATTAATTCCCGCAACAACTTTATTAACATCAGGTGTAAGATTAGAAAACTCTATTTTTCACCGACAAAAATTTGTTTGGAGAAGACAAATGGGTTGTAAAATTGTTCCAGTACCTTGTAAACCATGTTCTTTGGTTGGTCAATTATTTGCGGTTGATTGTCCAATACAAGAGGTTGTTTGTCCTATATATCCTTGGGGTTCTAACCCTAATGTCACATCATTTGCCGTGATACTTAATAATTTATTGTTGGCAAATAATTTACTTCCACCTAATTGTCAAACGGACACCTTACAAAGTACATGGTATGTTGATTTGATTTTAAATGGTGTAAACTTAGTTCATAAAGAATTTTTTACAGGTTACGGAAATACAAATCCTATAGCAAGTTACCCAAGTGCAAACACTTGGTTAGTGTCTCTGAAGGACGCTTTAGATGATTTACAATCAGATGGGTTAAGTTATGTTATAAATAATACAAATCAAACTGTGACTATATATAATGGTAACTGTTTACCATTAAGCGTGACACAGGACTTCAAAATTAACGTTGGAATAAACTTCAATATGTTGTGTAATTAATGAGTTGTGGTGTAATAATATTGAATAATATTCAAATAACAGGCGATTGTCAAAACACAGGTTCAGGGGCGTTTTCCTTTACAATAGCGGGGGGTGTCTCTCCTTACTCAGTTTCAGAATTTACGTCAACAGGTTTAATACCACCCGCAGGACCAGTTACCTCATATACCGCAACTAGTTTGACGGCTGGAACATATACTGTAGAAATATTAGACAGTTGTAGTGAACCAGGACACACAAGAGGTTATTTTAATTTTACAATATCATCAGGAAGTTGTGTTTCGATAGAAGCGTCAGGAACAACTTGTGGATTGAACAATGGATCGATTACCGCAAATACATCTGTCGTATATGGTACATCAACTTTAGATTTGTACGATATCGATGGTAATTTAATTGGAACTGGAAGTAACATTAATAACACTTTTAATAATTTATCACCAGGTTTATATTATGTGATTGGAAATGATGGTGGGGGTTGTACAGGAAAAAGTGAAGTTTGTTTAATAAAGGAATCAGACCCATTGGATTTTGGGTTATTTGGTGTTAATGATTCTAGCTGCGTATCAATAGATGGAAATGGTAAAATTTTTGTTACAGGATTAACAGGAACACCACCATACACATATAACTGGACACCAAATGTGGGTGTTCAAACAGGACCTGAAGTTATTGGTTTAAATCCGGGAACTTATGGTGTAACAATAATAGATGCAAATGGTTGTACATTAACTAAAACTATTACATTATCTGAAGTCCCAATACTTGGAGTTGCTTCTATTTTAACAACTGAACAACCAAGTTGTTTTACAAATGATGGGGAGGTTACTGTTGTATTATCAGGAGGAACCGCACCATATTATTTTTCAGGTTCAAACGGAGATATCCAAGTTGAATTCGGAAATACTCATACCTTTACAGGATTACCTGCGGGAGTTTTTTCAGTATTTGTAACAGACTCAGGATTATGTACAACAACAGCCTCCGTTAGTTTATTAACACCAAACGGTTTTATTGTCACAACTTTACAGGTAACAAATTCAAACTGTAATTTGAACGACGGTTCAGTTCACATTGAGTTAAATAATGGATTAGCACCAGGAAACTTTCAATACACATTGACCGACCCATTCGGAAATACAACAATTACGACCGCATTATCAATTTGTGATTTCAGTGGGTTGACAAGTGGTTTATATACATTATCAATACAAGATATACCAAATAATTCAGGTTGTATTTTTACAACAAGTTTTAGTGTTTTAAATGAGAATAAATACACAATTGCAACAAGTTTCTCAAATACATTTTGTGGATTTAATAATGGAACGGTTATAATTACGGCTTCATCAGGAGGTACATTACCATTAACGTATACTTTGTCAGGTGGAACACCAATAACAACCACAACACAATTAACAAATACATTCACAAATCTTACACCAGGTTTTTATTTGGCTTCAGTTTCTGATTCTGCAACACCACCTTGTGTACAACAAGAGTTAATTTATATATCACCATCACAACCAGTTGATTTTTTCCTTTCGACTATACAACCCGTAAGTGGAAACGATGGTGAAATATTTTTAAATATAACAGATGGTATTCCTCCGTTTACAATTAATTGGAGTTCTAATGTTGGTTCACAAACAGGATTACATTTAGTTAATTTATCAAATGGTACATATTCTGTAACCGTTATAGATAGTAGTGGATGTACTAAAACGGCTGAGGTTGTTTTAAGTGGAACAGAAATAACCACAATATACGAGTCCTATACTATTTGTAGTGATGATTTTGTTAACACGGGTAAATATGGGAAAAGAGGGATACTTCAAATGATGAATGAAGGATTCTTCGATTTGACAGTTGGTAATACAGGTTGTCAAATAATTAATGCCACATTTACAACACAAGTAAACATTGATGGTAATATAAAAGAAAATTTATTTTATACCTATACTGGGGGAACATTTGCCACTTTTGCAGAGTACCTTTGGATCCAAAGCTTACAAAATACACTTAATGAATATCCCGAAATAGGAGATGTGTTTATTGATGTTGCAACAAACAAAATCACAATAACAAATAATTGTGATGAAAAAAATAAAAATTGTATATCGGTTAATTTTAATGAATTGGCAGATATTAATGTTAAAATCAATCTTCTAATTGAATATGAGATAATTTGTGAGACTTGTGGTAAACAGCGTGATTGTAATAATTTTATTGCGGATATAACATTAAATGATTCTTGTGAGGATTTCGAGGCTGATATTGAATTTGCAACCCCAACCCCAACAATAACATTAACACCAACACCCACACCTACAATAAGTGTTACACCAACATTAACGCCAACCCCAACATTAACACCAAGCCCGACACCTACAAATTGTTTTTGTTATTTCTTAGATGGTAATTATTTTGTGGCAACAATATTCGACTATGATGATTGTAAAATCGGACCAACATCAATACTATTAAGAGAACAAGTAGCTTATGTGTGTTCAACATCAGTACCTACAGTTGTTTCTGGTCCTGGTTCTGCTACTTTGTCAATCATTTACTCTTGTGACACAGGAGAATGTGGACCAACACCTTCACCAACACCAACACCTACACCTACACCATCATTACCAACACCTCCTGACCTTTTATCTTGTGATGTTATTGTTTGTGATTTTACAAATGTTTATGGGTATTTTACCCCCACAAATAGTGAAACAAATTTAGTTCCTTTTATTACAGGTTGGGTGTCTGCGTTTTTTTCAGATAACGCACATACAGCAAATAAACTTTGGTTGTTAGACAGTAGCTTAGGAAATGTTAATATTTTTGAATATGATATAACACTTTCACCATTTTCAGGTAATTACAATAGAACTATTAGTTTTGGATCAACACAATTTGGACCAGGATTGGCAGCAATTGATGACACAACATTGATATGTGTGACAGGTGTGACACAAATTATAGAAATGGACATAAGTGGTGTTTCACCTGTAATTACAAATAAGTTTAACATACCTTTTACACGACAAGTGTCTGGTGACTTTATATATACTACAAGTAATAAACTTATAGTAACAACAAAGGATGATGGTAATGAATATATAAGTCAGTATGATTATACAACTGGTGTACAAGAAATAGACATACAACTTAGCCCAACAATTACAGATGCTTTTGGTTTGTACACAGAGTCATCAAAAATACACATAGTCACATCATATGGTCAGGTTTGGACAATTGACGAAACGTTCCCTTATGGATTAAACTTCCTACAAACCTCCACACTATTATTCAACGGGGCATCACAATTACCATCATGTAATATAATAAACTTTACATAAAAAATAATATTTATAAAATATGGCATCACCAACAGAAGTTACAATAAATTCTATATCAGCGGCAACATATCCTGTTGATGTTTTTGTTTGTTCAGGATGTCCTGATACTAATTGTGTATTAGTCGACACAATCACATCTGTTCCAGTAACTATAACAATCCCACCACCATATGCTTTAGACCCAACATTTTCGGTTTCTATAGTCGATTCTGAAAATTGTATATATTGTCAAACATTTGGAACAACAACTACAACAACTACAACAATAAATCAAATTTGTGATATATGTGAAATTGGATTTGACTTTTATGACACTAACCCAATATCTGAAATATCGGTTGGTGTAGTTACGGGTAGTTGTGACACAACAATTACCGACTATGTTATTGATTGGTATGGTCCTGGAATTGGAAGTACAAACGTTGCTTTCACTTCAGGATTAGGTAGTTTATATAGTGGTGACTACACATATATACACCCTTTAACGGGTACAAGTGCCGTTCCTGTTGCTGCGGGTATTTATACTCCTATCATAAGAATTATTACAGTAGACGGTGTTGAATACACAGATGCGAATTGTTTTTCATCAACATTTGTTGATGTTGACGCACTTACTTGTACAAATGGTTCACCAACAAATTATCCACAATATTCGCATAAAATTTCTTATAGTGCGACGACTAATGTCATACCACAACCAGTTTATAGTACATTCGCATTAGATCCGACTAAACCATATTTTGCGTTCCGAGTTTTGGGGTATTCGGTATTTGATACATTTACAATAACATTTTTTGGTAGCGATTATCAAGATCCAATAGTGATTGAAAATTTGTCCGTAGGGTTAGACTTAACAGAAACAAATTTTAACTTTTCTCTTAACCCTAAAACTGCAAAACCGTTTCTTACACCAGAAACTTACTTGTCAAAAGTTTTAACTTTGACAGGTTTTACAATAAATAACGGTGATTATTTAGAAATAAAAATAACACCAAATCAAACTAATCTGAATACAAATTATCAATTTTATTGTGAATGTTTAGAATCGTTTGATTGTTCATTATGTTATGATACAAATAACACACCACCATTTAAAATAATACAATCGTCAATAACACAAACAACACCAACTGCGTGTGATAGAATAAACATGACATTTCAAGTCAGCTCTTGTACTGATAGTGACTTTTATCAATATATGTTAACTAATACAAGATGGGTTGATACTGTGTACGAAGACTTATTTTATAACGAAAATATTTTTACATTAAATAATTTGAGTTCTGTATCTCAATTATTTTGTAGTATTTCTGCGGTACAATATCCAGTATCTTGTAAAATACCAAATACTAATACAATAACATATGACAAAATAGTTTCTGGTGGAATAGGGTTGATAAATATGACTTTCAGTGATTTTAATGATATGTCTGATTATTATAATGATTGGCAAACCAAATATTCATTATACTCAGGAAGTCCTTTTGATTGTACTAGCCTCGGTTATTTGAGGTACTTTCAACTTCAAATTCCATTAGCACAGGGTGCTGAAAATTGTGGAGATAATACAGGATACCAAACTTTTATCATACACCCCTCCTCAACGGTAACCAGCGGTGGAACTGGACCTTGGACATTATCATTTACTATGCCAACTATACCAGATTGTACGAGTTTTTCACAATGTGATTTTAATTGTGAAAATGTGGTAAACAATGTGATTACAAATATTAATATACAGTCTACTGCTACAACAAATAATATTAGTGTTGTTAGCAATACTGGGTCTATGTTAGAACAACCAATAGTTCTATGGGCAGTTACTCAAACCGGTACCTCTGCATATTCTGCGGCAACATTTGGAACTCAGATGAGCATTCCTCAATACATAAATGAAACAATACCATATTCTGGATTACCTCTAACGATAATCCCAAGTTTAAGTGCAAAAACTTGTAATTTTAGTGATTGGACATTTCGTAGTTATTCACCAACTAATAATTTGAGTTACTATCTCAACATTGGTTTACAAGTAAAAGTAACAAGACCGAATCCATTAAATGTTGAAGACTTCGAACTATGGTCATATGTTCCTGTTAATGGTACGTGGCCAGGATATCCAGTGGTAGATCCATTTGTAAAAATATACGAACAAATAGGTGGTGTACCTAACGTAATTGACCCAAGTTTTTTCATATAAAATGTCACAAATACAAATTGTAAATAGCACAACATTGGCATTACCATATCAGGTATTTGCTTGTGATGTGTATGGAAATCAATGCGCCATTTTAGCAACTATCGGAAGTTATCAACCGCCAATATTAACTTTAACCCTACCACCACAATTTAATTATGCACCATCAATAGGAGTTAAAATAATAGATTTTAACGAATGTGAATACTTTAAGATATTGTCGTGTTTAGTATACCCTGAGAACAAACAGTTTCAAAATGGGGAAAACTTCTTTTTTATGGATGACATATCATACGATTTTCAAAGTTAAGATAATTATTAATTAAAAGGATATAATGGGTTATCTTACCGATAGAACTTTCATTTCATACATTAAACCAACTGACTTAATTCATGTGGTCGATCCGACTGATGTTTCTCAAGGAAATCCTGACGGTTCGTCATATAAAGGGTCGATACAACAAGTTTTTGATGCTTTTTTTGATGTTTTTGTGACTGGTGGAACATATTCTAACGGAACAGTAACATTTAGAAATAATACGGGAGGAACATTTAATGTAACAGGATTCTATACTGGTGGAAGCGATTTTTATACCGTAACAGGTATAACAACATCACAAACATTAATTTGGGACAAATCATATTGGGGTATTAGTGGAAGTTCGAATGTAGATTTGACTTTACCATCTACTGTTGGTAAAGATGGTTATTTTATAACAATAAAAGATGAATCTGGAACTTGTGGTACATACAGAATAAGATTAACACCAACATCAGGTTTAATTGATGGTAATTCATACGTTGATATGAATATAAACTATATGTCTCTTACTGTTATGGTGAGAAACGGAAATTGGTATATAATATGAGTTTTATTTTTAATAATCAGATTTCTTATAGTGATAGTGCAAATTTGGATGCATTTGGTAGATTGAGAACCGCAGCAGTTCAAAATTTAGTGGATATTAAACACGTATACGATAAAAATCCGTTACAAATTAATGAGGTAACCGCAGGAACTGCAACATCCATTTTTAATCAAGAGTATGCAAGAGTTAGAATGTCAACATCCGCAAATAATGATTTGGTGATTAGACAAGGTAAGACACACCCAATTTATCAACCAGGTAAAAGTCAGTTATTTCAAGCGAGTTTCTCAAATTTTCAGTTAGAAACAAATATCATAAAAAGGGTTGGGGCTTTTACAACAATAACAGGGTCACCATACAATTCAGTTTTTGATGGATACTTTTTGGAAAGTAATGGGGTTACAAATGAAATAAGTTTTCAGATATGGAGGTCGGGTACAACAGTTTACACTGCGGCAACAACCACATGGAACAGTAATGAATTTGACCCAATAGGTTTAGATTGGTCTAACACTAATTTAATGTCGGTTGATTATCAATGGTTAGGTGTTGGTAGAATGAGATTTGGATTAGATTTAGCAGGGATATTAATTTACTTTACAGAACATAATTGTGCTAATAACGAACCTGATGTTTATATGTCATCACCAAATCAACCTATCAGGTACGAAATAAGACAGGTTGGGGTTGGTTCAGGTTATTTTGATATGATATGTTCACAAGTATGTTCAGAAGGAGCATTAAACGGGTTATATTCAACTGTAGGTGTGATAAACTCAACAACGGCAGATTTAAATTCATCAGGTACAAAATATCCATATATTGGTTATAGGCTTAAACCGACTTATAAATCTGTGACATCACAATATAGTAGTTTGAGTATTTTAAACACCTCAAATGATAATTACTTACTAACTATTGAGTATAACCCTACATTATCTGTAACCCCAAGTTGGACCGACATACCAAACTCACCATTTCAGTATTCAGTTTATAACGGAACTGTGACGGCAACAATAACATCACCAGGACATATTATGTCATCCTTAATTGGTGAATCAGGAACATCCGCCCTTACAACCCTTAAAATTGACGACAATCAAATTAGAGTTGGTTCTAATGTTAATGGAACACTTGATGAAATGTGGATATGTATAACACCATTAAGCGCGAGTGCAACATTTTTGGGAACTGCAGAAGTATTATATTATCTTTGATTTATTTATTTGTTTTATTTCATAATTTTTAATTATGGAAGATATTTTATTTGTAACAGCTCAACCTGACGTTCCTTATTTTCATTGGCAAGTAAAACTATATGTGTATAATTTTATTGAAAAAGGAATAGACCCACAAAATATTCATGTGATATTTGCTATGGTTCACGGAAAAAAAGAACCTAGCGATGAGGCAAATGAATTAAAAAATTATGGTATAAATGTTCATTTTTATACTGATGATAGAAACTCAAAAACATATATACCAAGTATTAAACCCTATCTTATTTATAGATGGTTAGAGGAAAATCCAAGATATGGAAAATTATTCTTTTTACACGATGCCGATATAATATTCAATTACCTACCTAATTTTGATGGTATGTTAGATGATGATTTTACTTATCTGTCGGATACAATTGGTTATATTGGTTATAACTACATAAAGGATTGTTGTAATAGATATGAAACACAACATCCTAACTCTGAAGTAGAACAATTACTTAGAGAAATGACAGATGTTGTTGGTGTATCAATAGAATGTGTTAAATGTAATCAAGAAAATTCAGGTGGGGGACAATATCTTATCAAAAACACAGACAGTGAATTATGGAAAAAAATATATAACGATTGTACCCCATTATATTATCAAATGTTAGACTACCAAAAAAGATTTCCGATAAATCCTGGTCAAATACAATTTTGGACTGCCGAAATGTGGTCATTACTTTGGAATTTATGGTTAAATGGTAAAGAGACTATTGTGACAGAAAAATTGGATTTTTCATGGGCGACAGATAATATCAAAATTTATGAAAAAAAACCAATACTTCATATGGCGGGTGTTACAGAAAATTTAAAGTCTACTAAATTTTATAAAGGTGATTACATAAATGTTGACCCAATTGAAAAATTAAAAAATGATAAGTCATATTTTGATTATGTAGACAAAGATAGTTCTACGATAAAATACATAGAGGTCATGAAATCCTTTATTGAAAAAAATAAATAATTGTATTTATTATTAAAGTTAAAATAGTGAGTGAACCAAAGACACCAGCAAGTATTATACCAAGGAATGAATGTGATGTTATCACAATATTTCCTATGGGTGCAAAGTGTTTTACAAAACAACCGACAACTTCACAGTCTTTTGATGGTGCAGTTACATTAGGTGTAACAGGAGGGACACCACCATATACAATAAATTGGAGTAATGGTAGTATATCTCCTGCTTTGAATAATTTAGGTGTGGGAGAATATCAAGTTACCGTGAGAGATACTTACGGTGATTTTATTGTTACAACAAAATGTGTGTTAGGGATAACACCAACCCCCACTCCTACACCAACAAATACACCTGCATTAACACCTACACCAACCTCTACAGTAACACCAACACCTACAGTAACGCCAACACTTTCAATAACACCAACACCAACTAACACACCATTACCAACTTTAACACCATCACCTACTACACTACCAGTAATTTGTTTTGTAACTGAATATGAAGAGTTAGGTCCAATATATACGGCTATAACTCAGACTGGTTTATATAATGGAAAACCATATTATGAACTTGTTGGTATTGTAAATAGTATTTTTGTTTGGTATAACACTTCATTAGATAGGTGGGAACTAACAACTGTTTTAGGTGGTGGTACATTGTTGGCTTATTTAGAATCAACAAATGACTTCCCTGTTGACAACACTGTTGACTGGCAAGCGGTTAGAGTATTATATATGTATACATCTTTCGGTGATTGTGCTTACCCTCCTGTGGAAATGTGTTTTAACGTTAAGAAAAATGGTGAAGTACCAATTAATATTTCATACACTGGATATGTTGTTGGAACATTGAATGGAAAATATATTTATGGTATATATAACGGAAATATATTAATAGGTAATGTATATTATGATAACACACAAAATAGATGGGAATTTTATCAAGTTGTGTCACAATCAGGCCCAAGTGGGACATTCTACGCTTACCTAAACTCTACGGGTAATTATCCAAACAGTACCATTTCTGCGACTTGGGTCAACCAACCTAACGTTGGATACGGAATAAACGAATCGACATTAGGACCATGTCATATAGGGTAATTGATTTATGAATTTATGTGCTCAAATACAAATCTATGAAAATCAACAAAATAGCCTGTTGAATATCGTGCTCCAACAAGGAAATACGATAAATGGAAAACAAAGTTGGAATAGTGTCAATGGATTGTCAATTTATTGGTACACAGGTACAACGAATCAATGGTTATTAACTGGATACCCAAACACATTTATTTTCTCATATACAACAGATGAAATACCTTTATTTGGTTGGCAAATATTAGGGTCTCAACCACCAAGACAAATAAAAGATGTGACCATTATTACAGGTGATTGTAATCCAAATACGGTGGTTGATGTTAATGTGGATGTAACAAATTCAACTTGTGGTTGTGATGGTTCTATAGTAATTAATCCTTTAGGTGGTCAAAGACCATTTAGTTATTTTGTCAATGGAGTTAGACAAATTACTAATTTTGTACAAAAACTTTGTAAAGGAAAATATGTAATAAGCACGGAAGATGTTAGTGGTAACACCGCATTTAAAGAAGTGTTTGTTGGTGGTAATGAAGTAACAAATTATTTTATAACCTCTAGTTTCAATAAAGAGTCAAAAACCTTTGAAATAAGTGTGAACCCACCATTAAAAAACAACACACAAATTATTTTTGATTTAGTTTATACAAATATTTTTGATTATACACCAAGTTTTTCTTCTGTAACACAAAATGTTAATGAAAGGATTTTTAAAAATAGACAAGAGTTAGGACAATATGATATTATTAATCAAAATACGCAAACACAAACTTTGAAAAGACCTTGTGATGGAACAAAATATACACAAACAACAATAAAACAATGGAAGAACTTAACAATTGGTAGTGGTGATACAATTAATGGATTTATATTTAGTGATATGATACCTAATATAGATGTAACAACAAATTGTTTTGTCTATAACCAAAATTTGAACATTAATTTAAGTAATGTGAAGGTGTTAAATTGTGGGTGTTGTAATGTAACAAAAATAATTAATAACAAATAAAAATAATTGTATAATATTTATATCTTAAATGGCTTATATCATTAAAAATACTTCAGGATTAGTTAACACAAGAGTAACTGACACAGGAAGAAAAAAACTTTCACAAGGAAGGTTTAATGTTGCCTATTTCCAAATAGGAGATAGTGAAGTATCCTATGATAAATTACCAACAAATTATAATTATTCTAATTCATTTGTTTTAGAACCAGCTTTTAATAGTCAAAACTCGGCTGGTGTACCAGAATCAAATAGACAAAATATTAAATATCCTTATTATGTGGACGGGAGTAGTGGGTCAACATATGGTATACCATATATGGACTCAACTGTTGACCCTGTTTATAATAGAGCTCCACTTAGAGGGTTTTTTAGTGGAAATACAACAGCACAAACTATTACATGGAGCGCTTTAACGAATGACCAATATGTTGTTACGTCTAATTATGTTGTTGATATGTCAACACTCAATGGGTCAAATAAGATTGATATAATATATTCAGGTTGTAATACATTTAATATTAAAACACCATCAATTGGTGATTTTATAACAATTTATTATGATGGTAATGGTAAGTATAATTGTGAGTGTACTAACTTACCCTCACCAACACCTACACCAACACCAACAATTACGCCAACGATAAGTGTTACACCAACAATTACGCCAACGATAAGTGTTACACCAACAATTACGCCAACGATAAGTGTTACCCCAACAACTAATGTTCCCGTACAATGTAATTGTTATGAGGTCACAAATAATAGTTTTGAAGGTGAGTTAGTAGAATATATTGATTGTGAAAACACAGTAAGAAATATATTTTTAACTGTTGGGGAAAATGTTATTTTATGTTCAACTGTAGAACCATATAATGTTACTAGAGGAACTGTAACAGTATCATTAATTGGTCAGTGTATTAATGGTGTTTGTGTGGAAATCCCACCAACCCCAACCCCAACGGTTAGTGTTTCACCTTCACCAGGTTCACCTGAATGTATATGTTATAATGTACAAAGTACCGGTGGTGCGGATGTTTTAATAACAAATTGTGATGGAATTGAGGAAATAATACCACTTCCAGGAAGTAGGTTTGGAATTGACATTTGTTCTAGAACTTTTCCGGTTGAACTTAGTGGTAGTATTGTTGTTGTAGTAGGTTTACCTTGTGTTGGAGGTCTTTGTCCTGTGGCTTTAGATAATCAAATATTTGGAGAAACAACCACACCAACCCCAACACCTACACCATCAGTTACAAAAAATTATGACCCGTGTGCTTCACCAACTCCTACACCTACCCCATCAAAAACACCGTGTTTAACACCAACACCAAGTAGATTATGTCCAGCGCCACCACCGCCAACTTGTTTGGTACCAATGAACTCCTGTTATCAAATATTAACATATAGAATTTTAGATGTTTGTGAAAATACATTAACATTAGATAGAAATACACCAGATTTTTGTGGAGTTGCGCACTCTAATTGTTTGGCTAGAACTTTAGTCTATCCCCCAAACATGACATCAATATATGATAGTATTACACCAAATCCACATTGGGGTGAGCAAGTTATAGATTTTGAATCAATTTGTGATACAGACCAATTTGATGTAAAAATATGGAATATGAACATTCCTTGGACAGAAAATCCAGCGGGAATGTTACCATCAAAGTATGAAGGGTATGAGTACTTTGGATCGATAGATTACATCGGTAGTAAAGAATATTTTGGATATAACTCAAGTTCAGGTCAAACATTTTTTATTAATAATACTTTAAGTGCCGAAACTACTGATACATTCTTTTATAATTCTTTAGGTGAAGTAGTAAAGGTACTACCAGAAGAACAAAAATCTATTGCTATAGTTCACTACACAAATCAAACAATTGATTTTTTCTATGGTGAAAAATTTGCTTTAGAACCTTATGACCCATCTAACCCTGATGATACAACAGGACAAGCAAGAAACTTTAAGGTACATATTCCTTGGTTAATGTGGCACAAAAATCCACAATGTTGTTTTGGTCAAACTTTTTGGGTTGACCCACCAGGATTTGATAATTTGGAGTTATTTAAAGTCAGATATATCCAAACAACCAAAAATGATGATATGAATAATCCTGGTATAAGGTATTATCATTTGTGGGATACAAATAAAAATATTGATGGAATGCCTAACAGAGTTGGTAAAGTATTCCCTGATAGTAAATTAATTATTATTGATGATGAAGAGTTAGTTGCGGCAATGTCCTACAAGTCAAATAGAAACTGGACATTACCTGCTCCTCAATTATCTTTAATCACACCAAACACTTGTGGACAACCTTCTACAACAGCAATGGGCGTACTTACAGGGCATGGTGAAACTATGTATGTTACGTACAGATTTACTAATAATAACTGTAACACAAATTCGTTACATTCAAATTATTATGTAAAACAAGTTGGAAACAATAATGATTGTACACCTAACGTTTCTCAAAATGTTGCAGTAAGATTCGGAAGAGAGTTTAATTGTTTAGGGTTTAATAATCCTGTAACAACAACAACGACATTTAATCCGTTAACAACTACAACAACTGAAAATATTTTAACAACTACAACTACTTTCATACCCATAACAACAACTACTACAACTATCTGTCCACCAATATGTGACATTCCACAAGGTTTCTTTGCCGAAAGATTTGAGATAATAGCACAAAAAGTACCAACAGGACAAAGACCTAATCCGTCTAATTGGAAAATAATTGACTACACAAATACATTAAGTTTGGGTGTTACACAAGACTCATTAACATCCACCACTTTTGTTATAACTAAAGAATTATACGATAAAGCTCCTTATTATGATTTAGGTAAGTATATTAATCTAACTCGTTTAGGTAATGAGGGTGTGGACTTGAACTTTGGAGATGAATACTATTTTTATGGTTCATTAGAAACGGATATCATGGCAACAATATATGAAATGAAATATAAAATAAATCTTTCTTTCACAGAGTTCCTTAACACAACAAACCCAAGTTGGACACCAGGAACTAACTCATATGTCACTGAAATAGCTTTATTGGACGAAGAAAAAAACGTTTTAGTTATGTCAAAGTTACAATCTCCAGTATTGAGACAAGGAATACAACAGTATCTTGTGAAGATTGACTTTTAATATTCATTTTTCAACAACATAAGTTATTTTCTTATAAAAACATTTATGAAAAAAATAAAGAACTCACCCAAAGTATTGGGGTTGGACATATCCACCAAAACAATTGGTTGGGCGTTATTTGACATACAAACTCAAGAGTTATTGGAATTGACACATATATCGCCAAGACCCAAAATGAAAGAAGACGACAAACTCAAAGAGTTGTTACTGAAGTGTGAGATTTTTAAAGAAAAGTTAATACAATATAAAAATTTAGGTATTGTAAGTGTTGTTATTGAAGAACCATTAATAAATTCCAATAATGTTTATACAATACAAACTTTGTTAAGGTTTAATAGTTTTGTTTTTAAAGAGATATATGAAACCATAAATGTTGTACCTGAATTTATATCAACATATAATTCAAGAAAATATGCGTTTCCTGAGTTAGTACAAGAAAATGACAAAGGAAAACACGTTTTATTTGGAGGGTTACCTAAAGACGTTGATAAAAAAATGTTAATATGGGAAAAAGTTGCAAAAAAAGAACCACAAATAAAATGGGGATATACCAAAAATAATACATTAAAGAAAGAAAATTTTGACCAAACAGATGCTTATACTTGTGTTTTAGGTTATATGAAATCAAAAGAAATTTGGAAATAATATCATTTAAAACACCGATAATTTAGAATATCGTCTTTTTAGACGATATTTTTTTTTATGGTATAGGTTGAACAGGAACTGATGGTGTAATTGACACGTCACATATATCAACAGCAGTTCCACCCAATATAGGAGGGTTGTCACCAAGAATGGTTAATGTTGTGTATGAACTAGGTGAGGTTATTTTGAAAACTCCACCACCTATTGTGTTACCATGAATCGGATCATTACAAGGTGTTGCTTTTATTAAAGTATCTATAATTTCCGCACAACAATATTCACATGATGTAATAGTCACCCCACCACCGTTTGTTACAAACCTGAAAGACTCAAACACTGTTGGACTTACATATTCATAACCTAACAATCTTATTACTACATTATTTACAGGTGAACCAAATGTTAAAGTATAATTGAAAGGATTAGGATTTGCGGTTGGGTTTAATGAATTACTTCCCAAAGATAAGTAACCATCCATCACCGCAGGTTCACCTACGCAATATGGTAAGAAACCTCCAAAAATACCCTCTTCTATTGAACCAGTACCTGTTGCACTCAACGTGACACCATTTATTACTATTGAGTTACCCGGTTGAGGTAAGTTACTTACAGTTTTGCATTCAAAACAAGGAATTGCCTGTGTTGGTGTAGGTGTTGGGGTTGGTGTTATTGTTGGTGTTGGAGTGTTTGATTGAATAGGCACACATTGAATACAAGCACCTTGAGAACTTAAACCGATCTCACGAACTATTTCAATGTTGTCAACACCTGATATATTATCAACTAAACCAACAAATGATGCACATACTGTTTTATTGTTTATTATTAATTCATAAACATAACCTTCATTTGGTGTTTGACCACTTAAAAGTAAAAGTTCTGACGTGTAATAATCTTTACCTGTAAAACAATCTACAAACTTCTTACTGTTAGAACATCTGATATAATCATCAATGATATTAAAAGTTACCAAACCACCAACAAAACATTCATTTGTCGGTGTTGGTGTTGGCATTGGTGTATTACTAATAGTTGGTGTAGGTGTTGGTGTATATGTTATTCCGCCAGCGGTAAAATCTAAAACATTACAAACATTAGATGCTGTTGGAGTTGGTGTTGGTGTTATTGTTGGTGTAATAGACGGAGTAGGTGTAGGTGAAACTGGTACATCACAATTAAAATATGCGTCAAAATCTATAATACCACAAGATTCCAAAGTTGTTGTAGTGGGTGAGACAACACAATATCCATTAAAGAAAAAAGTATCACACAAATTAGGACAAGGACTGTCAAAATTACAACTTGGAGGACCGAATAAATCACAAGAACCCCCTAAACTTGTTGAAACACACCATCTATTTTCTGATGAAGAAAAATATATAACATAAGTCCCATTAGAACCTGTATAATAAGGGTAAAACAAGTAAGTACCCGCTTCTGTGTAGTTGTCGTCATAAATTGTTGTTCCTGAAATACAGTATTCGGTAGGGCAAGTCATACTAAACGGTTATTGTATCTGTTTTTATACAGTTATTATTGTCTATAATTTTCAAAACGAAAACACTTAATTCTGAATATATGTCTGGAACATTAAAAGAATAAGGTGCTGACGAGATTGTGGATACGTAAATACAACCTGTGGATGCTGAGTTGCAAACCCAAACATCATAAGGTGAAGAACCAGTTAAACTGCTTATAGTTACTAAAGTTGGCATATATTCGAATATCTCTTATAAATATAGAAAATCAAAAAATCTTGTGTAGTTGAATAAATGAAATATTTCAGTTATCATTAAATGAATGGACGAACAAGAGGCATTAGTTGAATTATTAGAGGAGGTTTTGGGTGAACACGGACTTCATTATCCTAATAGAGGACAAATATCCTTTAATTGTCCCGTCTGCGATGAAGATAGAAATAAACACAACTTAGAAGTTAATTATTTCAACAATGTCTATAAATGTTGGGCTTGTGGTGATAGTGAGGGAACACATGGTTCATTATCAAAATTTTTTGACAAATACGGTACAAGAAAACAAAAGAAACTTTATCGAATTCTTAGTCTCGACACAGAAGAAAGGGTAGTTAAAAAGAAAAAACCAAAAGTTGTTCTTCCCGATAACTTTACGACATTCAAAGACTCACATCCCGTATATCCAGTTAGAAAACAAGCCATAAATTACCTATATAATCGGGGAATTTCCGATTATATGATTGAAAAATATCAAATTGGGTTTTGCGATAAGGGTAGTCATGCTGGAAGAATAATCATTCCGTCCTATGACTCAAATGGAAAATTAAATTATTATGTTGGTAGAAGTTGGGACACATTTAGTAGAGCAAAATATAGAAACCCTGAAGCAGAAAAAGAAAAAATTATATTTTGGGAAAGTCTGATTGATTGGGATAAAGATATATATCTTGTTGAAGGAGCGTTCGATGGAATGTTTTTAGATAATCCAGTTGTAATGCTTGGAAAACATATGTCAGAATTATTGTTTGAAACAATCTACAATAAAGCAAAAGGAAATGTTATAATTTGTTTGGATGGTGACGCATGGGATAATGCCGTCCAATTATATCACGAATTAAACGGTGGGGAATTATATCAAAGAATTAAAATACTCAAACTACCAAAAGATAGAGATGTCTGTGATTTGAAAGGACAGATTGATGAATATTACGTTGAAATTAGAGATTGATGGATTTACAAGAAATAGCAAAAGAGATTAGAGAAATCTTAAATAAAAAAAGAGGAGAACTCCAACTAACATTTGAGGAGGAAGCCCATAAATATACAATGGTTGATTTGGATGGGAAGTTAAGAACTGACTTCCCATCTGTATCGAAGGTTATGAAGTTGTTTTATGATGAGTTTCCTGCAGATAAGAAGGCATTTGAAATGGCTGGTGGAGATCCCGATGAAACTGAAAGAATATTATCTGAGTGGGCAGAGAAGGGTAGGAAATCAACAAACATGGGTTCACGAGTCCATTACTTTTTAGAAGAACATACCCTTAAAGAATTTGGTATTGATAAACAAGTAAGACAACCAATATTTGATGTAGATATACAACAGTTGATGACAAGTGACTCAATGATTGTCGGAGGAAAAAAATACATCGATTTGTTAAAAGAAAGAGGTTGTGTTTTATTAGATACGGAAATTGTTTTGGGACATCCTGAATTAGGTTATACGGGACAACCAGATAAGGTATGGTTAGTAGTTGGAACATCAGGTCAAATTGGACTTTTAATAACAGATTGGAAAAGTAATAAAGAGAAAAACTTTATTGTACAAAAGTACATCAAACCAATGAGAAAACCATTTGAACACTTACCAAACAACGCTCTCGGACATTATAAAACACAACTACCATTATACGGAAAATTGTTGATTAAAATGTTAGAAGGAACAAAATACGAGAACATTCCTTTATTGGGTTGTATCATTGTGAGAGTGACTGAAGAAAGAGAATTTGTTGAGTATAGGGTTGATAAATTAACAATGAATACCATATTAGATATGGACATTAAAAAACTGTTGAAAAAATAAATTAATTAAATTATAATTGGATATGGAAGATGCAATTGAAATGGTTTGGTATACAACCACCACTTGGGATTATTTTGGGATAGGAAAAATAAAAGTTAATTATATAGTAAAATGAAAATTAGAATGACACGTTCATATGAGATGTGGGAATCTTATGAACCAATTGAAATTAACCCAGAGGATTACCCTGAATTGGAAGGAATGTCAGAAGAAGAGGTTCTTGATTACCTAAATGAGAATATGTATGAGTTTGAATTAAAAGATGGTAGTGAGGGAAATCTTGCAGATGAAATCATGTTCAACAAAGAGATTATAAAAGATAAAATGGGTGATGAAACATTCACATTATATTTAGAAGATTAAAATTATGGAAGATAATATTATAAGACCTAAAATTGACTTAAAAAAACAAGAAACGGTTATTTGTGAGAAATGTGAAGGAAAGTTTTTCAAAGAGATAGTACTCATTAAAAAAGTACCAAAATTACTAACGGGTAGTCATGAAGATACATTAGTCCCTTTCCCAACATATATGTGTAATGAATGTGGACACGTAAATAAAGATTTTGAATTATTCGATAAGTAATGAATTATAGAGAGTTTTATATTTGGTTGGAAGGGTACTTACATAATAAATTGGAAAACGAACATATAAGTATCACACCTATTGTAGAAAAAATGTCTGAAGTTATTTCAGATGAACAAAAATGGATTGATGATTTTAAAAGGTATAAAGATATAAATCCATTACCTATTAAACCAAACCCGTATGAACCTCCTTTTGACGTAACTTGTTAAAAAATTATTTGCTGTAAAACATACTGATTATCTTTTTGTCTATTTCTGAATAACTTGTAGTTTTAGTCCATCCCTGAAAGAATATACTTTCAGGGTATCGCCATGAATCATTAAAAAAACCTAAAGACTGTGTTAGTTCTTCACGAAGTAAATGTTTTTTTTCATCAATATTTTTTGTTCGATATATGTCAACATACATAGTACCTTTATATATTGTGTTGTTTTTTACATGAACCAAAAATAACCCCAAATCAACCACCGTTTTGTTTTTACTCAAATAAACTTCAGAATTATACCATTTATCCGATCCTAAATAGATTCTAAAATTAGAACTATCTTTATTTTTTGTTATGTATATATCAAAATTAGAAATTAAACAATTTAATTCTGAAACAATATTCGTTAATTCATATTCCAACTGACATATGTCGAGATCAATGTCTTTTCTATATTGAGGGTCATTAAAATAATCCTCGACATAAATTATAATATTATTGTTCCATTTGTATGAAGACGTGTCATAATCATATTCACTTGAAAATGCAATCTCTTTTAAATAAGAGGTGTAATCTAATTCTTGAGAGTAACAAAAACTAGTATAAGCCAAAAATAAAAAAACAATTTTTTTCATGATAGTACAAAATTAATATTTTTTTCTTTACACCGATATATTTATTAATAAAAAATAAATAAAAAATAATTAATATACATGAAAAGAATTGTAAGATTAACAGAAAGAGACTTGACTAGAATTGTTAGAAGAGTTATCAAAGAACAAGAAGACACTGTTAAATCTGGTGGTGGTGGGTCAGGACAAGTTGGGTCTACAATGAGTAACGGAAAAAGGATTTTTAAATTCACACCATCAGAACAAGATTCAGAGGCTATTTTTGTTCAGACTGAAGATTCTGGTGCGGGTCAAATGTTTTATTGTGGTCGACACGAACAAGGTAAATACGCACTTCATCCATCCACTAAAATTACACAAGAAGAATCTCAAGCAATTTACGATCAATTTTGTAAATAAAAAAAATATGGAAAAAATTGTTAGATTTACAAATCAAGATATGAATCGTGTTGTTGGTCGTGTTTTAAGAGAGGACGATTCCGAAAAAGGTAGTAATGTAAGTACAATAAAGGGTAGAGGATATGAGATTAATATTAAACAAAGAAGAGGTGACAATATTTTCGAAATTGAATCTACTATGGATGGTTTATCAGAAGTTATAGAAAAACTTCAGATGTTTGAAAAAAACATGAGAAAATATAGAAAATAAAAAATTAACCCACCCCAAAAAGGTGGGTTTTTTGTTGATTGACAAGTTAGATATATTTTCATATATTTAACATATGATAAAAAAAATAGTACATTTTTCTGATTTACATATTCGCCTCTATAAAGACCACGACCTATATAAGTCAATATTGGAAAACGCAATTAATCAATGGAGAGAAATAAATCCTGATAGAATAGTTTTCACTGGTGACTTGGTTCATTCTAAAAATCAAATGACACCTGAACTTATTGAGATGGTTAGATGGTTATTGTTAGAGTGTTCATTTATTGCCCCAACTATTATTATACCTGGAAACCATGATTTCCTTGTAAATAATATTGAAAGGTTGGACGCTCTAACACCAATCATTAATTCGTTAAATAATAAGAACATTTTCTATTACAAAGATAGAGGTGTGTATGAGGATGAAAACATCAGTTGGTGTGTGTATTCACAGTATCAAGGTAATGTTCCACCTGATTTGAATGTTGCAACAGGTATAAAAGTAGGTTTGTTTCACGGACCAATCCAAGGAATGAAAACTGATTTGGGATTTGACTTTGGTGAGGAAGCTTATGATGTTGAGAAGTTCAACGGACTTGATATTGTATTGTGTGGTGACATTCACAAAAGACAAGAGTTTAAGTTTAAGACTGGTAAAGGGTATATGATAGGAAGTCCCATCCAACAGAATATCGGGGAAAGTATTAAAAATCACGGATATGGTGTTTATGACTTTGAAACTAAAGAATATACTTATATTGATTTGGAAAATCCAAAACCATTTTTAAAGTTTTCAATTAAATCTTTTGAGGATATTGAAAATGGTATAGAAAAACTTGTAAATGTTTAATTTATGGAAACATCAAGAAGATTACAGAACAAAATATTTTTCGATGATAGAGGATCGTTTAGTCCATTATCATTGAAAACACTTGAAAAAAATTGGATTCAGAGTAACATTAGTTACAACCCAAAAAAGTTTACATTAAGAGGATTACATTTTCAAAAAGGAAATTTTGCACAGTCAAAATTAATCAAAGTTATAAATGGAAAAATATTGGATTTTGTCTTTGATATGAGAGATACTAAAGAAAGTAAAACACTTGAATTTTTTGAAATGGGGATGGGTGATGAGATAATAGTACCAAGAGGTTATGCTCACGGATTCATAACATTGGAAAAAGATACGGTTGTACAGTATCTAGTTGATAATGACTATAAACCATCTGAAGAAGGTGTTGTAGTTTGGACTAGTTTTCCTCAAATTGAGAATGAAATAAAATCTATTGTACCGGAATTTGAAATTGATATGGTGATAATATCTGAAAAAGATTTGGTAGAAAAATAGTAATATGTCAAATTATGAAATAATAAATGGTGACTATAGAGATTATGAGATTCCGAAAGGTATTGTCATAACAGATCCCCCATATAATCAAGGTTACAAATATAATGATTATAAAGATAGGTTGTCAGAAGAAGGGTATGTAGAACTTCTTTCTAAAATACCAACTCCTTGTGTGATAATTCATTATCCCGAAGAAACAATCAATATTTTACCAAAAGCCATAAAAGACAAGTGTGAACAAGTTGTTTGTTGGGTATATAACTCAAACACAGGAAAACAATCAAGATTGATATCGTGGTGGGGATGTAAACCTGATTTTAGAAAAGTGAGACAACCATATAAGAACCTTAATGACAAACGAATACAAAAAAGGATTTCAGAAGGTAAGACAGGGGCTAAACTTTATGATTGGTGGGAGATAAATCAGGTTAAAAACGTTAGTAAAGAAAAGACAGAACATCCTTGTCAAATACCTGAAGAACTTATTGAAAGGATAATTCTTACAACTGCAAACAAAGAAGATTTAATTATTGATGTCTTTGCTGGAAGTGGAACAACATTGAAAGTAGCCAATCGTCTTGGGTATGAAAGTATTGGTTATGAGATTGATTCCCACTATTGTGAAATCATAAAAAATCGTATGGAATCCGATGGAGTTAAAGTTAAATAAACAAATTGTAGACGGTGTCAATTTGTATTGTTCTAAAAACAATATTGACAATTTAGAAGAATTTATCTATCAATGTTTCAAACAAGGATATGACATTAAAAAGTATGGTTTGTTGGGAGAACCACTTAATGAAGGTGAAAAACACTTAAAAACAAGCGGGATTGAAGAAAAATGGGCGGAAAAAGAGGTAATAGTTGAAAAACGAGTGGAAATACCTGTTGAAGTCATTAAAGAGGTTATAGTTGAGAAAGAGATAATTAAGGAAGTTGAAAAGATTGTTGAAGTTCCTGTTGAAAAAGTTGTCACAAAAATAGAATATATAAGTGACAAAACAACAGAAGATGAACTTGGCGGAAAAATTGCCGAGTTGATAAATGAAATGTCTAAAAAGGATGAAGAATTAAATGAACTTAGACATAATTTAGACATTTTTAAACAAAAGTTAGACCAAAATGATAGTGGTGAAAAGTTAAAAATGTTATCTGAAACATTACAAAAACTCAGAAAAGAACTAACTGAAAAAAATAAAAAAATAGAAGAGTTAGAAAAAATAAACCAAAGACCCAAAGATGCTGTTAATGCGATTTTTATGAAAGGGTCAAATTTAAAAGATTTATTATGATACAATTATTAATTTGGGTAATGGTTGCCTACGGAATGACAAACATTTTAGTTTACGGGTCTATTTTCAACGGACTAAGAAATGGAATACACAATTGGGGAAACACAATAACTTTACCATTTAACTTTCTTGGAAAGTTTTTATCTGGTTTAATTCAGTGTGTTTTATGTACGAGTACTTGGGTTGGTTTCTTTCTGTCTTTATCATATTTTTCACCAAACGTAGAATTAGTTGGATTAAATAAAATAATATCAGTATTTTTTGATGGAATGTTGTCAGCAGGATTTGTTTGGATGATAAATTCAATTGTTGAATGGTTTGAGGAAAATAGATTATCAAATCAAAAACAAGAAGTGACTTACGTAATTCCTGAAGAAGATGATAATGAACAAGTATTAAATGATTAAATTAAAAAAATGGGAAAAAAGGCAAAAGAACACAGAAAAAAAGTAGCAAAAAGAAATGCTAAGATTAATCAAAAGAAAAGTGCTATGCAAAAGGCTTTTGATATGTTGTTACAAAATCAAATGCAAAAATTGACAGGTGATGAAGAAATGAATGTAGATTTTTCTGGTAAACCTTTAAATTTTGAAGTAGTTGATAAAATAACAGAAGAAACGGAATCTGACGTTAAAGGAGAAAACCAATAAAACTCAAATATGGATTTATTCAATCCACCAAAACTATTTAATTACAACATTATGATAAAAGATTTGGATTTTTCTAAATTTGAAAACCCCACCATTCAAGTAGTTTGGGAAGACATACAAGAAAACTTTACACAAGACAAAATCAAAAGTGTTAAACATTACTTTCAAAAGAAGTATAACACAACAAACGTCAACGTATTAACAAAGGTTAAGAATGTTGATAATGAAACAATGCAAAGTGTTGATGTCTCAACAAACATTACTGACGTGAACTATCAACTTGACTTACTTAAAAAGTTCGTTGAATCAAAAGGGTATGGGAAAAATTTGGATGAAATCCTATCTCTTAATCAGATTGTGGAAAACAAGATGAAGGAAGGTGATTCTGACACATCACAGTTTAATAAGTGGTATATCAGAAACATTGAGTTCTCAAACTTTCTTTCCTATGGACAAAATCAAAGATTGGACTTTGATAAGTGTAATGGATTGGTGGTTGTTGAATCAAACCCCCCTAACTTTGGTGGAAAAACAGTTCTTACTGTAGATTTGTTGATGTTCTTATTTTTTAATGAAACAACCAAAACATCAAAAGCAGAAGAAATCTTTAACCGATTTACCGAGAAAGACTCGGTAGTTGTAAAAGGTGAGATTACAATTGATGGTGAGGATTATATTATCATAAGAAAGATTGAAAGAAAGAAGTCCAAGAAAGGTGAATGGAATGTAAAAACCGAGTTGGACTTCTTTAAGAAACTTCACGATGGTAGTTTACTGAACTTTACTGGTGAACAAAGAAGAGAAACTGAAACATTTATTAAAAACTCAATTGGAACAAAGGAGGATTTCTTAATGACAATCCTTACAACCGCAACCAACCTTGAAGAACTACTTGAGTCAAAACCTACAGCGAGAGGACAAGTCCTTTCAAGGTTTATGGGATTGGAGTTTCTAAAAAAGAAAGAGGAGGTGGCAAAGGAAATCTATTCTACATTTAGTAAATCCAAAATTTCCAACCTTTATAATTCAGAACAACTCAAAACTGATATTGAAACATATCAAAACACAATCACCGAACTTAAAGATGAAATCAAAACATTAGAGGATGAGGTGAAAGAAATTGAAGATAATATTACAAAAGGTAAGAACTATCGGGATGATATGTTGAAGAAAAAACATTCTGACATTGATAAAGATATTGCCTTGTTGAACCCTGAAAAGACACAACAGGAGATTGATACAATTGAGTTTGATAAGAAGTCCTACATTAAAAAACTTTCTGAGTTACAAGTTGTTGAACCATCAGAATTTTACCACGAAGAAAAACACGATGAGGTAAAGGAGCAATACAACAGTTTAAATAAGGAGATGATTCAAATTGAAACAAAGATTGAAGATATTGAAAAACTAAAATCTTCTGTTGAAGGTGGAATTAAATGTGAACATTGTGGTATTGAACTTATGAATGCTGCGATAACTAATGCAAAAATTGCAGAACTTGATGGTTATATTAGTCAAAAAGACAACATTTACGTATCAACGCAGGTTTTAACAGGCATAGAGCAAACGTTTGTAAGGTTGAAAAAAGAGTTTGATGAATATGAAAAAAACAAACTTATCAAAGAAAAATACGATTTAAGTATTGAAAGTTGTGACTTGAAAATTGAGGGGTTGAAAAACAAAATCAAACGTTGGGAAGAAGTCCAAGACAAGATTCAAACAAACGATAAGATTGATTCATTACTTATCAAAGCGGATTTGAAATTGGAAAGTTATGGGCAGATGTTAAAAGAAAAACAAAACAAGATATCAACAAACAATTTCAATATCAAAACAAACGAGGACAAGATTGAAAACAACAGATCTCTTATTGAAAAGATTTCAGAAGAGGAGGACAAAGACAAGATTTATAAAATGTATTTGGAATCTTATGGAAAAAATGGTGTCGGAAAAATGATTATGAAAAGTATGATGCCACTAATCAACTCAGAACTTCAAAGATTAATGGAAGATAGTTGTTACTTCAAACTTGAAATCAGAATCAACGATAAGAGTGAGGTTGAGTTTGTAATGGTTGATAACGGAACTGGTGTTGAGAAACTAATGGTGTCAGGTTCAGGTTATGAAAAGACAATCGCATCACTTGCTCTTCGTTCAGTATTAAGTAAGGTGTGTTCATTACCAAAACCAAATGTGGTTGTTTTTGATGAGGTGTTTGGAAAAATATCCAACGATAACTTGGAACTTGTGTCGGAATTCTTCATTAAGATTAAAGAATACTTTGAAAAGATATTTGTAATCACACATAATCCTATGGTTAGTCAGTGGGCGGATACTATTATTAAGATAAAGAAGGAAAATAATGTTTCAAAAGTTTTGGTGGATTAAGGAAATGTCAGTATATTTGTAATATCAAAATCAAAAATATGAAATATCTATTGTTTGTTTACAAATGTGAAGACACTGAAATGGAAGGTCACTCACTTAATAATTTAATTGCTGAAGAAATATCTAAAATTGTTACATCCAAAGAGGTAAAATATGTTTATGGGGAAAATCACGGTATTTTTCATTTCCACACAACCCTGAGTTTCGAAGAGTTAGATATTTATTTAAGACTAGTTATTGAAGATTCAGACCAATTTATGTATCTTATAACACCGTCAATGGGTAATTTCATGACTAACATGAATCAAAATCATTCTGAATATTTGAAAAATATTGAACCACCAAAAGACGATAAAAATATTTTCTTTGAGACTATTGATTCTGATTTTGTAGAGGATGAAGAAGATTATATCATAAATTTGAAACAAAATGAAGAATCAAATTTGACTATTGATGAAATTTTAGATAAGATTAGTGATTGTGGAATTGAATCTTTAACACTAACAGAAAGAAAAAAATTAGAAAATTACTCAAAATCTATATAATATGAAGGACAGAAACATCGGAGTACCCATTAACCAAGAAGAAATTCAACACTATCTTAAAGACATTCGTAAAATTAAGGTCATGACACCTGAAAGGGAGAAAGAACTTGCAAAAAAAATGAAGTCAGATACACTAACTAAATTTGAGAAAGATAGGGTAGAACAAGAACTATTGGTTGGAAATCTTAGATTTGTAATTACAGTTGCAAAACAATATCAAAATCAAGGTTTGGACTTATCTGACCTTATTGCTGAGGGTAATTTAGGTCTAATGAAAGCAATTAAAAACTTTGATTGGAATAAAGACTTAAGATTTATTTCTTATGCGGTATGGTGGGTTAAACAATCAATAATTCAGTCATTAAATGATAATGCAAGAACTATAAGACTCCCCGTTAATGTAGTTCAAGACTTACAAAGAGCAAAAAAAGAAGTCGAGCAAACAGGTAAAAAAATGAGTGATAAGTTATCAACTTTACCATCTATCATAGATTTAGATATGAAGATAAATGAAGATGGAGATACACTTATAGATATGATATCAAATCCTGATGCGGAGTCTCCTGATGCTATCTTTAACACCAAAGATATTCTCAAAGATAAGTTGGTATCATTGTTAAATGTGTTAGATGAAAGAGAAAAATCAATTATTGGTGATTATTTTGGTTTGACTGGAACACCAAGAACACTTGAAGACATTGGTTCTGATTTTGGTTTAACTAAAGAGAGAGTTAGACAAATCAAAGAAAAGGCTTTAAGAAGGCTTAGAAATGAATCTTCAGAACTATTTGATTATTTATAGTTTTGGGTCGAACCGAGATAACCCTTATAACTCGGCGGAATGAGGCACGAGGTTCTCAAGGTGAAATACCTCAATTGTATCTATATGGTACAATGAAACACTTAACCCCATCTTTTGGTGGGGTTTTTGATATTTATAAGAAATAAATTTGTTAGTTAACAAAAAAACACTATCTTTGTAAAACAAACAACAGTTCTTTATGTCAGAATACATTTAGAACAACCACAGTCAGAACACTGTGGTTTTTTTTATACAAAAATTTGTAATTGACCTTTACCAACATTGAAGTCAGATTTTTTCATCACTGTTACAATAATAAGATTCCATTTGGTTGATTCTAATTTTTCTGGTTGAACTACAACATTTAAATTATCGCCTCTTTCTCTTGAAACTATAAATCTTCTATTGTGTCTAATATAACCATCTATTATGTTATAAATTATTTGGTCGGTTGCGTTATTTAATAATTTAACAATATCGTAGTCACTTATTTTATTTTCAGAACCATGTCTCCATTTTCTTACTTGAGTATGACCATATTCGTCATGATATAAATTGAAATCAAATGTTATTTCTTTATTTATTTCATGAAATTTTTGTTCTTTCAGAATATTTTTTCTTATTATTTCTTCGAGTAGAGACATAATGATAAATATCATATATGTCCCTTTATTTTATTTTTTGATATTTATTGATTATAATTTACAATTATGAAAGAGAAATTTTTGCCTTGGTTTTTATTGTTTTGTGCTATTGGATTGTCGGGTACTGCGGCTTATTATAGTGTTGTTGGTTTATCTGTTGTTTTCATTGGGGTTGCGACTCCTGTGATTATTATGGGGTCATTTTTAGAGATATCTAAGATTGCAATAGCTACGTATCTTCACGACAAATGGAAAGAAACTTACGGGGCTTTAAAGATATATATGACAATTGCTCTTGTTACACTATCTTTAATAACTTCACTTGGTATTTACGGACTATTGAGTACAGGATTTCAAGGAAACATCGCAAAACTTGAAATTAATGAGAAAAAAATCAAAAACATTGAGGTTAAGAAAGAAAGATTCGTACAAATAAAAGATGAGTTGACAAAAGAAAAAACTATTTTGGATGGTGATATTACAAAGTTACGTGATGGATTGTCAACTAACACTACCACACAATCAGTTGACAGAAGAACAGGACAGGTTATAACAAGAGCAAATAATGCAAACAGAAAGTCATTTGAAAACCAACTCAAGGAAGCTCAAGTTAGAAGAGACGACATTTCAAAAAGAATTGATGGTATGAACGATAGTATCACTAAACTTGAAGTTCAGGTTTTGGATTTAGAATCGGTTGAAATATCGGGTAGTGAATTAGGTGCTATTAAGTATGTAAGTGAACTACTTGATTGGGATATCAAAAAAACCGCAAATTTATTTATTCTAATACTTATTTTTGTTTTCGACCCATTGGCAATTACTCTTGTAATCGCTACTAACCAAGCTTTTACATCAAAAAAGAAAAAGAACATTGAACAAGAAATTGAAGAAACAGAAATAGTATTTGACGTAGAAAAAATTGAACATATCGAGGAAACCAAACCTAAAAAAAGAGGTAGGAAGAAAAAAATAGAAACCCCCCAAGTTGAAGTGAAAAACAATGAAACAAGTGAAGAAACAATTGAAGAGATTGTTACTCAAATACCAAATGAAGAGTTGTTTACTGACATTGATTATTATTCAAAAGAGGAAGAGGAAAAAAAACCTAAAAGACTTATATATAAAAAGGAATGATAAATATTATTGATTTCGGAAATTTTGAAAGTGATTTAATTAATGAAAACAAGAAACAAATAATTTTGATACATAGCGGAAGGTATTCAAACGAATACCTTTTGTCTTTAAAAAACAGACATAATGGGAATTATAATAAGACACCGAATTATTTTATTTCAAGAAACGGTAAAATATTGAAACTATTAGAAGATAAAAATTATAGTAAATTTTTTTATAAAAATGAAATAAATAAAAATTCTATTATAGTATGTTTAGAAAATTTGGGATGGCTAGAAAAAATGTCGTTTAACAAGGGGTACAATAACTGGGTAGGTTATATTTATAATAGTAATGTATTTGAAAAAAAATGGAGAGATAGATTTTATTGGCATCCATACACAAAAGAACAAGTGGTGTTAACATCAAAATTGTGTGTTGAAATAGCAAAGAAAAACTCCATAAAATTAAATATGTTAGGACATAATACAAAGATAAATGGTGTTGAGAAATTTGAAGGTATTGTGACAAGAAGTAACTATCTAAGTGAAGTTACTGATTTGAGTCCGGCTTTTGATTTTGAACTATTTGAAAAATACTTGAAATATGAATAGACAAGAAGAAATAAAAAATTTACTGACAGCATCTAGAAATTTACTGAAAAAAGAATCTATTTCTGAAAATCATAAAATTTTGGACAAATATTATGGTATTTTAACTGAAGAAGATGAAGAAAAAATAGAACCAAATGTTAAAACAACAGGTGAAACACCTACTGATAGAAAATTCGAAAAAACAAAAACATATAGAATATCTGGAGGTTTAATGAGTATTAGTTCTAAAGATAAAAATGGATTACAATTAACAACTGATGATAAAACAGCGTTCCAAGAAACTATGGATGAATTTGTGTCAGAAGTATCAGATTTGGTCGATTTCAATAAATTAAATCTTTATGAGAGTAATGTTGAGTGGTCAGGTAAAATACAAAATTTGGACATTGAGTTCTTCTTTTCAATCGGAGAAACAAATGGAATGTACATTAATGGGGATATGATTCAAATCAACGATGAGTTCGTTGAATTTATAACCAAGTTAAGAACTTATTATGAAAAGTTTAAAGCTAAATGGGCAAAGGTAATCGCTAATAGAAAAAAAACTAAATAACATGATTAATTTTTTTAAAAAATATTATAGAGAAATTATACAAGTATTTTTATTGGTAATTGCTTGTTTTCTATTATTTGATAGACTTAGTCCTGTGGAAGATAGGAGTAAGCTAGTTGATTATAAATTAAATCAAATAGATATTAAGATAGGAGAACTGAAAGAAAAACAAAAAATACTTAATGACTCAATCAATTCTTATCAAAAAAGTATAGAAGTAATTGATACAAAACTTTCGGATTTGAAAGTAGAAAGAAAAACTATTAACAATTATTATGACGAAAAAAAGACAACCATTACACAGATGGATAAAAAACAAGTGGATAGCACTTTTAGAAAAAGATACAATTATTAATATGAAAAAGATTTTTACTTTATTTTTTATAATCATCACAACATTGTCTTTTGGGCAAGAAAGTTGTCAAAAAGAGGACTCAACAACGATGTGTTTTCCTGTTGAGGTTGGAAAACAAATTTTGTTGGATTTAAATGAACTTGATAGATTAAAAGAAGAAAAAAAATTATATAATACAGAAATAGAGTTGTTGAACACAAAAATCAACAAACAAGATACTATTATAAAATTACAAAATGATAAATTTAATGTTTGTGAAGAAATAGTTAAAGAAACTGAAAATAAAGTTACAATTCTGAAAGATGAAAATGAAGAACTACGTAAGGACATTAAAAAAGTGAGAAGAAAAAACACTATCATAGAAATCGTTTCAGGTTCAATTATAGCAGTATTAACAGGAGTAATTGCGTTTAAATAAAATGGGTGAAGATTGGAAATCACATATATCAAAATCTTTTAATGATGCGGTAAGAGATTATAGAGGTTGGGACGGAACATTTTCAGACCCAACTGAGCTTATTAATCAAAAGGTAGATTTATTGTCCAATATAAAAACAGAAAGTGAAGATATTGAAAAAGATGAAAATCAAAAAAAAGATTATATCAATTACTTAAAAAACAAAAACAACATCACAAAAATTTTAGATTTAATAAAAAATAAAAAATTATCAAACAACAAAATCAAAACGGAAATAAAAAAATTATTGAAAAATCCTGAAGATATAAATAATTTTTTACAAGCGGTTTTGGATAAAAGATTCTCAAAAAAAGAAACTAAAGAAGTCACTTCAACAGCATCTTCAGGATCATACGAACCATTATTTGGTGATATGAAAGAAGAAAAACTCAAAGGAGGTAAATCAGACAATAAAAACTTCACTGATTTAGTAAAAAAATATAAAAACAAATCAACCGAACAACTCAAATTACAATTTAACAAAGGTTTGAAAGTAGAGATGGAACATACTGAAAATAAAAATGTTGCAAAAGAAATTGTTTTAGACCATTTATTTGAAGACCCTAATTATTATACAAAATTAAAAAAAGTAGAGACTAAAGAAGCAACTTCCACAGCGTCTTCAGGATCATACGAAACGCCTAAAATGTGGGCAAAATCATTGAGTAAAAAAGATTGGGGTGGAAGACGAAAAACACAAATACCTGGAGGAAAATTCGTTCAGGTTAAAAAAAAATGTAAACGTTTTCCATATTGTAATCAAGGTGATATCAAGGCTCTTAATATTTTTGAAAATCAAACATTGAAAAATACAATAAAAAAAGTCAGTGAAAAATATGATATTCATGAGGATATTATAAAAGATATTATAGTGACTGAAATGAACAAATCATATTAAACTAATATTTATTAAATAAAATCCGAAATGAGAAATTTAAATAGAGTAATAAAAAATGTTTTGACTGAGAAACAACATAAAATGGAGTTTGAAGATAAACCCTCTTTTGACTATGTAGAAGAAAACGAAATGTTTTCACCTGAACCTATGTATGAAATTATGTTAGACGAAGGAGAAACCTGTGAACAATGTGGTGGTTCATCATTGAAAGAAGGTGAATGTACAGAGTGTGGATATATGAAAGAAGGTGAAGTATTTGAAAAACTTTACGGTAATCAATCTCGTTTGGATAGAAACAAAAATGGTAAATTAGACTCCGAAGATTTCAAAATGTTAAGAGGTAAAAAGAAAGAATCTAAAGAAGGAAATGCTTTTGGTTTAGCAGTTAGAAACGCAAAAAAACAAGGAAAAAAATCTTTTGAACTTGACGGTGAAGAATATCCTGTTAAAAATGAAGAAACAATTTATGAATTAGAAATAGATACTGATAACATTAACGAGATGGTATATGACATTTATAATGAAAATTTAGGTGTCAACATGAGATTAACGGAAGACCAAGTTCTAAATTTAATAGAAACACTGGTAGAACAAAAGTTGAAAAAGACAAGAGGATACGAAGAGTATGAAAAATCACATAGAAGGTCTGGAAAAGAAAATGATGATTATTTTAAGGAGGTTACTAAAAAAATGAAAGATTATATGAAAGATGGTTCTGAAGAATCTTTTACAATGGATGCTAAACATTTTCCAATGGGTAACGGTGAATTAAAAAAGATGGATAAAATGGCTTATGTCCCATCTGAAGCTGTTCAAGAGTACATAGATAACTTTACTGCAGCGGCATTAGAAAACTTAGACTTTAATGACGGAATAACACCAAATGAAGATTGGATGACAGATAACATTGAAGGTTCATCTAGAACGGGTAATAATCCTGAATGGGCAAATGCGGTTGAAACGCCAACAAACAAGAAAAGAAACAAAATAAGAAAAGATAATTTACTTGGTAAACTAAAAAGGAAGGCTTATAATAAATCCGTACAACCAGTGGTTTCAGATAAATCAGGTAATGAAACGGATAAAGCAAGTAAGATTATGATGAAACTTGAATCAACTGAGAATAAAAAAATTGAAAAACTAAATGAAGAGTTTGATAGGATGAGGAAACTTATAGGGTATCAAGATAAGACTCAATAATTTACATAAAAAATAAAGTTATTATTATTCTCCATAGATAAATGTCTATGGAGAATTTTTTTAACTACATCGCAAAACCAATGGATCCCGACGATGTTGAACTATGGTTCAATATTAATAATATAATATTTGAAAAATTAGAATTATATTATGACTTTTGTTTTTCTTTGTATCAAACAATTTTAATCACATATTTAGGGGATAACAAAAACACGGAAACTCAAATTGTGTTATCTGATGAAGATAATTTAAAACATTTTGAATGGTGTTGGAAAAAAAACATTGATTCGTTTTCAAAAGAAGAAATACTGTTTAATAGCGATGGGGAACACTTCGAGTTTTTTAAAAGTTTTTTCGTGGATATTTTTTATAATCAGAAAGAAGGTAAAATGAAAGATTCAATAGGGACATTCTTCAATGATTTGTTTGATAGAGATAAACCATACACAAAATCAGATTTAGATCTTATTTTAAGTATATATAAGTCATTAGACAAAAATATTAAAATATAATATTGACAATGACAATATAAGAATTAGATTTAACGTAATCTATAAATAAACTTTTTTTAATTCAAAGATGGAAACATTAGAAAAAATTAAAACACTCACTGAAGAACTTAGCGTTGATGTAACTAAGTTTAATAGCGGTAACAAGAGTGCTGGAACGAGAGCAAGAAAAACCTCGCAAGAATTGAAGTCGTTACTTCAGCAATTAAGAGGTGAAATTTTGGATGCTAGAAAAACTGTATAATATGAGTAGTTTAGACACGGTATATATTTTTACATTTGTCTTCTCTGTATTATCAGTCTTTAGGGTAGTTCTTAAATTTATATTTTCCCTACTACAGTCTAACCCACAAAAGTTTGAGATAAGTAGTAGGGAAACTTTATTTTTAGGGTTATTTTTGTCATACATCATAACATATTTAATACAGTCATAAAATGAGTATTTTTGAAGAGTTAAGGATTCTTTTTCCTTATTTACAGTCTGTCAGAAAATTAAAAACATATTTATCTTTTGATATAAATTTTCCAGATAGTTGGAAACTACCAAAAAAATATGTTAATGAAAAATCAGTTATTGAAAATGAAGCAACATTACCAAATACTAGGTCTTTCTCATTTGTTGCTGAGTTCAATGAAAACTCAACTAATGAGATAATTGATAGTATCAAAAATGTTATTGCCTATAACAAAGAAAGAGAGGAAAAAGACAGGTTGTTTCAGAATAAGGTGAATGAATTAAAAATGATTTTTGAAAAACAAAGTCTAAACAAGCTTCAAGCGTTAACCTTTGACATAAACGAACCAAAATTGGAATTAGAAGATGACGAAGAAACCACTCAGCCAACTGGAGGGGATGCAGAAATGGTTGAACAATGAGTACGAGAAAGACAAAAAAGAACTTGAGTATGATAAAAAAAAGATATTAGATGAAATAAAAAAACTAAAAAAGGAAGATATCATACCAATCAAAACTAAAGAAAAAAAATTATCAATATGGCAAAAACTGAAAAAAGTGTTGATGGGATAATTGAAAAATTGGCATTAATAACTGATGCAACTCAATCAATATTTCCTGAAGGTAAAACTGCCATAATGTTTGAATTAAATAGTGACGATTTTAAAAAAGTTTTATCTAACTTTAGACAAATGGATCAAGGACATAAAAGATTCAAAATTGATTTGTCTGGTGTTGAAATGTATTTTATGTTAGAGGGTGAATATGAAACACCTGTAATAAATGAGCAACCAGTTAAAAAAAACCTATTTAAACGATTATTCCCTTTTATAAGTAGTAAATTTTCTGTAAAAAATTGATTTTGAAAATCCGTTAGTTTCTAATAAATTGTATAAATATTTTTTTTGTTCTTTACTAAAATCTTTTACTATAATAGTGTCAAATCTTTTTTCAGAAATCATATAGTCATTCAAAACATCAATAAACCTATCTGAGTCTGAATCACATTTCAATGAAAAGATGTGTAAGTTTTCATCATTTTGTATGACAATTTTATTGTTTATTTTGGAAACTAACTTAGTACCAACTTTAGGTAAATAAATTCTCAAAAAAGTTAAAAAATTAATTCTTTTGGATTTTTTTACATCATAAATCATTTCTTCTTTTTTATAGGGGTTCATTTTAAGAATAGTATAATCACTATCTTCCATTTTCATCTCAATAGATCTACCCATTGAATCTCTTATAAAGAGTGGGTTGTGATTTTTTGTTTTAGTTATTAAACCCAATTCATAAGAACAGGATTTACCATTTTCTGTTTCTACCCCAAAAAAGATTTTTTTATTTTGCTCAATTTCTTTATTGTAAAAGTTAAGTGCGTTTTCTTTAGTTTTGAATTTCTTTATAATTCGTTTTTTTTTCTTATTTTTGAATAACACGATTGTATAATTATCCATTTTTTCCTATAATTAAAACAATTATAAACAAAATTCAAGATAAATGAACATTGAAAACTACTATGAAATTTTAGGTGTTGAGGAAACCGCAACGCAAAATGACATCAAAAAAATATATCGAAAGTTAGCAAAAGAAAATCACCCTGATGCTGGTGGTGATGAAGAAAAATTTAAAAAGATTGCGGAAGCATATGACATATTAGGTGATGAAAACAAAAGGAAAGAATATGATGTAAGAAGAAAAAATCCATTTGGTGGATTAGGAGGTGGAGGAATGGATGACATTTTCCAACAAATGTTTAATCAGGCATTTGGTGGTAGAAGTCAACAAAGAAAAGTTCACGATACTGTCATTGATGTTGAAATAACGCCTGAAGATTCATATATGGGCGTAAAAAAAGAAATCAACTACAGAAGGAAAAAGATGTGTTCACCTTGTAATGGGAGTGGTGGTGATAAAAAAGTTTGTCCAAATTGTGGAGGGCAAGGATTTTCAGTAAGACAAGTAGGTTCAGGAATGTTTATACAGATGGTACAAGTTGCGTGTAACGTTTGTGCTGGTGGTGGTAGTGTGTTATCTAATCCTTGCTATTCTTGTTCAGGTACGGGAAGTAGAGATGAAATGAAAACAATTGAAGTTAAATTACCTCACGCAATTGATGATGGGCAATTTGTTAGATTACAAGGTATTGGTGATTTTAAAAATGGTGTGTATGGTAATCTATTAGTAAGAATTAAAATGAAGAGTAGTAGTAACTTTGAGAAAGTCGGACCTCATTTGATTTATAATGCCTATTTTAATTTAGAAGATATTAAAAAAGATTCATTTGAAATACCTCATCCTGATGGTGCAATTAAATTAAAATTCCCAAAGTCGTTTGATTCTAGTAAACCTCTTAGAGTTAAATCAAAAGGATATAGTTCAGACATTAAAGGGGATTTACTTATCAATCAACATATAAAGTTTGAAAGGTAATTAAAACAAATTAGCAATATTTTTTATAAGTTCTATTGTACCATATATAGAAGTTCCTAAAATAAAAATACCAATGATAACTACACCCCATTGTAATGAACTCAATCCTTGTTTACATGTTTTACATCCTGTAACTTTTGTTGCTTCTTTTTTTTCCATAATATCTTTTTTATTAAATAATTATATTTGTTTCAGATAAATAAGTGAATTGATTTAATCTAATTTATGAATTATATTTTATAAAAAAAAAAGATGTTATCATACATAGGAGGAAAAAGTAAAATAGGTAAATGGATTGTACCATATTACCCGAAAGATATGGAAACATACCTTGAAACATTCGGGGGAATGTATTGGTGTTTTTTCAATATGAATTTAAAGGAATATCCAAATCTAAAGAAAGTTGTTTACAATGATTTTAATCCATTGAACTATAATCTATTCAAGTGTGTTCAAAACCCAACCGAATTATTAAAAGCAATTAATTCTATTGATTGTCAAAAACAAGGCGTTGAAGATACACCATCAATATACAAGGAACAATTTATCAGCTTTCAGACTGAAATTTTTAATGAAGGTTTCAGCGTAAACCCTGGTGATTATGAGGTTGCTGCAAAATATGTTTATATTCTAACACAAGTATTTAGTGGTTCTAAACCTGAAACAAGTTCATTCATTGACTTGAAAGGTAAATATAAATCAAAATACCTTACATTTAGGGATAAATTATCAAAACCTGATTGGGTAGATCATTTTTTGAAAATTACAGATGTTGAGAACATGGATTTTGCTGATGTCATTAATAAGTATGATTCTGAATCTACCTATATCTATTTAGATCCCCCGTATTGGAAAACCGAGAACTATTACTCTAATCACGATTTTGATAGACAAGATCATGAAAGGTTGGCAAATATTTTACACGGAATTAAAGGTAAATTCAGTTTATCTTATTATGATTTTGAACTTTTACATTTTTTCTATCCCGATAACATTTATAGATGGGAGAAAAAACAATTTGCCAAAGCCGCCGCAGCCAAAAAAGGAGCGAAACAAAATATGGGTGAAGAGTTATTAATAATGAATTATTAATCCTAATAGTTATTTTTACTTATTGTAATATTTATAGTAAAAACATCAAAATGAAATTAGTAAAAATTTTATCTTCAGTAATTGAAGAGAATGTTGAACCAAAACACAGGATAATGGAAATATCCAACAGGTTGATGAATCAGTTAGTTCTGAAATTCAAAGATGAAACTCAGGATGATGAAGATACAATTAAATCATATATTGATGACTTTGAAAAGTATAAGAATGGTTTAGCAGCAGATAAAAGAGATATTACAAAATACGCATATAATCAACTAAAGTCTGTAATTTCAACTAAAAGACTAAAAAAAGAGGAAAACGATATATTCAAAAAATATATAAAAGGTCCTGGAAAAGGATCTGATCAAAGACAAGTAAAATCTGCAATTAAAAAGTTTTTGGAAATACGAGAATTTCTACCTGAACAGTATAGAAATATAATGGATTATTCCTATTTGAAACTTGTTGAGTTAATTCAAAGAGCTTTCGGTACTACAATAACAAAAAAGGCATTTGAAAAATATAGAAAAGAAAGAGAGGATTTAACTAATGAACAAATACTTTCTTACATAGAGAGATATGTTGACTTATATGATAGATTAGAACCAAATACACCACCAATTATGATGATGTCATTTGATGAGTTAGAAGCCGCTTTAGATCATTTACCTGATGGAGATGATACACCAAAGAAAAAAGGTGACGACTTCAAAGACATCGAAATAATTTATGATAAAGATAATTTATACGTATTTAAACCAAACGGTAAAGAACAATGTATTAGATTGGCTCACGGAAGACCTTGGTGTACATCAAGAGTTGGGGGTGGTAATCTTTATTACAATTATCGTTTAGAGAATAACTTAACTCTTTATTATGTTATTGATAAAGATAAACCATTTGACGATTTGAACTTTGCCGTTGTTATCTTGGTAGATGAATATGGAAGAAAGAGAATTGCTGATGGTAAAAATATGGCAGGAGGGTACTCAGGTCATAGAACTGAAACTTGGGACACAATTTCATCCAAGGTTCCAAAGTTGAAGGATAAAGAATATTTGTTTACGCCAGATCCTCTTACAGATAGAGAAAAACAACTATTAAGAAAGTACAAACACATTAATGTCCAAGAAGATGCGGTTAAAGAACTTGGTTCTGTTGAAGATGCCGAATTTTGGTTAGAAATATCAAGTCCGAACTTAACTAATAAACCAAGAGTTTATATTAATCTACCTGCCGAACTTAAAAAGAAATATATTTCATTGGGTATGGATTTGACTGGTGATATGATTACAAATTCAGAACCAGATGTTGTAAAATATTATTTAGCGAGAAAAATTGATTCATTAAGAACTAAGAGTCTTAGTAATCTTACAACTGCAGATATTGCATTGATTAACATGCCGGCAATGAAAAACTTGAAGGAAGAACTAAAAGTTAAATATGCGGGACAATTAGCAACTGATAGTAATCAAATTGTTAAAATAACATATCCTAATGACGCTGCATCCAAATACATTGCGTTATTTGGATTTGATGAATTGTTTGAAAATTTACCTGACACAATAACATATCTTACAATTGAAAATAAATCTTCAGATCAATTGAATTTGGATATTCCACCAAGTATTTCTAAATTTAAAGAAGTGGTTGCATTGGTTTTAGAAAATTGTGTAAGAACTTTACCGGAAGAACTCGGACAAATGGATTCTTTAACATTCCTTACCTTACAGAATAATAAAAATTTAGTAAGTTTACCTGAATCTTTAGTGAATTTAGAATACTTGGATTTGATATCTTTATCAGGATCTAACCCAAATGTTCAAATACCAGAGAGATTGAGTGCAATTATG
>Ga0315900_10000834_pt1 | contig 50611 bp, 42 predicted proteins | sample LakEriMetagenome_FD_203521 | JGI IMG/M metagenome (GOLD analysis project Ga0315900, IMG submission 203521) | Freshwater fungal communities from buoy surface, Lake Erie, Ohio, United States - Buoy 12 MA114 | ecosystem: Environmental > Aquatic > Freshwater > Lake > Lake biofilm | place: USA: Lake... | reverse complement strand
CACTATGTTATGGTGGCCGGGCGGGGAGGCGGGGCGGGGGGCTGCGCCACCGTTAGGTGGCCCGCAAAATCCTAAGCCGCCTGCTCTTCGCGCTGACGCGGGGCGGGGCGGTCGGTGAAGACGGTCAGGCGTTCATAGGCGAGGCGGTTGCGTCCGCTGGCCTTGGCTTCGTACATCAGCGCATCGGCGCGGGCGTAGAATTCCGCGAAGGCCATGCTGCGCCGCTCGGCCGGGGCGAGGGTGATCACGCCCATGCTCGCGGTCACCGGCAGATCGAGCCCGGGCACGTCCTGCGCGATGCGGATCGGGATCGCCTGCCGTAGCGCCTCGGCGCGTTCGAGCGTGCGCTCGCCGCGCAGCAACACCACGAATTCCTCGCCGCCCAGACGCACCGCGATCGAATCCCGGTCGCCGGTGGTGCGGATCGCGTTGGCGCAGGCGATCAGCGCCGCATCGCCGACCTGGTGGCCGTGGAGGTCGTTGATCGCCTTGAAGCGGTCGAGATCGATCAGCGCGAAGGTGTTGAAGCCCTGCACCAGCAGCTCGTCGAAGCGCGCCTCGATCGCGCGGCGGTTCATCAGGCCGGTGAGCGAATCCCGCGTCGAGATCTGTTCGAGCATCCGCGCCTCGGTCAGCGCCGCGTCGCGCTCTTCGCGGATCGCGAAGAAACGGTCGGCAATCGCAAGGCTGATCACCACCACCTCGATCCCCGTGGCGACGAACATCATGAGGTCGAGGCTGGCCGGCCCGGCATAGACGCCGAGGCCCCGGCTCAGCCGCTCGATCGAGGTCAGGATCAGCGGGAACCACGCCGCCGCAACCCACTTGGCCGAACGGCTGCCGCGCAGGATCGCATGGATCAGCGCGACACTGACAATCGCCGCCGCAGGAGTGATGGTGAGGAAGTAGCCGGTATCGTCGAAGGCCTGGGTAAAGTGCAGCTGCAAGGCGAAGAAGCCGGGCGCGGCAATTGTCCAGCACCCCGCCCAGAAGGTCAGCCGCCGCATCCCGCGCGACAGGGCGCCGCGTTCGAGGAAGCGGCTGAGGAACAGCAGAGCCGCGCCGCAGCCCACCGCCCAGCACAGCGGTGCCATGATCGCGAGGAACATCACCGGCAGGCTTGCCACCACCGAGATCACCCCGCCGGCAAACAGCACATAGCCGATCATCGAGACGACCATCAGCGCGTGGAACAGCACGAAGCTTTCGCGCAGCACGAGGTAGAAGCTGACGTCGAACATCAGCGGCAGCACCAGCATCCCCAGCACCAGCGCGAGCAGCATCATCTCCTCGAGCGAGCGCGCGGCATCCTCGGGATGGCGCACCAGCCCGGCCTCGGTCAGCATCGGGATCGAATGGGGGCGCTCGATCCGCGCCAGCACGGCGGTGGTATCAGGGGTGATTTCGGGCAGATCGAGCCGGAACACCGGCCCGCCCGGGAAGGACTTGCCCTCGCTTTCGGTGTAACGCACACCGCGCAAAGCTCCGTCGCGATCGAGCGCGTAGAGCGTGATCGCTTCGAACCGCGCGGTGCGGGTGAAGAAGTGCTGCGGGGCGGCCTCGCCCTGCCAGCTCGCCGCATCGAAGCGCAGCCAGCCGATCGGCTCGCGCGCGGTCCAGCCCTGTCCGCTGCAGTTCCACGCTTCGCGCGGGATCATCGCGCTGGCCGTGCGCGCCGCCTCGGTTGCGGCATGGCACACCGGCTTGGCGACGGTTCCGTGATGTTCGTCCGCCGCCGCAGGCGCGGCCATGCCCAGTGCCAGCAGCACAGCAGCAATCCAGAGCCTGAAAAGGTGGCGGGGGCGGAACATGCCGGGTCACTAGCAGGCAAGCCCCTAATATGCTGTTAAGCCGATTAACTCCGTTCCGGAGCAAAAAGCATCCGAATTCATGTGATTATCGGGACGCCATGATCCGCGCTGGCCTGCCGTTACGGCATCCTGCCGCAGCCATGCCCGGCAGGCTTTGCAGGACTTCGCGAGTTTGTCATGTTGTTGTCATACTAGCGCTCTAGCGGCCCTGAAGACACCAATTTCCGGATCCGTGATGACCATGAAGAACACCGCTCCCGCCCGCACTTTCGCCGCGCTTGCCCTGGCTGCCCTGTCCCTTGCCGCCTGCGATGGCGCGGGTGACAGCAGCGGCGGTTCGCGCAATTCGGTTCACGCGGTCGGCTCCTCGACGGTCTATCCCTTCGCCAAGCTGGTGGCCGAGAACTTCGCCCGTTCGAACACCGATTTCCGCTCGCCGCTGATCGAATCCACCGGCACCGGCAACGGTATCCAGCTGTTCTGCAAGGGCCTTGGCGCCAACACCCCGGACATGGTCAACGCCTCGCGCCGGATGAAGGACAGCGAATTCGACAGCTGCAAGGCCAATAATGTCGACGAAATCGTCGAGATCCAGGTCGGTCTCGACGGCATCGCCTTTGCATCGGCCAAGGGCGGCATCATGCTCAACCTCTCGCCCGAGACGATCTACAAGGCGCTCGCCGCGCAGCCCTATGGCAAGCCGCAGACCGCCAAGACCTGGAAGGATGTCGATCCCGCCCTGCCGGCCGATCCGATCCTCGTCTACGGCCCGCCGAGCACTTCGGGCACCCGCGACGCGCTCAAGGAGCTCGTGCTCGAAGTCGGCTGCAAGGCCGATCCGGCGATGAAGGCGCTGAAGGACAGCGACGAGGACAAGTACAAGCAGATCTGCACCGAAGTGCGCGATGACGGCGCCTATGTCGATCAGGGCGAGCAGGACAACCTGATCGTGCAGAAGATCGAAGCCAATCCGCGCTCGGTCGGCATCTTCGGCTATTCCTATCTCGAAGAGAACACCGACAAGGTGCAGGGCCTGACCATGAACGGCGTCGCACCTACCTATGACAACATCGCCAGCTTCGCCTATCCGGGTGCGCGCCCGCTCTATGTCTACGTCAAGAAGCAGCACATGCGCGCCATCCCCGGCCTTTCGGCCTTCCTCGAAGAGTGGGCCAAGAGCTGGGGCAAGGACGGCCCGCTCGCCAAGATCGGCATGGTCGCCATGCCGGCCGACGTGATGGCCGCCAATGCCGCCAAGGTGCGCGAGCAGCCCCTGCTGACCCGCGAGGAACTGACCGCCAAAAAGTAAGCGTTTCTTGTTGTCCTACCGCTTTGCTGCTTGAGGACGTTTCTTGCCGTCCTACCGCTACGCTGCTTGAGGACGCGGGACGATTGCAGCGGGCGGCATGACGGGGTAGCTTCCTCGGCATGAGCGCCCGCAAGATCGCCCAATGGCACGCCGCCGGACTGATCGACGCTGACACGCGTGATCGGATACTGGCCTACGAAGCCGCCCACGCGCGACCGCTCGCGCTGTGGGCGGTTTTCGGTATCGGGGCGCTGGCGATCGGGCTCGGCATCGTCTCGGTGATTGCCGCCAACTGGGAGGATATTCCCGGCCAGCTGCGCCTCGGGGTGCATCTGGCGCTGATCGCGGGCGCGCTCGCCGGTTTGTTCCTGCGCGAGAAGCCGATGGCCGAGGCCTCGCCCTGGGCGGTGGAGGCGCTGGTATTCGTCACCGCCGCATTGGGCCTCACCTTTTTCGGGCATCTCGGGCAGGTCTACCAGACCTCCTCGCCGCTGTGGAAGCCGCTCGCCGCGTGGCTGGCGCTGTTCGCGCCGCTGCTGCTGCTGATGGGGCGGAGCTGGCCGGTGGCGGCGGCCTTTATGGGCGGGATGGTGTGGTGCGTGTGGGACTATGCCGGGATGATGACCGGCTACAATGCCGCGCCGCCCGGCCTGCCGCTGGTGCTGTGGATGGCCTTTGTCACTGCGCTGCCGGTGCTGGCCGCCCCGCTCGCGGCGGGGATGCGCAGCCGCAGCGCGCGCGCCGATTTCTGGCGGCGGCTGGAGCAGCTCGCGCTCGCCTATGCGGTGGGCGGAGCATCCTTCGCCTGCGCTCTGGCCAGCGCGGGGGGCTTTGGCGGGAACATTGCCGATGATCACCTCGCGGCGATGGCGGTGCGCGGCGGGATGGCCCTGCTCGCGGCGCTGGGCGTGGTGTTGCTGCGGCGCGGCATCTCGGGCCGGATGTCGGGTGCGATTATCGCGGGCGCAGGGGTCATCGGCGCGCTGGCGGTGTTCGCGCAGGATGCGACCGTGCCTGCCGCGGTGCTGTTCATGGCGCTCTGGATCATCATCGCCGCCGCCGCGCTTGCGGCCCATTGGCGCGGGGTGTTCCAGCTTGCGGTGGCGGTGATCGCGGGGCGGCTGATCGTGCTGAGCTTCGAGCTGGCGGGCGATCTGCTCACCAGCGGCTTCGGCCTGATCCTTTCCGGCGCCATGATCCTCGGCGTGGCCTGGGCGGCGGTGCGGGTGTCCAAGACCTTCGCCCCGCCTGCCGATGATGCGGAGGATGCCGCATGAGCCGCGCCGCGAAACTCGCCGCCCTGCTGCTCCCGCTCGCCGGTCTCGGCGGATTGTGGGCCATGAGCGACCACACCTTCCGCCAGGGCACCGAATGGGAGGTGCCGATCGAGGGCTTTGATCCGCGCGACCTCCTGCGCGGGCACTATGTCGAGTTCTCCTATGACTGGCCGGGTGTAGCGGAATTCCGCGATGCGCTGCCGCAGATGCTGTGCCTCGAAGGCACCGCGCCGCGCCTTGAGCGGGTGGTGCCGATCATCGATGCTGCCGAGGGCGGTTCTTGCGCCCATCCGGTGCGGGCCGACACCACGGGGGTCTATGGCTGGGAGGGCCTGACCCGCGGGCGGCTCTATCTCGATCAGAACCGTGCCATGGCGATGCAGCGCGAATTGCAGAACCCCGATCTGCGCGGGATCGTGCGCCTGCGCCAGCGCGAGGATGGCAGCTTCACCGCGGTGAGCATCCGCTTCCGCCCGCTCACCGCGGCCGAAAAGGCCGAGCGCGACGCGCAAAATCAAGGGGCGGAAGACCTGCGTCTCCCGCCCCCGATCATGGTGCAGTAAGCCCTTCCGATCAGAACTTCGCGGTCAGTTCCACCCCGTAGAAGCGCGGCTCGGCCGGGATGAAGGTGGGGACGGTAAAGGCCCCGCCGGTGTTGCCCGCATCGAGCAGGTAGTCCTCGCCGGTCGCGTTGCGGATGAAACCGGCGATGGTGTAGCGATCCTCGGCAAAGCTCACCCCGGCGCGCGCGTTGACCAGCGTCACCGCATCCTGCGAAATCAGCGGATTGTTCGGCACCTCGAAGAAGATGCGGCTGCGATAGGTCACGCTCGGCGTGGCGAAGAGGCGCATCCCGTTGCCGAATGTGTGATCGATGGTGAAGCCGCCCGAGGCCTGGACTTCGGGCTGGAGCCGGAAGCGCGCGCCCGAGAAGGCGGGCGAGAAGGCGCCGTTCCTGTCGATCCCGCCGTCGATATAGCCGGCATTGGCGAACAGCTTGAGCCAGTCGCTCACGTCCACCGCCAGCTCCGCCTCGAACCCGAGGTTGGACGCCTTGCCCGCGCTCTGGGTAATGAAAGCGCCGGTCGGGTTGCCGTTCGCATCGCGCTGCGCAACCGAGACCTGGAAGTCGTTGTAGACCTGATAATAGACCCCGAGCGAGCCCGAGACCGAGCCCGAGGCGAGCTTGAGCCCGCCCTCGTAGTTCCACACGACTTCCTGCGCGATGGTCTGCACGTTGGGCAGCACCTCGGTGCCGCTGCGCCGCGCCGCCACCTGCACCACCGGCGAGCGGCGGCCCTTGGAGATGGTGGCAAAGACGTTCACGTCGTCACTGATCCGGTAGAGCGCGTTGAAGCGCGGCAGCACCGCGTTGAAACGCTCGTCGGCGCGGAAGGTGCGCCCCCGCGTATCGATCTGCCCGGGGATCAGCGCCGCGCGGCTCAGCACCGAATTGGGCACGTTGGCGAAGAAGCCGGATTCGCGATATTCGTGGATGTAGCGCACGCCTGCGGTCACCTCGAAGGCGTCCGACACCAGCCAGGTGGCGTCCGCGAACAGCGAATAGGCCTCGTTGTGGCCCCGGTTCTCGAACACCGAGGTATAGGGGATCGCGGTGAAGGCCCCGCCGGTGGCGATCGCGGTCACGCCGCTCGCAGGCACGGTGCCATTGGGCGCAACGCAGGGGATGCCCGGGATCAGCGGCGCGCCGAACAGCGAGCTGAGGCACTGGAGGAAGGTGCCTTCCTCGGTGGCGAAGGGCACGTTCTGGCGGCCGTCCTCGATGAACACGTTCCACCCCGCGCTCGCCCGCAGCGACTGGCCGGCATAGCTGAAGCGGCCCTCGTGGCTGACCTGCCAGCCATCGGCGATTTCGGCGAATTCGAGGAAGGGCGCGGCCGAACCATCGGCGTCGAACACCTCGCGGCTGTCGAATTCGCGGTAGCCGTTGACCGTGGTGAAGGTCCATTCGTCGGTGAAGGCATATTCGAGCGTCAGGTTGAGATCATAGACCTCGCGGTTGAGGCCGAGCTGATCATCGCCCAGCGCCGCCGCGCCTGCCGGATTGCCGCCGAGATTGGCGTTGCGGAAGGCATTGGCCGCCCCGCCCGGCGCCCCGAGGAAGGCCGGGAAGCGGCCCGAGACGAAGGGCGTGCCGCCGTTGCGCTGCTGGTCATAGGTGCCCACGATATCAACAGTGAGATCGGTGGTCGGCGTCCAGCGCAGCGAGGCGCGCAGGCCCAGCTGATCCTGCGCATAGAGATCCTTGCGCTGGTTGGGCGAGAGGTTCTCGACATAGCCGTCGCGCGTGCGCCATTCGCCCGCAAGGCGGAAGGCGAGGCTGTCCGAGCCGAGATTGACGAAGCCGCCGAGCAGGGTCTGGTTGAAATTGCCGTAGCCGCCGCGCACTTCGGCCGAGAAGCCCTCGCGCGGTTTGGCCGAAACGAGGCTGATCGCGCCCACCGCGCTCGCGGTGCCGAACAGGGTCGCCTGCGGGCCCTTGATGACTTCGACGCGCTCCAGATCATAGATCGCCTGATAGGAGCCGCGCGAGCGCGAGATATCGACGCCGTTGTAATAGAGCGTGACGCGCGGGCCCTGCTGGGCCGAGCCGCTATCCGAAGTGATGCCGCGGATCACGACGCCGGGGTTGTTGGCGCTCTGCTCCTGAATGAGCAGGCCGGGGACGTAATAGGACAGCTCGTCGAGATCGCCCACGCCCAGTTCGCGGATACGCTCGCCGGTGGTGGCGGTGATGGTGATCGGCACGTCCTGCAAACGCTGCTCGACCTTCTGCGCGGTGACGATGATCTGGTTGCCGGAGGCGGGCGCTTCGGGTTCCTCGGCGGCGGTGTCCTGCGCAAGGGCGACCTGCGGCGCGGCGGCAAGAACAGTGGCAAGCGCGATCAGCGAGGCGCGCGAAGGGGTGAGACGGATCATGAAGGGCTTCCCTGTTTCTGGAGAGAGGCCCTGTCCGTGACAGCCGATGGTGACGCTGAAGCGTCGGTTGCGTGAAGTGCGGGTGACGGAGAATTTACAGTTTCAAGGCGTTGCAGAAGTGCATCGCTGCTGCTGATCGCGCTCACGCGCGATGCAGACCGCCCGCCCCGCCTCCCCGCCCGGCCACCAATAGTACCACTATGTTGTGGTGGCCGGGCGGGGAGGCGGGGCGGCCAAGGAATCGAAACGTCTGCGCCACCGATGGTGGCTCACATCAAAGCGGATTCCCGTCCCGGTCGCGGTAGATTTCGCGGCGGCCGACGTGGTTGGCGGGGCCGACGAGGCCGTCTTCTTCCATCCGCTCGATCCACTTGGCGGCGGTGTTGTAGCCCACGCCCATCTGGCGCTGGAGCCAGCTGCCGGACGCCTTCTGGTTCTCGATCACGATCTGGCAGGCCTGACGATATTTGCGCTCTTCCGGATTGTCCGATCCGGTGAACTCGTCCTCGAAGCCGAAGCCGCCGTCTTCCGGCTCCTCGGTGACGGCATCGACATATTCGGGCGCGCCCTGTCCGCGCCAGAAGGTGGCCACGGCCTCGACCTCCTCGTCCGAAACGAAGGGCCCGTGGACGCGCACCATCGCGCCGGTGTTGGGCTTGTAGAGCATGTCGCCCTTGCCCAGCAGCTGTTCGGCGCCCTGCTCGCCAAGGATGGTGCGGCTGTCGATCCGGCTCGTGACCTTGAAGCTGATGCGGGTCGGCAGGTTGGCCTTGATGACGCCGGTGATGACATCCACCGAAGGCCGCTGAGTCGCCATGATCAGGTGGATGCCCGCCGCGCGGCTCTTCTGGCTGAGGCGCTGGATCAGGACTTCGATTTCCTTGCCCACCGTCACCATCAGGTCCGCGAGTTCGTCGACGATCAGCACGATCTGCGGCAGGGGTTCGTAATCGAGCTGTTCTTCCTCGAACAATTGTTCGCCGGTTTCCGGATCGAAGCCGGTCTGCACGCGGCGGCCCAAAGGCTTGCCCTTGGCGATCGCGGCGGAGACCTTCTCGTTGAAGCTATTGATGTTGCGCGAGCTGATCGCGCTCATCATGCGGTAGCGGCGCTCCATTTCCTCGACCGCCCACTTCAGGGCGCGCACCGACTTGTGCGGCTCGGTGACGACGGGCGAGAGCAGGTGCGGGATATCGTCGTAGGTCTTGAGTTCGAGCACCTTGGGATCGATCAGGATCAGGCGCAGCTCGGATGGCGTGAAGCGGTAGAGCAGGCTCAGCAGGATCACGTTGAGGCCGACGGATTTGCCCGAGCCGGTCGTCCCCGCCACCAGCAGGTGCGGCATGGCGGCCAGATCGGCGATCACCGGCTCACCCGCGATATCCTTGCCGAGAATGATCGGCAGGTTGCCCTTGGCATCGACAAAGGCGGCGCAGGCGGCGAGTTCCTTCAGCGCCACCATCTGGCGATCCTGATTGGGCAGTTCGATGCCCATCACCGTGCGCCCCGGGATCGGCGAGACGCGCGCCGAGATGGCGCTCATGTTGCGGGCGATATCCTCGGCAAGGCCGACCACGCGGCTGGCCTTGATGCCGGGTGCGGGTTCGAGCTCGTACATGGTCACCACCGGGCCGGTGCGCACTGCGGTGATCTCGCCCTTCACGTTGAAATCGTCGAGCACGTTTTCGAGCAGGCGGGCGTTGCGTTCGAGCGCGACCTTGTCGAGCTTGGGCGCCTTGTCGACCGGCGGTTCGGCGAGGAGATCGAGGCTCGGCAGCTTGAAGGCGGCGAACATGTCGCCCTGCGCGGCCTTGGCGGGCTGGGCGGCGCGCTTGGGCGGGGCGGAGGGATCGGTGATCTCGGGCGCGCGGCGCGGGCGATCGTCGATGGTGACGGGGGCGGCATCGGCGCCCTTGGCCGGACGGCGCGGGCGCGCAGGCGCGTTGTCGTCCTCGTCCTCATCCAGCCCGGCAAAGGCAAGCGCGGGCGCAGGTTTGCGTCCGGGCAGCGGCAGGGCGCGCAGCAGGCCCGCAAGCGAGCCGCCGCCGAGAAATTCGGGCAGGCTCATCAGCGCGCGCCAGTCGATCGCGAAGATGCGGGTGAGGAGGCCCACGCCGGTGGCAAGGCACGCCAGCGCCGCGCCGAGGATCACCCAGCCTTGCGCATCGCCCGCAATCCGCGCCGCCAGAGCCTGAATCGCCTCCGCGCCGAGCAGGCCCGCCAGCCCGCCGGCCTGTGCCGGAAGCGTGCCGCCCGGCCCCTCGAAGGCGAGCGCCAGCACGGTGGCGAGCAGGGTCATGGCGATCAACAGCAGGCCAGCGGGAAGCCACCAGGGCGAGGTTTCCGCCTCGTCCCCGTTCTCGACATCGCGCCACAGCTTGCGCGCCGAGACATAGAGCAGCGGCAGGAGCAAAGCGCCGGGAATGCCGAACACCAGCAGCACCTTGTCCGCCACCCATGCGCCGGAAAGTCCCATCCAGTTGGCGATTTCGGCGGTGTCGGCGGCGGTCGATCCGCTGGGATCGGTCTGGGTGTAGCTGATCAGCGCCAAAGCGAGGAAGATCGTCGCGCCGAGCAGCAGCCCCGCGCCGGTCATCTGCGCCAACCGCCTGAGGCCACGGCGCAGCCCCGCGCGCCATTCGGCGTCGGTCTTGCTGACGGGGGGCTTGGTTCTGGGCGGAACGGCGCGGCTGGCCATGGGGGTGTCTCCTGAGCGGAACACATCATGAATCCTCGAAGGACTCCGGTCAAGCGAAGTGCGATGAACGGCATGGCTCCGTCACAACACCTATCCTTGTCATCCCCGCGCAGGCGGGGATCCATTACGGGTCGCTGTTCGCACGGTGCAGGCCGGATGGGCCCCTGCCTGCGCAGGGGCGACGGATCACGACAACCCGTCGATCGCGGCCCAGCGCGGCCAGTGGAGAGCGCGGGCGCGGCTGTCCGTCATGCCGCCGAGCGCAATCACGGGGAGCCGCGTCTGGCCCGCCAGCAAGCGGAAGCGCACCGCGCCCAGCGACGCTCCGCCCGGATGCGAGCGCGTGGCGAACACCGGCGAGAGCAGCGCGGCGTCCGCCCCCAGCCTTGCGGCCAGCCCGAGTTCGGCCATGCCATGCACGGTGGCGAGGTGGATGAGGCCTGCCCGGCGCGGGTAAAGACTGCGCGGCGCCCCATAGATCCCGTCCGCGCCCCATTCGCGCGCGGTCAGGGCGCTATCGGCGAGGATCACCACATGGCCGCGTGCCCGGGCGATATGGCGCAGGCGGCGGAAGCGGGCGAAGCGCGCCGCGTCGGGCAGGTGGTAATGGCGGTAGATGAAGCCCGATCCCCTCGGCAGGCGGGCGAGCGCGCGCTCCAGCCCCGCGTCATTGCGGGCATCGGAGATCAGCCACAGGCTCGGCAAGGGATTGGCGCGCGTCACCCACCCGCTATAGAGCGCGCCCATGGAAAGTGCATCATCCCGCCTCGACGCCGTCCGCAGCAACATCGCCCGCGTGTGCAAGCCTGCCCGCCGCGAGGCATCCTCGGTCACGCTTATCGCGGTGAGCAAGACCCATGATGCCGATGCGATCCAGCCGTTGATCGATGCGGGCCAGCGGGTGTTCGGCGAGAACCGGGTGCAGGAGGCTGAGGGCAAATGGCCCGCCTTGCGCGCCGCGAACCCCGATATCGAGCTCCACCTCATCGGCCAGCTGCAATCGAACAAGGCCGAGGAAGCGGTGGAACTGTTCGACGTGATCCACTCGCTCGACCGGCCGAGCCTGCTCACCGCGCTGGCACGCGCGATGGACAAGGCGGGCAAGCGCGTGCCGTGCTTCGTGCAGGTCAATATCGGTGACGAGCCGCAGAAGGGCGGCTGCGCCATCGCCGATCTGCCCGCGTTTCTCGATCAGGTGCGCGCCAGCGGTATTCCGCTTGCGGGCCTGATGTGCATTCCCCCTGCCGACACCGAGGCGGCCCCGTTCTTCGCGCTGCTGGCGAAGTTGGCGGCGGACCACGGCCTTACCGGCCTCAGCATGGGCATGAGCGGCGATTACGAGACCGCGGTGATGCTTGGCGCGACCCATGTGCGGGTGGGCACCGCGCTGTTCGGGGCGCGGGGTTAGGCCCACCCTAAAGAAAAGGAGGGGCACGGCACTGGCCGGACCCCTCCGTCATCCGCCTTGCGGCGGCTGCCACCTCCCCATTCCTTGCGGAACGGGGAGGGACGTTTTTGCTTAGAACTCGAACATCGCCTCGATGCCGACGTTCCGGCCGCGCATCAGCGGCGAGAAGGTGCCGGCGCCCGGACGCTGCTGGAACGGGGTCTGCACGCCGTCGGACCGCGGACCGGCGAAGGGCACCTGGGTGTCCCCGCCTTCCTGCACCTGATCGAGCAGGTTGCGGCCGTAGATCGAGAGCGAGAGGCCTTCGACCGGCGTGTTCCAGGTGATGTTGGCTTCCAGGTTCTGCAGCTCGTTCAGCCAGCCGAAGTTGTCATCGGTATAGGCTGCGCGGTCGCGATACTGGTAGTTCACGCGGGTCAGGATGTTGCTGCTGCCCAGATCCCAGTCGTGGATCAGGCCCACGCCCACGGTGATCGGGGGAACGCGCGGCAGGCTCAGGTCGAGGTCGGCATCGGTGATGCGGCCATCGCCCGAGATGTCGAACAGCACCTTGTCGTACTGCGCGTCGATCAGGCCGAGGTTGGCGGTGAAGGCCAGCGATTCCGACACGCGCATGCGCGCTTCGGCTTCGAAGCCGAGGATCGTCGCATCGGCGGTGTTGAGGATGTTCTGCACCACGCCCGCGCCCGGATCGGCGAGGTTCACTTCGCGCTGCATGTTGCCGACCTTGGTGACATAGCCCGCAACGTTGAGCGTGAACGAACCGTCGGCGGTCTGGAACTTGCCGCCCACTTCGTAATTGTCGACCTGTTCTTCGTCGAAGAACAGATTGCCCGTGGCGGCGAAGGCGCGGCCGAACACCGGCACGTTGGTGATGCGGAAGTTGTAACCGCCCGAACGGAAGCCGCGGCTCCAGTGACCATAGACCTGGCTGTCAGCGAATTCGTACTGCAGGCCAAGCTTGGGCGAGACGTTGCGGAAGCGCACCGTGTCGGTGAAGCCGCCGGTCTCGGTCGCCGGGTTGAACGGACGGGTGCCGGTCGGGCAGGTGCCCGCGATCACCGAACAGGCCGCGCGCGGGGTGATGTAGGTCACCGCAGCGGTCTTGGTTTCCTGGTTCCAGCGGATACCCGCGATCAGCGACAGGTTGGTGGCGAATTCCCACTGGGCATTCGCGAACACGCCGATCACTTCGTGATCCTGACGGCCGCCGCCGAAGAACACGGGCGGACGCAGGTTCACCGGCAGGTCGCGGCGCAGCTCGCGGCTCTCGTCATAGGCGAGATCCTGCTGGAAGTAGAAGCCGCCGACGGTCAGATCGAGGTTGTCGAACGACATCGCATAGCGCAGCTCGTTCGAGATCTGGTCCTGCTGGGTCTCGGTGCTCGAGTGGAACAGGAACAGGCGGGTCGCGTCGATATCGCCGCGGGTGGTCGCCTGATAGTCGCGGTAGCCGAACACGTTGGTCAGCGTACCCGGGCCGATATCGAGCGTCGCGGTGAGCGAGCCGGTCCAGATTTCGTTGGCGTAGAAGCCCGGCTCGTCGATCGCGAAATCATAGGAGTTGCGATCGAAGAAGGCGCGGTTCTGGGCCGAGGGGCCATCGCCGTCGCTCTCGAAATAGTCGAGCTTGCCGAGCAGGGTCAGGCCGCCCAGACGCGCTTCCAGCGCGCCGCGCAGGATCTTGGTTTCCGCACCGCCATGGTTCGAACCGTCGAACAGGTTGGTGAAGTAGCCTTCGTCCTTGTTGTAATAGGCGCCGACCTTGAACAGCAGCACATCTTCGACGATCGGGCCGGAGATCACGCCGCTGACGGTGTAGTTGGGGCCGCCGCGGCCGCCATCGAGCGCCGGGCCGTCGACCGCTGCGCGGAACTTGCCGCGGAAGTCTTCGGTCGGGTTGCCGGTGTTGAGCACCACTGCGCCGCCGGTCACGTTGCGGCCGAACAGCACGCCCTGCGGACCGCGCAGGATTTCCACGCTGTCGAGGTCGAACAGGTCGAACACGACGCCGCCGTTGATCCCGAGGTAGACGCCGTCAACGAAGACGCCGACGGTCGGGTCGATCGAGGGGATCGAGGAGTTGATGCCGAGACCGCGGACGGTGAAGTTGGCGGTGCCGCGGCTGGTGCCGACCTGATCGAGGCTGACGGTCGGGGCCTGGAACGAAAGACCCTGGATGTCGCGGATCTTGAAGGCTTCGAGCGTGCCGGCGTTGAACGCGGTGACGGCCAGCGGAATGTCCTGCACGTTTTCCGCGTCACGGGTCTTGGTGCCGGTGACGAGGATCTCGTTGATCGCATCGAGGGTGCTGGCGCGCTCTTCGGTGGCGGGGGTTTCGCTGTCCTGCGCGTAGGCGGCGACAGGGGTCAGCGCGGCGGTGCCGAGCATGAGGGCAAGCTTGCCGAGCCGGAGGGGGCTCCGCATGGGGGTTGCGGTGGTCATTTTTTGAACTCTCCCTGAGTTGAGGGCCGCCCCAATAGCAACACGTCACGCAATTGCAACCAATCGTGGCCGAGGGTGCGGGTCCGGCCAAAAGCGTTTACCTTCAATTATTTGCAGTCATGCCTTTTCGAGCTGATGCTGGCGGTGGTCGCTGGCCGCCTCGAGCAGGCGGGCCTCGATCTCGGCCAGCCGTTCGGCCGCCTTGATCTTCGCGCCGGTGAGGTCGGTAACGTAGAAGGTGTCCGCCGCCGCTTCGCCATAGGCGGTGATATGCGCCGAATGGACGATCAGGTTGGCCTTGTAGAGCGCGTGCGCCAGCCGGTTGAGCAGCGCGGGCCGGTCGCGCGCGGTCACCTCGATCACGGTGAAATTGTTCGAGGCGTCATTGTCGAACCCGACCCGCGGGGCGACATCGAAGGCCTTCGCGCGCGAGTGGGCCAGCGGCCGGGCCGCCAGCTTGGGCACCAGTTCGACCTTGGCGAGCAGGGCGTCGCGGATGCCCTTCTGGATGCGCGCGATCTGCGCCTCCTCGCGGAACGGCTGGCCGTGCTGGTCCTGCACGAGGAAGTTGTCGACCGCATAGCCGCTCCTCGCGGTGTGGATCCGCGCGTCGATGATGTTCGCGCCGGCCAGGTGGATGCCGCCCGCCATGCGGTAGAACAGGCCCGGGTGGTCAGCCGCGATGACGCTGACGCGGGTCGCGCCGCGGGTCTCGTCGGGCTCGCACTGGATCGACAGCTCCTCGCCCGCGGAGCGCGCGGTGTCATATTGCCGGAGGTTGCCGGCGATGATGTCCTCGGGCTCGGCGATCCAGTAGGCGTCGGCAAGGTGCGCGCCGATGCTGTCGACCAGATCCTCCTGCTCGCCCAGCAGCCGCGCGACGGCATCCTTCTTGGCCGCCACCCGCTGCTTGCGCCCGTGGCCGCTATGGCCGAGGCGCAGGCGCTCCTGCGCGGCATCGTAAAGCTCGCCCAGCAGCTGGCCCTTCCAGCTGTTCCACGTGCCCGGGCCCACGGCGCGGATATCGACCGCGGTGAGGATCGCGAGATTGCGCAGGCGTTCGAGGCTCTGCACCTCGCCCGCGAAATCCTCGATCGTCTTTGGGTCGGTCAAATCGCGCTTCTGCGCGGTGCGGCTCATCAGCAGGTGGTGGAGCACCAGCCAGGCGACCAGATCGGTCTCCTTCTCGTCCAGCCCGAAGCGCGGGCACAGCCGGTGCGCCACTTCCGCGCCCAGCTCCGAATGATCTCCTCCGCGCCCCTTGGCGATGTCGTGCAGCAGCACCGCGACATAGAGCGCGCGGCGCGAGGCGACCTTGGCAATCTCGCGGGTGGCGCGCGGGTGATCGGCCCCCAGCAGCCCGCGCTCGATCTGGCTCAATAGGCCGATGGCGCGGATGGTGTGCTCGTCAACGGTGTAGTGGTGATACATGTCGAACTGCATCTGCGCGTTGACCCGGCCGAAATCGGGCACGAAGCGGCCGAACACGCCCGCCTCGTTCATCCATCTGAGCGCGGTTTCGGGGTCCTTGCGACCGGCGAGCAGATCGAGAAACAGCGCATTGGCGCGCTTGTCGCGGCGCACGGCGGCATCGATCAGCTTGGCATCGCGGCCCACCTGCCGCATGGTTTCGGGGTGGACTTCCAGCCCCTCGGCCTCGGCCAGCTGGAACACCTCGATCAGCCGCACCGGATCGGTGCGGAACCAGTCGTCGCCCGGCGCGCGCAGGCGCCCGCCTTCGACCATGTAGCCCTTGAACACGCGGGGACGCTGGGTCCAGCCGGCGAAGAAGCCGCTGCGGGTGCGCTTCCGCGCGAATTCCTCGTCGAGGTGGGCAAGGAACACGCCGGTCAGGCTGCCGACCCGTTTCACCTGCAGGAAATAGTACTGCATGAACCGCTCGACCGCGCTCTTGCCCGGGCGGTCGGCGAATTGCATGCGCTCGGCCACGCGGCGCTGGAGATCGAAGGTCAGCCGGTCCTCGGCGCGATCGGTGAGGATGTGCATGTGGCACCGCACCGCCAGCAGAAAGCCCTCGGCGCGGCGGAAGTTGCGATATTCCCCCGCGGTCAGCAGGCCGACATCGACCAGCTCCGCCGCGCTGCCGACGCGGTGGACATATTTGCCGATCCAGTAGAGCGTCTGGAGATCGCGCAAGGCGCCCTTGCCGTCCTTGACGTTGGGTTCGACGACATAGCGGCTGTCGCCCATGCGCTTGTGCCGGGCATCGCGCTCGGCGAGCTTCTGGGTCAGGAACTGCCGCTCGCTGCCCTTGGCGACATCGCTCCAGAAGCGCTGGCGCAATTCCTCGTAAAGCGGCTGGTCGCCCCACACCAGGCGGCTTTCGAGCAGCGCGGTGCGGATCGTGAGATCCTCCTTCGCCATGCGCATCGTGTCGCTGACGGTGCGGCTCGAATGGCCGACCTTCAGGCCCAGATCCCACAGGATGTAGAGCATCGCCTCGATCACCTGTTCGCACCACGGCGAGCGGCGCATCGGAGTGATGAAGGCGATGTCGATATCCGAATGGGGCGCCATCTCGGCGCGCCCGTAGCCGCCCACCGCCAGCATCGCGAGCCGCTCTGCCTGGGTGCGGTTGGGGACGGGATAGAGGTGGGTGGTCACGTGATCGTGGATCACCCGCAGCAATTGATCGGTGAGGAAGGAATAGCCCCCCGTCACCTCGTGCCCGGCCGAGGGCGCCTCGGCCAGCCGCCGGGCCAGCTCGGCGCGGCCTTCGTCAAGCGCGGCGCGCAGCGCCTTGACGATCTCCGCCCGCGCGCCCGCGCCGCCGGCCGCGTGCAGGCCAGCGACCTCGTCGGCCAGCGCGCGCCGGTCGATGATCGCCCGCTGGCCGGGAACGCGCCTAGGCGACATGGGCCGCACTCACGCCTGCCGCCTCACGTCGGGCTCACGCCGCGACAGCCTCGCTCGCATAGCGCGCCTTGACGGTGCGCTTGTCGATCTTCTGGGTGCCGAGGCGCGGCAGGGCTTCCTCGGTGATCCAGATCTGGTGTTCGAGCGGCACCTTGAAGGGCGCGATCCGCTCCAGCAGGAAGGCGCGCAGCTCGCCCGGCGTGATCGCCGCGCGGCCGTCCTTCATGCGGTAGACCGCCGCCGGCACTTCGCCGAAACGCTCGTCGGCCAAGCCGAACACCGAACATTCGCCGACATCGTCATGCGCGTAGATCGCGTCTTCCACCTCGATGCACGAGATGTTCTCGCCGCCGCGGATGATGATGTCCTTCTTGCGATCGACGATGAAGAGGTAGTCGTCCTCGTCGAGATAGCCGAGATCGCCGGTGCGGAAATAGCCATTGGCGGTGAAGGCGGCCTTGGTCGCCTCCTCGTTCTTCCAGTAGCCGCGGAAATTGGCGACCGAGCGGATGCAGACCTCGCCCACCTGGCCATTGGGCAGGGGGTTTCCGGCATCGTCGAGGATCGCGAGATCGACCATCGGCTTGGATGCGCGCCCGGTCGAGCCGGGCTTGGCGAGGTAGTTCTCGTTGAAATTGCCGCAGCCGACCGCGTTGGTTTCGGTGAGGCCATAGCCCAGCAGCGGGAAGCCGCCGGGGAAGGCTTCCTTGATGCGGGTGACATGCTCCACCGGACGCGGCGCGCCGCCCGCGGCAAAGCTCTTGCACGCCGAGAGGTCGTAATTCGCCCGCTCGGGGTGGTTGGCGATCTCGTAGCTCATCAGCGGCACGCCGACGAAATAGGTCACCTTCTCGCCCGCCATCAGCCGGATCGCGAGGCCCGCGTCCCACTTGGGCATCAGCACCAGCTTGCGCGCGATCGCGAAGCTCTGGAGGAACAGCGGGACTGCGCCGGTGACGTGAAACAGCGGCACGGCGACCAGCGCGCAGGGCTGATCGCTCAGCACCTCGCCGGTGCTCTCGACGTGCACCTTGGCCATCGCGCTCTGGGCGATGTAGTTCATCACCCCGTGCACCACGCCGCGGTGATCCGACCAGGCGCCCTTGGACTTGCCGGTCGAACCCGAGGTGTAGAGGATGGTGGCGATATCGTCCGGCCCGATCTGCCCGAGCATCGTCATCGCCGCGCTGGTGCCCTGCGGAACGGCCCAGACATTGGCGAGGCCTTGCGCCGGCGCATTGTCGTGGCTGAACAGCACCACCTTGCCGGTGTGCGCATGGCCTTCGAGCCGCGCGGCGCGGCCCTGGTCGGCCAGCACCAGCTTGGCGTCAACCAGATCGATCCCGTAGGCGAGTTCCTCGCCGCTCGAAAAGCCGTTGAGCAGGGTCGCGCAGCCGCCTGCCATGAGGATGCCCATATAGGCGAGCATCCAGTTGGCCGAATTGCGCGCGGCAATGGCGATGCGGTCGCCCTTTGCGATGCCGTGGTCGCGCACCAGGCTTTCCGCCACGCAGGTCGCCGCGCTGTAGGCCTCGGCGAAGGTCAGGCGGATGTCGCCATCGACGATGAAGGGCAGATCGCGATGCTCGTTGCAGAAATGCGCGAAGTAATGCGCAAGGCTCGGCGGGGCGCCGGTGAAGACGGGCATTTCCACCCCGTCGCGGGTGAAGGGCACGGTCGCGAAGGGCATTCCCTCGGCGGTGAGGCCGGTGATGATCGCTTCAAGCGCATTGTCCAGCTGGGTGGGCATGCGAGTCTTTTCCTCTCTCTATTTATGGAGGGCTGCGGCGCTGACACGCGCCTCCCGCCATCCGATCCCTGAGTATCCGCCGGCAGCTCCCGCGCCCCTTCCCCTGTCCGGCGCGTTGTGCCAGAAGCACCCACGCGACACGGCCATAACAGGCCCGCCGATACGGCATATCATTGTCAATAAGGGGTTCGCTCCGTGCTGTCACTACTTGCCGCGACCAGTGCCGCTGCCAATCCGATCCAATGGGCGGATCTGGGCCTGCGTCCGGGCATCGAACTCGGGTTCTTCACCCTGCGCTATTACTCGCTGGCCTATCTGATCGGGGTGGTCTTCGCCTATTGGCACACCTCGAAGATGCTCAAGCAGCCCGGCGCGCCGATGGCCCAGCGCCATGCGGATGACCTGTTCTTCTACTGCACGCTGGGCGTGATCTTCGGCGGGCGGCTGGGCTATGCCCTGTTCTATACCGGCGGGGACACGGGCATCCCCTCGGCCTTCACCGATTTCTCGGGCGAGGGCTTCGTCTCGTGGAAGCTGCTGCGGCTGTGGGAAGGCGGGATGGCGTTCCACGGCGGCCTCGCCGGCGTCACCGTGGCGATGGCCTATGTCGCCTGGCGCGACCGGCTGAACTTCATCCGCGTGGTCGATTACGTCAGCGTCGGCGTGCCGATGGGCATGCTGCTCGGGCGGCTGGCGAACTTCGTCAATGGCGAGTTGTGGGGCCGGGTCACCGATGTGCCCTGGGCGATGGTCTTCCCCGCCGCCGATGAACTGCCGCGCCACCCCAGCCAACTCTATCAGGCCGGGCTCGAAGGGCTGGCGATGCTGGTCATCATGATGCTGCTGTTCTGGACCACCCGCGCGCGCTATCGCCCGGGCCTGTTGGCGGGAGTTTTCACGCTCGGCATGGGCATTTCGCGCTTCGTTAACGAATTTTTCCGCGAGCCGGACGCACAGCTGGCTGACTTTGCGGCGCGAACCGGACTATCGATGGGGCAATGGCTGACCATACCGCTTATCCTGACTGGATTGATTGTCGTGATCTACGCGCTGCGGACGAAGCCGCTGGGCGGGGGGATGGCGCAGCCGGCCTGAACGGGGGCGGCGCAGACGGAATCTGGCGTAGCAAGCTTCGCCTGATCGATCCCGAGGATGATGCCGTCGCCGCCAAGGCTGCGGCCAGGGCGGCTGTCGCTGCTGCGGCCGAATCGGAGGCCGCCGCCCGCGCTGCCGCGCGCGAGCAGGCCAAGGCGGAAAGCCGCGCCCGCGCCGAAGCCGAAGCCCGCGCCAAGGCGGAGAGCCTCGCCCGCGCCAAGGCCGAGGCCGAGGAACGCGCCCGCCTGATGCGCGAGGAGCGCGAGCGCGCCAAGGCGGAGAGCCTCGCCCGCGCCGCCGCCGAACGCGAAGCCCGCGAGAAAGCCGCCGCCGAAGCCCGCGTCCGGCGCGAGGCCGAAGCGGCTGAGCGCGCCCGTCTCGCCGCCGAGGAAAAGGCCCGCAAGGAGGCCGAAGCCCAGGCTCGCAAGGAGGCCAAGGAGCGCGCTCTTGCCGAAGAGCGGGCCCGCCGCGAGGCCGAAGCCCGCGAAGCCGAACGCCTCAAGGCCGAGGAAAAGGCCCGCGCCGAAGCCGAAGCCGCCGCAAAGGCCGCCGCCGAGGAGCAGGCCCGAAAGCAGGCCGAGGAAGCCGCGCGGCTCAAGGTCGAAGCCGAAGAACAGGCCCGCCGCGAGGCCGAAGAGAAGGCCCGCCGTGAAGCCGAGGAAGCGGCGCGCCTCAAGGCCGAGGAAGAAGCCCGCCTGAAGGCCGAAGCGGAAGAAAAAGCGCGGGCCGAGGCCGAGGAGCAGGCGCGTCTCAAGGCTGAGGCGGAAGAACATGCCCGCCGTAAAGCCGAGGAAGCCGCCCGCCTCAAGGCGGAAGCCGCGGCAAAGGCGAAGGCCGAAGCCGAAGAGAAAGCCCGCCTCAAGGCCGAGGCCGCGGCGGCCGCCGAAGCCGAAAAGCGCGCCAAGGCCGAAGCCAAGGCCGCCGCCCGCGCGAAGATCGATCTCAACAAGAGCTTCCGCCGCCTGATCCGCGAGACCGGGCCGATGAGCCTTGCCCACTACATGGCCGAAAGCAACGCGCGCTACTATGCCAGCCGCGATCCGCTCGGCGATCAGGGCGATTTCATCACCGCGCCCGAGGTGAGCCAGATGTTCGGCGAGCTGATCGGGCTGTGGCTGGCCGATCTGTGGGTGCGCATGGGCAGCCGCAAGCGCATCCACTATGTCGAGCTCGGCCCCGGGCGCGGAACGCTGGCGAAGGACGCGCTCGGCGCGGCGGCACGCTATGAATTCGCGCCCGAGGTGCACTTCGTCGAAACCTCGCCGACCTTGCGCCAGATGCAGCGCGAGCGCTTTCCCGGCTGCCACCACCACCACGATCTTTCGACCCTGCCCGACGATGCCCCGCTGCTGATCGTCGCCAACGAATTCTTCGATGCCCTGCCGGTCCACCAGCTGGTGCGCTCGGCCGATGGCTGGTTCGAACGGATGGTCGGGCTGGAAGGCAAGAATTTCGCCTTTGTCGCAGGCAAGGAGCGGATGGATCACATCGTCCCGCCGAGCTGGCTCAAGGCCTCGCAGGGGGCGACGATCGAGACCAGTCCGGCGGCGGTTGCGGTGATGACCGAGATTTCGCAGCGGTTGCGCGATCAGGGCGGGGCGGCACTGATCATCGACTATGGTCATATGGAGCTGCGCGCGGGCACCACCTTGCAGGCCTTGAAGGCGCACCAGAAGGTCGATGTGTTCGACCATCCGGGCGAGGCCGATATCACCGCCCATGTCGATTTCGAGCTGCTCAGCCATGTCGCCGCGCAGAACGGGGCGGATGTGATGGGGCTCGAATATCAGGGCGAATGGCTGCGCCAGATGGGGATCGACACGCGGCTCGAAGCGCTCCAGCGGCGCAATCCGGCCGAGCAGGACAAGCTCAAGCGCCAGCGCGACCGGCTGGTCGAGGCGAGCCAGATGGGCACTCTGTTCAAGGTGCTCGGGGTGTGCGGGCGGCGCTGGCCCATCGGCGTGGGCTTTGCCTGATCGCGCATCTGCGGTTATGGCATGTGAAACATCGACTTGAGACAGGTTGGGACAGGCGCAATGATGGCACGATGGATGATTGCGGGCGCGGCGATGCTGGCGGTGCAGGGCGCAGGCGCCGCTCCGGCGCTGGCGGCGGAACCCATTCTGGGCCGCTGGGTGACGGGCGAAAAGGACGCGGTGGTCGCGATCCGCAAATGCGGGCGCGCGCTGTGCGGCACGATCGAGCGGTTCCTGATCCCGCCGGCGGGCGGCAATGACCAGCGCGACATCAACAATTCCGATCCCGCCAAGCGCAACCGCAAGCTGATCGGCACCGCCGTCCTCACCGGCCTCACCGCCGATGCCGAAGCATGGCGCGGGCAGGTCTACGACCCCAAGACGGGCCGCACCTACACCTCCGAAGTGCGCCGCAAGGGCAATGGCACGCTCGAAGTGAAGGGCTGCTTCGGCCCGATCTGCCAGACGCAGGTGTGGAAGAAGGCGTCTTGATTGGCGCGGGCCCTCCGGCCCGCGACATCCTCGCTCACACGGCCTGAAGGCCGCGTCGCTGCGGGCGCGCGTCTTTGATGGCCTACCGCTTCGCAACTTGAGGCCGTTTGCGCTTGCTGGCCTTTGGCCCGTGCCAGCGCGACAATCTCCCCTCCCGCTTGCGGGAGGGGCCGGGGGTGGGCTTATTCTTCCAACCCGGCCTTTTTCGCCAACTCCTCCGCCGCCTGCTTGGGCGTGAGCTTCTGCGCATCCTCGCGATCCACCGCGAGGTTCGCTTCGCGCATCGCTTCGACACTGATCGCGCCCACCAGCGGTTCGAGCGCCTTGGCCACGCCTTCGTTCCCGGCGATGCGGGGTGAGAGCATGATCATCGCGTCATAGCTCGGCAGCGCGCCCTTGGGATCGGCCAGCACCACCAGCCGGTCCGCCGCGATCCGCCCGTCGGAGGTATAGGCGCTGATCACATCAGCCTCGCCCGAGGCTAGCGCGTTGTACATGAAGGTCGGCGCGAAATTGCGGCTCTTGGCAAACCGCAGCCCATAGGCATCGCGCACCGCGATCCATTCGGGCCGCTCGAAGAATTCGGGATCGCCGCCCACGGTCAGCTGCGGCGCGGCCGTCACCAGATCGGCAAGGCTGGTGACCCCCAGCGCCTTGGCCCGGTCGCCGCGCATCGCGAAGGCATAGGCGTTCTCGAACCCCAGCCGGCCGAGCACCTTCACACCGTTGGTCTGCCATTCCCAGTCGCGGATCGTTGTGTACATCGCCTCGCGCCCGGGATTGTCGGTGCGCTTGAGATAATTCGTCCAGATCGTGCCGGTGTAATCGACCGAGATGTCGATGCTCGAATTGGCGACCGCGGAATGGACCACCGCGCTGCCCAGCCCGTCGCGATATTCGACCGCATATCCCGCCGCCTCCAGCCGCGATCCGATCAATTGGGCGAGGATATATTGCTCGGAGAATTGCTTGGAGGCGATGACGATCCGGCGCTCCTCGCTGCCACCCGATTGCGAGACGAGCGCGGCGGTGACGCCCGCCACCACCGCCATCAGGGCCGAGGCCCACTTCCAGCGTTTGCGTTCATCGATGCCGCGCTCGACCCACCACAAGAGCCAGTCGGCCACCAGCGCCAGCCCCGCGCTGACAAGGCATCCGGCCAGCACCAGCGCCCAGTTCTGGGTCTGTAGTCCGGCAAAGATCGGATCGCCGAGGCTCGGCTGGCCGATCGTGGTGGCGAGCGTCGCCGCGCCGATGGTCCACACCGATGCGGTGCGGATGCCGGCCATGATGAAGGGCGCGGCAAGCGGGGCTTCGACCAGAGTGAGCTTCTGCCACTTGGTCATGCCCACCCCGTCAGCCGCTTCGAGCACGCCTTCATCGAGGTTCGCCTGCGCGGTGACCGCGTTCCTCAGGATCGGCAGCAGGGCATAGAGCGTGAGCGCCATCAGCGCGGGCAGGAAGCCCAAGGTCGGCAGCCCCTCGCCGAACACCGCGCGCAGGGACAGCAGCAGCGGGAAGAACAGCGCCAGCAGCGCGAGGGCGGGGATGGTCTGGACGAGGCTCGCAAGGCTGAGCGCAAGGCGCGAAACGATCGCCGAACGCCCCGCCCACACCGCCATCGGCAGGGCGATCAGCATGGCGAGGCCAATCGCGCTGGCCGACAGCACCACGTGGGCGGCGAGCTTGTCGCCAAGGCCGGGGAGGATATCCCAGATATCGCCCATCAGCCCGGAGACTCCATCGCCGCGAGCCGCTCGGCCTGATCCCGCGGCACGGCGACCAGCCGCTGGGCGACCGCTCCGCCGGCCCCTGCGAGCAGCGCATGCGGGGTCTCGTCGGCGACCAGTTCGCCCTTGTCCATCACCAGCACCCGGTCGGCCAGCAGCAGGGCTTCGGCCATGTCATGGGTGACCATCACCGTGGTGAGGCCGAGTGTGTCGTGCAACTCGCGCACCTTGCGCCCCAGCGCATCGCGGGTGACCGGATCGAGCGCGCCGAAAGGCTCGTCCATGATGAGCAGTTCCGGCTCCCCCGCCAGCGCCCGCGCCACGCCGACCCGCTGGCGCTGTCCGCCGGAAAGCTCGTCGGGCATGCGGCTGGCGAGCGCAGGATCGAGCTCGACCAGTTGCAGCAGCTCGGCAATCCGCTCGGGCGGCAGCTTCTCGCCGGTGAGGCGCGGGCCGATGGCGATGTTCTCGGCGACCGAGAAATGCGGGAAGAGGCCGATGCCCTGGAACACATAGCCCACCCGGCGGCGCAGGCGGGAGGGGCTGAGGCTGGTCACATCCTCGCCCGCAAACAGCACGCGGCCGCCGGTCGGCTTGACGAGGGTGTTGACCATCTTGAGCAGCGTCGACTTGCCCGAACCTGACGCCCCCACCAGCGCGACAAAGCTGCCGCCCGCAATCGCGCAGGATACCCCCGCCACCGCCACGCTGGCCCCATAGGCGCGCGCGGCGTGATCGAACACCAGAAGGGGCGGAGGGGCAGCGCTCATCCCTCGCATCCCTAACGGCGAAACGTGGTGAGGGCCAGCGCAGGCGATTGGCCTTTGCACGAGGCCTTGCTATGCGAAGACCACAGAACAAACATTACACCGGCAGGACATAAAATGCGCGCCACCCCCGATTTCGACTTCCAGCTAGGCGAGGCAGCCGAGATGATCCGCGACAGCGCCGCGCGCTTTGCGGACGAGCAGATCATGCCGCTCGCCGACCGCACCGACCGCGAGGACCGCTTCCCGCGCGAGTTGTGGGAGCCGATGGGCGCGCTCGGGCTGCACGGCATCACCGTGGAAGAGGAATGGGGCGGGCTGGGGCTCGGCTATCTCGAACACGTGATCGCGGTCGAGGAAGTCAGCCGCGCTTCGGCCAGCATCGGCCTCAGCTACGGCGCGCACTCCAACCTGTGCCTCAACCAGATCCGCCGCTGGGGGAATGACGAGCAGAAGGCGAAATATCTCCCCAAGCTGATCTCGGGGGAACATGTCGGTTCGCTGGCCATGTCCGAAGCGGGCGCAGGGTCTGACGTGGTCTCGATGAAATTGAAGGCGGACGCGGTTCAGGGCGGCTACGTCCTCAACGGCACCAAGTTCTGGATCACCAACGCGCCCGAGGCCGATACGCTGGTGGTCTATGCCAAGACCGACGGCCACGCCGGTTCGCGCGGTATCACCGCCTTCCTGATCGAGAAGGGCGACGAGGGCTTTGCCATCGGCCAGAAGATTTCGAAGGTCGGCATGAAGGGCTCGCCCACCGCCGAGCTGGTGTTCACCGACTGCTTCATCCCCGAAGAGCGCATCATGGGGCCGCTCAATGGCGGCGTGGGCGTGCTGATGAGCGGACTGGATTACGAGCGCGTGGTGCTCGCGGGGCTTCAGCTGGGCATCATGCAGGCGTGCCTCGACACGGTGATCCCCTATCTGCGCGAGAGGAAGCAGTTCGGAAAGCCGATCGGGAGCTTCCAGCTGATGCAGGCCAAGGTCGCCGACATGTATGTCGCCCTGCAATCGGCCCGCGCCTACACCTATGCGGTGGCGAAGGCCTGCGATGCGGGCCAGACGACGCGCTTCGATGCGGCGGGGGTGATTTTGCTCGCGTCCGAGAACGCCTTCAAGGTCGCCGCCGAGAGCGTGCAGGCACTGGGCGGCGCGGGCTACACCACTGATTGGCCGGTGGAGCGGTATATGCGCGACGCCAAGCTGCTCGACATCGGCGCGGGGACGAACGAAATCCGCCGGATGCTGATCGGGCGCGAGTTGATTGGAGCGGCGGGATAATGTCTATCTACATCATCGCACGGTTCAAAATTCACGACCGCGCATCTTATGACAAGTATGACGAAGCCTTCTTCGGCGTGTTCGAGAAATTTGACGGCAAATTGCTCAGCGTTGACGAGGAGCCTCTGGTTCTCAGCGGCGGGTTCGACTTCACCCGATCTGTCCTGATCGAATTCCCCAGCCAAGCAGCCGCAATGGCCTGGGCATCCTCGCCTGAATATCTGGCAATCGCGAAATACCGGGAAAATGGCAGCACGGGCGAAGCCATCATGGTCAAGGGTTTTGACGGCGCGCTTCCGGCAGGGAGCGAGAAATGACCGCCCCCACCCTCACCACCAAGCTCGACCGCGAAAGCCCCGAGGCCAAGGCCCGGTTTGCGCACAATCACGCTCTCGCGCAGCAACTGCGCGCCGCCGTGGCCGAAGCCGCATTGGGCGGGCCGGAGAAGCATCGCGAGCGGCATGTCTCGCGTGGCAAGCTCCTGCCGCGCGAGCGGGTCGAGCGGCTGCTTGATCCGGGCTCGCCTTTCCTTGAGGTCGGCCAATTGGCGGCCAACGGGATGTATGAGGGCGACGTCAACGGCGCCTCGATCATCACCGGTGTGGGGCGCGTTTCGGGTCGCCAGTGCATGATCGTGTGCAATGATGCGACCGTGAAGGGCGGCACCTATTACCCGATGACGGTCAAGAAGCACCTGCGCGCGCAGGAGATTGCGCAGGAGAACCGCCTGCCGTGCATCTACCTGGTCGATAGCGGCGGCGCGAACCTGCCGCATCAGGCCGAGGTGTTTCCGGATCGCGACCACTTCGGGCGGATTTTCTTCAATCAGGCGAACATGAGCGCGCTCGGCATTCCGCAGATCGCCTGCGTCATGGGCTCCTGCACCGCAGGCGGCGCTTACGTCCCCGCCATGTCCGACGAGACGGTGATCGTCCGCAATCAGGGCACGATCTTCCTCGCCGGCCCGCCACTGGTGAAGGCGGCGACGGGCGAGGAAATCAGCGCCGAAGACCTCGGCGGCGGCGATCTGCATGCGAAAAAATCGGGCGTGGTCGATCACCTTGCGGAGAATGACGAGCACGCGCTCACCATCGTGCGCGATATCGTCAGCCACTTGGGCGCGAACACGGGCGCGGCGGCGGATATGGCGCTCAAGGACCCGCGCCCGCCCAAATACGACGCCGACGATCTCTACGCCCTCATCCCCGAGGATGTGCGCGCGCCCTATGACGTGAAGGAAGTGATCGCGCGGCTGGTGGACGGCTCCGAGTTCCACGAGTTCAAGGCGCATTACGGCGCGACGCTGGTCTGCGGCTTTGCGCATATCTGGGGGATGCCCGTGGCGATCCTCGCCAATAATGGCGTGCTGTTCTCCGAAAGCGCACAGAAGGGCGCGCATTTCATCGAGCTTGCCTGCCAGCGCCGCATCCCGCTGCTGTTCCTGCAGAATATCAGCGGCTTCATGGTCGGCGGGAAATACGAGGCCGAGGGCATCGCCAAGCATGGCGCAAAGCTCGTCACCGCGGTTGCCACCGCGACCGTGCCCAAGGTCACCGTGGTGATCGGCGGCAGCTTCGGCGCGGGTAATTACGGGATGTGCGGCCGCGCCTACAGCCCCCGTTTCCTCTTCACCTGGCCCAATGCGCGCATCTCGGTGATGGGCGGGGAGCAGGCGGCCAGCGTCCTCGCCACCGTCCACCGCGACGCTGAAAGCTGGACGCCGGAGCAGGCCGAGGCCTTCAAGGCGCCGATCCGCCAGAAATACGAGGACGAAGGCAACCCCTACTACGCCACCGCGCGCCTGTGGGACGACGGCGTGGCCGATCCGGTGCAGACCCGCGATGTGCTGGGGCTGGCCTTTGCGGCCTGTCTGGAAGCCCCGATCGCCGAGCGGCCCGCCTTCGGTGTGTTCCGGATGTGAACAGGCCTGTCTGAAACTCCCATCCCCTCCCTTGCGAATCTGCCCCGCTTGCGGGCAGACAGGCGTAGGGAGAGATTAGCCATTGCCGTATAACCCCAATCGCAAGCCGACGCTGCTGTCGCGCCTCGTGCGCCGGATCATCCTTGCGATCTGGTATGTGCAGGGCTGGAAGGTCGTTGATCCGCTGCCCAAGCATCTCAAGAAATATGTGCTGGCCGGCGCGCCGCATACCTCCAACTGGGATTTCGTGTTCTTCACCGGCGCGACCCACGAGGAAGGCGTCAGCCCCAATTTCATGGGCAAGCACACGCTGTTTCAGGGCATCATCAAGAACTTCATGTTCGACATGGGCGGGATTCCCGTGGATCGCCGCAGCCGCCTCAACGCCACCGAGCAGGTCGCCGCCGAATTCGCCGCCCGCGACGAACTCGCGCTGGTGATCGCCTGCGAGGGCACGCGCAAGACCGACGGCAAGTGGAAGTCGGGCTTCTATCACATCGCCCGCGCTGCCGACGTGCCGATCGTGCCGGCCTTTGCCGATCACGGCAGCAGGATCGTCAGCTTCGGCGAGCCGCTGGTGCCGACCGGCAATTACGGCGAGGACCTGCTCAAGATCGCGCAGTGGTTCCGCTCCAAGCTGCCCGATTACGAGCGCTTCAAGGTGCTCGAACAGCAGGCGCGCGACATTATTGCGGGGAAGAACGATGTTTGAGGCGCTCGCGTTGAACGCGGTCGTGGTGCTGGCGCTGGCGCTGGCCCAGTGGGCGATCAGCGTCCGGATCAATGATGTCAGCTTCATCGACGCCTTCTGGGGCGCGGGCATGGCGCTGGTGGCCTTCATGAGCTGGCTGCACGTGCCGGGCGGGCCGGGCGATCTGGGCACGCTGATCATGGTGATGACGACGGCCTGGGGCGTGAGGCTCGGGGTCTATCTGTTCCTGCGCTGGCGGCGCGAGGGCGAGGACCGGCGCTATCGCCGCATGCTTAAGGAGCCGCGCGAGAAGGGCCAGTTTGCGCAATATGCGCTCACCCGCGTGTGGCTGATGCAGGCGGGGCTGCTGCTGATCGTCTCCAGCCCGGCGCAGGTCGGCATTCTCGCCAGTCCGCAGCCCGCGCCGATCACCGATCTGGCCTGGGCGGGCTTTGCGCTGTGGTGCGTCGGCGTGTTCTTCGAATGGGTGGGCGACTGGCAGCTGGCGCGCTTCCGCGCCGATCCGCGCAACAAGGGCTATGTGCTCGACGCCGGGTTGTGGCGCTATACCCGCCACCCCAATTACTTCGGCGATTTCTGCGCCTGGTGGGGCATCTGGCTGACCACGGCCGCGGCCGGCTGGGAATATGCCGCGGCGACCGTCATCGGCCCGCTGTTCCTCAGTTTCACGCTGCTGCGCTGGTCGGGCGTGACCATGCTGGAGAAGAACCTCCACAAGACCAAGGGCAACAAATACGCGGTCTATATGCGCAAGACCTCGACCTTCTTCCCGATGCCGCCGCGCTACTGAGCGCGGCTAATCGACGAACAGCATTGCTGCGCCGCACAAAAATCTTCGCGTAACCCTTTAAGCCTGCGCCGGACTGGCCTATGTTGAGCCAGATCAAGGAGACGCGCAGACCCATGGCTTTGAACCCGACCTTGCGCGATCAGGAACGCGAACGCGTTGCGCGCCACGTGCTCGATCTCGTCAAGGAGCGAGGGTCCGAAATCGCGTGGACCGTGGCGATGGCCGAAAGCGGCCTCACCCGCGCGCGGTTCGAGGCGCTGTTCGACGATTACGACGATCTGTTCGATGCCGTCGCGCAGACCTGGCTTGCCCCGCATATGGCGGTGATGGAGGAAGTGCTCGCCTCGCACCTGCCGCCGCAGCGCAAGATGTACGAATTCTTCCGCCGCCGCTTCGTGATCTCGCAGGGCCGCTTCCGCGATGACCCCGAGCACTTCACCATCCTGTGCGAAATGGGCGCCGCCAATTTCGAGCGGGTGCGCTCCTATGTCGATCTCGCCGATCACTACCTGTGCGAGCTGATCGCCGAAGCCCAGGCCGAAGGGTTCTTTGCCGGGCTCGGGATCGACGAGGCGCTGTCGCTGATCAACCAGATGGTGTCGCCCTACACCCTGCCCGATGCGCTGATCTATCTCGGCCCCAAGCTGTCCGAGGCGAAGCTGGCGCGGATTGTCGACACGATGTTCATCGGGTTGTCGGGCGAAGCGGGGGCCGACGCCTCGGGCGTGAACACGCTGAAGGTCGCGTCCTAAGCTTTTTCCCACCACGCGGTCGAAGGATCCTCCGGCGTCCTTGCACCGCGGCGTTGAAGCCCGTCGAACAAGCCGCCTTCCAGCTGCATGCTCGCAGGCGAGGTGCGGTTCCAGTCCATCACATAGAGCCGCTCGGCAATCCGCCAGCGCCCCTCCAGCTTCACCAGCCGGTCGAGATAGCGGCCGCCGACGACCAGCTCGATCTCGCCGTCGGGGGTGGGGATGATGTGCAGCGCGACGCAATTGGTCTCGGCCTTGGCGGTGTCGCCATCCAGCCGCATCACGGTGTTGGAGATGTTGTGCTGGGTCAGCCGCATGCCCCCGAGCCCCGCCATCAGTCCGGCAATGGTCTCGGCAATCGGCGCGGCGCCGCTGCCGTAATCGAGGTGCGCATCGGGGGTGAAGACGGCGGCGAGCTGTTCGGCATCGCAGCGGTCGATCCCGCGGCAATAGAGGGCGAGGGTCTCGGCAATGGCGAGCCGGTCGGCGACTTCGGTGATGTCCATGGTGGCCAGATTACCGCAGGCGCAGGCCGCGCCCCACTGACACAAGCGTCAAACCTGCCCCGAGGTTAGTCCCGCCGGAACTGGAGCACATTGGCAGGCAGCGGGCGCGGCGGGTTGAGCCGCTTTTCCGCCAGCGCGAACTTGAGCGCCGCCCCCACCATCGCGCCCGACACCAGCAGGATCGCCCCGGCCCAGACCCAGTGCGGCAGGCCGGTGACCGCGGCGATCTGGCCGGTGTCCGACAGGACGGCGCGCCCATCGATCACCGCCTCGCGGGTGAAGAGGTAGTGGAAGTCGCGCAGCATGCTCATCGCGGCCAGGATGCCGAGGAATTGCAGCGTGAAGCGCACGAAGGTCGGCCCGGAGCGCCATGCGATCAGCGCGAACAGCGCCGCCACCAGCGGCAGCACGGCATAGCCGACCGGCGAGCGCACCCAGATCGCCACGCTGGCGATGATCGCCGCTGCGGTCAGCCACAGCACCGGCCGCCATGCCTTGCGATAGGCGCTCGCGACGATCAGCAGCGCCCCCACCAGACTAGGCGCCAAGGGGCCGCCTGCGGCAATCGCTGCCGGCACCCACGGCGCGGCCTTGGCGGCGATGCGGCTCTCGGCCACCCCCGATCCGCTGGCGAAGATCATCAGCCGCTCGAAATCCTGTCCGGCGGCAAGAGCGGTGAGGCCGTGGCCCATCTCGTGGAACCAGGTGGTGAGGATCACGAAGGGGTAGATCAGGTAATTGCCGAGCGGCAGGGCGGGCAGCATCACCACCACCAGCCCGGCGAGCAGCAGACGTCCGGCCTGCTCGGCCTGACTGCCCGGCTTGGTCAGCGATCGCATCGGCGCTTAGTCCGCCCCGGCGACGCGGCCCGAGGCATCGACGGTGATCGGATCGATCTCCTCCTCCTCCGCCGCGCGCGCATCCTCGTCGCGATATTCCTGCAGGATCGACCAGCTGGCGAGGAACAGCCCCGCCACCAGCGGCCCCAGCACGATGCCCGAGAAGCCGAGGAAGCTGATCCCGCCCAGCGTCGTCACCAGAATGATCCAGTCGGGGATGCCGGTATCGCGGCCCACCAGAATCGGGCGCAGGACATTGTCCGAGGAGGAGATCACAGCGAAGCCGAACACCAGCACGAAGATGCCCTGCCACGCCTCGCCCGCCACCAGCAGCCACAGGCCGACCGGCACATAGACCGCGCCCGCGCCGATCACCGGCACCAGCGCAAAGACCGTGGTCAGCACGCCGAACAGCAGCGCGGATTCCAGCCCGACGATGAAAAAGCTGATCCCCGCCAGCACGCCCTGCACCAGACCGACCACGCCCGAACCCTTGATCGTGGCGCGCACGATGCCGAGGAAGCGCTGCGCCAGCCGTTCGGAAATCGACCGCTCGACCGGGATTGTGCGCAGCACCGTGCGCCCGATCCGCTCGCCATCGCGCAGCAGGAAGAACATCACGTAGAGCCCGACGCTGAAGGACAGGAGGAAGCCCAGCGCCCCGCTGCCGATCGAGACCGCCTGGCTGGCGATCATCCCGGCGCTTTCGGCCAGCAGGCCTTCGAGCTTGGCCTGGACATTGGCCATGTCGGCCCAGCCCGAACGGTCAACCGCCTCCTGTGCCACCTGCGGCAGCATGGCGTAGGCCGAATCGAAGCTGGTGGCGAGATCGAGCGGCTGCTGTTGCAGCGTGGCGACCAGCGCCAGCGCTTCCTGCACCACCAGCGTCGCCAGCCACAGCGCAGGCACCAGCACCGCGAAGAAGATCACCCCGAGCGAGGAAATCGCCGCCGGATTGCGCCGCCCGCCCATCTTTCGCAGCATCCAGCGATAGAGCGGCTGGAACATGATCGCAGCCAGCGCCGCCCACAGCAGCGGCTGGGCAAAGGGCCACACGATCACCGCCATGAGCAGGCTCACAACCGCGAGGATCAGCAGGAAACTGGCGTGCTGCAATTCGTCGGTGCGGTGGGGCTGATGGGACATTGGTGCAAGAGGCCTATACGTCGAGGTTCGCCACGTTGAGAGCATTGTCCTGAATGAACTCGCGGCGCGGTTCGACCACGTCGCCCATCAGGCGGGTGAAGATCTCGTCGGTCACGTCGGCATCCTCGACCTTGACCTGCAACAGCACCCGCGCCTCGGGATCGAGCGTGGTTTCCCAGAGCTGCTCGGCGTTCATTTCGCCAAGGCCCTTGTAGCGGGCAATCGAGAGGCCCTTGCGCCCGGCGGCGAAGATCGCCTCGAGCAGCTGGGTCGGGCGGCTGATTGTGCCGTCGAGCGCGATAACCGGCGCGGCGGCCGGCTCTTCGGCCTCGCCCGCGAGCGGATCGGTGCTGACGGGTTCAGGCTCGGCCTCTTCCGGAGCGGCATCGCCGCGCACCAGGCTGACGGGGGTGGCATAGGTCTCGGCCTGCGCGGCGGCGAGGCCGTGGAGCTTGTGCGCTTCGGTGCTGGAAAGGAAGCGCGCGTCGATCTCGTGGACGTCGGTCACCCCGCGCCACAGGCGTTCGAACACCACCGTGCCATCCTCGCGCCGCGATGCGCTCCAGCGGGCCTCGCGGTCGCCCGCGCCGAGCCGGCCGGCCGCGCGTTCGAGCGCGGCGGCGAGCGCCTCGCCCGCCAGCCCGGGTTCGAGCGCGCCGGTCAGCGCCATCTGCTCGACAATCCCGAGATCATAGCGCCGCGGCACGAAGCCAAGCAGGTTCTTGAGGCGCAATGCACCATCGACGATGGCGCGCAGATCCGGCCCCGAGCGTGCGCCGCCCTGGGTTTCCAGCACGCGGCCCTGCAAGCCGGCATCGACCAGATAGCGATCGAGCGCGGCCTGATCCTTGAGGTAGACCTCGCTGCGGCCCTTCGACACCTTGAACAGCGGCGGCTGGGCGATGAACAGGTGCCCGGCCTTGATGATCTCGGGCATCTGGCGGTGGAAGAAGGTCAGCAGCAGCGTGCGGATATGCGCGCCGTCGACGTCCGCGTCGGTCATGATGACGATCTTGTGGTAGCGCAGCTTGTCGAGATTGAACTCGTCGCGGATGCCGGTGCCCATCGCCTGGATCAGCGTGCCGACTTCCTTCGAGGAGATGATCCGGTCGAAGCGCGCGCGTTCGACGTTGAGGATCTTGCCCTTCAGCGGCAGGATCGCCTGGGTCTTGCGGTCACGCCCCTGCTTGGCCGATCCGCCTGCGGAATCGCCCTCGACGAGGAAGAGTTCGGATTTGGCCGGATCGCGTTCCTGACAGTCCGCCAGCTTGCCCGGCAGCGAGGCGACGCTCATCGCCCCCTTGCGGCTCATTTCGCGCGCGCGGCGGGCGGCTTCGCGGGCGGCGGCGGCGTCGATCACCTTCTGGATGATCGCGCGCGCATCATTGGGGTTTTCCTCCAGCCACTCGGTCATCTTCTCGCTCATCAGCGATTCGAGCGGCGAGCGCACTTCGGAGCTGACCAGCTTGTCCTTGGTCTGGCTGGAGAACTTCGGGTCAGGCAGCTTCACCGAGACGATCGCGGTGAGGCCCTCGCGCATGTCCTCGCCCGAGAGGCTGACCTTTTCCTTCTTCAGCATCCCCGAACGCTCCGCATAGTTGTTGAGCGTGCGGGTCAGCGCGGCGCGGAAGGCGGCCAGGTGCGTGCCGCCGTCGCGCTGGGGGATGTTGTTGGTGAAGGCGAGGACGTTCTCGTAATAGGAATCGTTCCATTCCAGCGCGACGTCGATGCCGATGCCGTCCTTTTCCGCGCTAACGGCGATCGGCTCGGGGATCAGCGGCTGCTTGTTGCGATCGAGCCACTTCACGAAGGCCGCGATGCCACCCTCGTAGTACAGGTCATGCTCGACCTGCTCCTCGTGACGCTTGTCGCGCAGCTTGATGCGCACGCCCGAGTTCAAGAAGGCGAGTTCGCGGTAGCGGTGTTCGAGCTTGTCGAAATCGAATTCGGTGACGTTCTTGAAGGTGTCGTGGCTGGCCTTGAAGGTGACGCGGGTGCCCTTCTTGAAGCCGTTCGGATCGGCATTGCCGGACACCTTGGGTGCATCGCCCACCACCTTCAGCGGGGCGACCGCATCGCCGTGGGCAAAGCGCATCCAGTGCTCCTGGCCTTCGCGCCAGATGGTGAGCTCCAGCCATTCGCTGAGCGCGTTCACCACCGAAACCCCCACGCCGTGGAGACCGCCCGAAACCTTGTAGGCATTGTCGTCCGAGGTGTTCTCGAACTTCCCGCCCGCGTGGAGCTGGGTCATGATCACTTCGGCCGCCGAAACGCCCTCTTCGGCGTGCATGCCGGTGGGAATCCCGCGCCCGTTATCCTCGACGCTGACAGAGCCATCGGGGTTCAATTCGATCAGCACCAAGTCGCAATGGCCGGCCAGCGCCTCGTCGATGGCGTTGTCGCTGACTTCGAACACCATGTGATGCAGGCCCGAGCCATCATCGGTGTCGCCGATATACATCCCCGGCCGTTTGCGCACGGCATCGAGGCCCTTCAGAACCTTGATCGAATCCGCGCCATATTCGTTGGCGTTGGGCAGCTTTGCAGGCGGCGTGTTTGTGTTCTCGTCCATGCCCGATCATATAGGCGTTCGGGACAGGAAACCCAACTGCGGGAGGCCCCTTGGCGCCGCTTTTCCACGGGTGACAAGGGCGTTTCGTCGAGCCTTTCAGAAGGCGGGGCGGAAATGGACCTTGCCGCGCCACATGGTGGCGTCGAACAGCCCCATCATGCCCTTGCGCGAGGCCTCGTCGAACTGGGTGACGTGGCACATGGCGGCAGCCTTGGCGGCCTCGAGATCGGCGGGGGTGTAGGCGATGTTTTCGGTCAGCAGGGCGGGGTCTGTCACCGCCCAATCGGCCATTTCTTGCACTGGGGGAAGACTGCCAGCAGGGATGCCGACATAGAGCAGCTTCGGGCGTTCGGCTGCGGGCCGGGCCTCGGCGATCTGGGTGACGATCGCACTCACCATGCGGTGATCGGCATGGCCATATCCGCCGTCCGGCCCCCAGGTGAGGATCATGTCGGTTTCCGCCAGCCATAGGCCCAGATCGGCCAGCAATTTGCGCGCGCTACTGCCTTCGTGATGGGCATTCACGCCGAGCGTCCCGTCGCCGCGATTAAGGCTCGCCACCGACGCCGCACCGAGCGCTTCGGCGGCGCAGAAGGCTTCCTTCAGCCGCACCTCGCCCAGCGCCTTGCCCGGTGCGAGACCGGACACGCCCGGCCCGACATCGCCCTGGGTTGCATAGGCGATCTGCACCCGCGCCCCCTGCCGGGCCAGCGCTGCCAGCGCGGGGGCCATGAACAATTCGTCATCGGGATGCGCGAGCACGACCGTGACCTGCAAGGGCTCCGCCTGCTCCTGCTCCTGTGCCGGCTGCGGCTCGTCGGCCCCGGCTGCCGCGACCGGAGCCAGCACGGCCAGCGCCGCCAGCGCGATCATCCCTCTGGTGCCTGCCATGTTCCCCCCCTCAAATCCTTTGCGCCCGCGCGTCCGCCGATTATGCAGTCGCCCATGGACAACGCAATGATGATGAGCCACCTCGCCGAACCCTTCGGCAGCTTCCCCGATATCCTGATGGAATGGTCGCGGATCAAGGGCGACGATCTGGCGCTGCGGGATGACAGGCGCGAGGTCTATTGGGCGGAGCTGGTCGGCCTCGTCGAGCGGCTGGCGGCGCGGCTGGTCGAGACGGGCCTCCAGCGCGGGCAGTCGGTCGCGATCCTCGGCACCTCCACAGTCGAATATGCGCTGGTGTTTCTCGCAGCGGTGCGCGCCGGGGGCGTGGCCGCGCCGCTCACCACCAGCGCCTCGCCGGAGCAGCTCGAAGGCATGGCCAAGGATTCGGGCGCGATCCACCTCTTCATCGATGCGGCCAAGGCGGCCGAGCTTGGCCCGAACTTCATGGCCGGTCTGATCCGCGTGCCGCTGGAGGCAATCGACCAGTGGATGGCCCCGCCGGGCAGCCGCGCACCGGCCTTCACTCCGGAGCCGAAAGACCCGTTCAACATCATCTATTCCTCCGGCACCACCGGCATTCCCAAGGGCATTGTCCATTCGCACCAGATGCGCTGGCGGCAGTTTGCGGCGACCGCCCTGTCCTATCTCGGCGCGGGGCTGGAGGTGCGCTCGCTCGCCTCGACCCCGCTCTATTCGAACACCACGATGGTCGCCTTCCTCCCCGTCCTGCTCGCGGGCGGCTGCGTGCGGGTGATGGGGAAGTTCGATTGCGCCAAGTGGCTCGAACACGCGCAGGCCGATCGCACGACGATCACCATGCTGGTGCCGGTGCAATATCAGCGGCTGATGGACTTTGCGGGCTTCGACGCCTTCGATCTGTCTTCGCTGAAGCTCAAATATTGCACCTCCGCGCCCTTCTCTGCCGAATTGAAGCGCGAGGTGCTGCGGCGGATGCCGGGCGGGTTGATCGAGATCTATTCGATGACCGAGGGCGGCGTGGTGTGCCTGCTCGCGGCGCACGAATTCCCCGACAAGCTCCACACCGTCGGTCGCCCCGCGCCGGGGAGCGAGTTGAAGGTATTGGACGACGAGGACCGCGAAGTGCCGCCCGGCACCCCCGGCAACATGGTCGGCCGCAGCCTCACCATGATGAGCGGCTACAAGAACCGCCCCGACAAGACGGCCGAGGCGCAATGGATCGACCCCGCCACCGGCGAGGCATGGATGCGGATGGGGGATATCGGGCGGGTCGATGCGGAGGGCTTTGTCGAACTGGTCGGCCGGGCCAAGGACATGATCATCTCGGGCGGGTTCAACATCTATCCCAGCGATCTCGAAGCCGAACTGCTGAAGGAGCCGGGCGTGGCAGAGGCCGCCGTGGTCGGCCTGCCCTCGCGCAAGTGGGGGGAAAGCCCTGTCGGCTTCGTGGTGGTGAAGGGCGCGGGCGATCCGCAAGCGATCATGGCGGCGGTCAACGCGCGGCTCGGCAAGACCCAGCGCCTCGCCGCGCTCCACCTGATCGACGAGATGCCGCGCAGCCATATCGGCAAGCTGCTCAAGACCGAACTGCGCGAGGAAGCCGCGCGGATCGGCGGGATCGAGTAACTCCTGAAACAGCTCGGCCCGGCTCCTCGGGTGAGGAACCGGGCCGGTTGATAGGCTTGCGCCTGCGCCCGTGTTCGGACGTTATCGGGGGCCGGGGCCCTCAGGCGATGCCTGAGGCTTGAGGCCCTAAACGATAAACGTGTTGAACGCGGTGCCGCTGAGAGCAACGGCGAGCAGCAGGGCAAAGGCCTTTTCGCTGATCATACGCATTGTTTGTTTCCCTTGTTCTGTTGTGGTTCGGGCGGCCCGGGTCAGCGAGGGAGAGGGGGGGGAGGGGTCTCGCCGACCTGGGCCTGTGCATCATATGGTAATGCGCGCGTAATTATCAATCGCCAATACGAATGAAAATATTTCACCCCCGCAACTAGAGGTTGTTGCGGTGCGGGGCGAAATGCGCGCGTTCATGGGGGGCAGCCGCTGGAGACGCGGTCACCAATGTTAGGGGGGGAGGACTGGTGACCGCGTCTCGCGTGCTGCTTGCCCGGCCGGGGGGATGGCGGGGCATCCGGCTTTATCGCGGCGGCCGAGGGGGGAGGGCCGTCCGTGCCGGATCTGGCAGGCTGGCGGAACAGCCGTCTTGGGCTCTATTCCACCGCGCGATGCCCCCGAAGGGATGCCGGGAGGAGAGAGAGGAGCCCGGCCCGCATCGCGTGAGCGCTATCTGGTGAGGAGGCGCTTATATTGCAAATGCGAAAAGACCAAGGTTAGTTGCGTCAAACGCAACATATTAAGGTGTGTCAGACGCAAGCGGCCACCGGATCGCTCCGACGGCCGCCTGTGTTTTCAGTGGCTTGCTGCTTAGTTGGCAGCAACCGCACGGCCGGCGCGGGCTTCCGCAGCGGCGACGCGCTCGACTTCGGCCAGCGCCACGGTGCGGGCTTCGGCGACGCACTTGCTGTCGACCACGGTGCGACCGGCGGCAAAGCGGCCTGCCGCTGCGGTGGTGCAGGCCTGACGCAGCTTGGCATCGATGCGCGCTTCGAGCGCGGCGCGGCCTTCGGCGCTGGTCACGTCGACATCACCATAGGCGATGCGCACGGTCACGGTTTCGGCAGCCACCGGAGCGGCGACAGTGGCGAGAGCGATCAGGGGGAGGATGAAACGCATTGAAAGAACTCCGGAATTGAGAGGGTGTCAGAAGGAATGATGCCGTTGGCCGGCATTCGGTTGCTGTTTGAAACTCTGGTGCAGTGCACAAGAGAACTGTGCAAATGCGAAATCCGCGAGAATGGTTCCAAAGATTGCAAGATGAAACCGATATTTTTTCGGGAACCATCGGAAATTGCGTAGGAAAAATATGCTGCACCGCAAAAACACGGATCACCGTGTTGCGATGCTGGACTTCCCCCTGTGCGCTCCGTAATTCGCCGCCATGAGCGCGCACCACTCCAGCCCCGCTGCGGGCGATTCCCCCGCCCGGGACGGCAACGTCCCCGAATCGATCCTGATCGTCGATTTCGGGTCGCAAGTGACCCAGTTGATCGCGCGCCGCGTGCGCGAGGCGGGGGTCTATTCGGAAATCGCGCCCTTCACCCAGGCCGAGGCCGCCTTCCGGCGCATGAAGCCCAAGGGCATCATCCTGTCAGGCTCGCCCGCGAGCGTGCCCGACGACGGTAGCCCCCGCGCGCCGCAGGCCCTGTTCGAGGCGGGCGTGCCGATCCTCGGCATCTGTTATGGCCAGCAGGTGATGACCCACCAGCTCGGCGGCGAGGTCAAGCCCGGCCATGAAACCGGCGAAGGCGGCGAATTCGGCCGCGCGTTCCTGACAGTCACGGCCGAATGCGCGCTGTTCAACGGGCTGTGGCAGGTGGGCGAGCGGCATCAGGTGTGGATGAGCCACGGCGACAAGGTCACGCAGTTTGCCCCCGGTTTCGAAATCGTCGCCACCAGTGACGGCGCGCCTTTCGCGGTGATCGCGGACGAGGCGCGGCGCTTCTACGGCACCCAGTTCCACCCCGAGGTGGTCCACACCCCCGACGGCGGCAAGCTGATCGCCAATTTCGTGCGCCATGTCTGCGGGCTCGCGGGCGACTGGACCATGGCCGAGTTTCGCAAGACCAAGATCGAGGAAATCCGCGCCCAGGTGGGTGACAAGCGGGTGATCTGCGGGCTTTCGGGCGGGGTCGATTCGGCGGTCGCCGCGGTGCTGATCCACGAAGCGATCGGCGACCAGCTGACCTGCGTCTTCGTCGACCACGGCCTCATGCGCATGAACGAGGCTGAACAGGTCGTCACTCTGTTCCGCGACCATTACAACATCCCGCTGGTGCATGTGGAAGCCGAGGAGCTGTTCCTCGGCGGTCTTGCCGGGCTCACCGATCCCGAAGCCAAGCGCAAGTTCATCGGCAAGACCTTCATCGACGTGTTCGAGGCCGAGGCGAAGAAGATCGGCGGGGCCGATTTCCTCGCGCAGGGCACGCTCTATCCCGATGTGATCGAGTCTGTCTCCTTCACCGGCGGGCCTTCGGTGACGATCAAGAGCCACCACAATGTCGGCGGCCTGCCCGAGCGGATGAACATGCAGCTGGTCGAGCCGCTGCGTGAGCTGTTCAAGGACGAGGTGCGCGATCTCGGCCGAGAGCTGGGCCTGCCCGATGCCTTCGTCGGCCGCCACCCCTTCCCCGGCCCGGGCCTCGCGATCCGCATCCCCGGCGAGGTGACCAAGGAACGCTGCGACATCCTGCGCAAGGCCGACGCGGTCTATCTCGAGGAAATCCGCAATGCGGGCCTCTATGACGCGATCTGGCAGGCCTTTGCGGTGCTGCTGCCGGTCAAGACTGTCGGCGTGATGGGCGACGGGCGCACTTACGATTCGGTCTGCGCCCTGCGCGCCGTGACCTCGACCGACGGGATGACGGCGGACGTCTTCCCCTATGACGCCGGCTTCCTCACCCGCGTGGCGACCCGCATTGTCAACGAGGTGAAGGGCATCAACCGCGTGGTCTATGACTATACGTCAAAACCGCCCGGCACGATCGAGTGGGAGTAAACCGCGACGCGGGACTGCAATAAAGGCTCGCCTGCATCTCAATAAATATACAGCTAATCGCAGATACGCTTCTGACGAGGTTCCTGCCATGAGCGAGAATCTCTTGTGGCGGGTCCCAGGTCACTTGCCGGTTATTGAACGTCATCCGGAACTACTTGCGCGCCTGACCGTCTAGCCCAGCAACGCGCGCCGCGCGTTGCGCCCGAGGGGCAGGCGCGATGGGGATGGTTCGAGAATGGCTGCCGATTTCCTGCTGCAACCGGTGATCCTGTTCTTTCTGCTCGGGGCGATCGCTGCCCTCGTGCGGTCGGATCTCTCCGTCCCCGAGGCGGCGGCCAAGACGATCGCGCTCTATCTGATGATGTCGATCGGACTGCGGGGCGGCATCGAGGTGGCCGAAACCGGACTCACCCCCGCCATGGCGATCGCCGGGGGCTGCGGGCTCGCCCTGTCGCTGCTCCTGCCCTTGCCCGCCTTCGCGCTGCTGCGCCGGTTCGGCCGGCTCGATCAGACCAATGCGGCAGCGGTCGCGGCGCATTACGGCTCGGTCAGCGTGGTGACCTTCGCGGCCGGGTCCGAAGTGCTCAAGGCTGCCGGGATGGCGCCGGCCGGCTTCATGGTGGCGGTCCTCGCCCTGATGGAGACCCCGGCGATCCTCACCGGTCTGCTGCTGGCCCGCCGCACCGGTCCCGACAGTCTCGCCCCGCGCGGGGGACTGTGGCACGAGACCTTCTTCAACGGTTCGGTGGTGCTGCTGGTGGGCAGCTTCGTGATCGGCGTGATCGCGGGCAAGAGCGGCTTTGCCCCGATCGCCCCTGTGTTCGACACGCTGTTCAAGGGCATCTTGTGCCTGTTTCTGCTCGACATGGGCCTGATCGCCGCCCGCCGCCTGATGGACCGGCGCGCGCTGACCTGGCGCACGGCCTTGCTCGGCATCGCCTTGCCGGTGATGAACGGCTCGCTCGGGGTGGTGCTGGCTCTGGGGGCCGGGCTGGATGCGGGATCGGCGGCGGCGCTGGGCATCCTTGCGGGCAGCGCAAGCTACATCGCTGTGCCGGCGGTGATGCGGCTCGCCTTGCCGCAGGCCGATCCGGGCCTTTATCTCGGCATGAGCCTTGCCGTGACCTTTCCCTTCAATATAACCCTCGGCATCGCCTATTATCGCTGGGTCGCCCTGCAGCTTTCTCCGGTTTTCGCATCATGACCAACATGACCCGCATGCGCCGCATCGAAGTGCTCGCCGACGAGCCGCTGATCCCGGCGATCGAGCGGCTGGCGGCGACGGCGGGCATTCACAATTACACGCTGCTCCCGACGCTTGGCGGGATGGGCCAGCACGGCCGCTGGCGTGATGATCAGCTGTCGGGCGCGACCGCCAAGATCATGCTGCTGGCGGTGACCGCGCCGGACAAGGCGGATCAGTTCGTCGATCTCATCACCCCCTTGCTCGAACCCCACCGGCTGTTGCTGCTGCTGGGAGATGTTGATGTGGTGCTCGGGCCGCAATTCGCATAGCACGCGCCTGTTCACAGCCGCATCCGCCTCTTTCAGCCGCGCAACAAATCGCCTATTCCTCGCGCCCGCTGCTGTGCCCGAAAGGTTGAACCCCGTGATGCAAACTCTCCGTCCCTGTGTCCTTGCCGTTGCTCTCGCGCTGGGTCTGGCTGCCTGCGCCGGGAAGGAGGCCGAGGCGCCCAAGGGGGATGATGCAGCCGCCGCCGCTCCGGTGACCGAGGGCGCGTGGACGCTCGATCCGGCAGGCTCGCGGCTGGCCTATGTCAGCATCAAGGCGGGCGAGATTGCCGAGGCCAACCGCTTCGAGAAGCTCTCCGGCACGGTCGCAGCCGATGGCACCGCCACGCTCGACATCGATCTGGCCTCGGTCAACACCGGGGTCGATATCCGCAACGAGCGGATGCGCGAGATCTTCTTTGCGGTGGCCGAAAATCCCAAGGCCACCATCACCGCCAAGCTCGATCCGGCGGCCTTTGCGGGCCTTGCCGTGGGCCAGTCGCTCACCCGTCCGCTCAAGGCGAGCGTGACGATCAAGGGCGCAAGCAGCGATGTCGAGACCGAATTGCTCGTCACCCGCGTCGGGGCGGACCGCGTCACCGTGGTGCCGACCGCGCCGGTGATCATCTCGACCGACATGTTCGGCCTGACCGACGAACTGGGCGAGTTGCGCGCGCTGGCGCAGTTGCCCTCGATCACGCCCGCGGTGCCGGTGACCTTCACGCTCGCCTTCAAGCGCGGCTGATTTTTCAGAGCTTTTGCGCCGGATCAAAGCGCGCCCCCGCATCGCGGGGCAAATAGGGCGTGCCGGGCGGGCGGGGAGCGAACCGATCCCACCGCATCCCGCCCGCCCGGCCACCCCCGCCAACTGCTCGGGCGATCATCGCAGCGGCCTGACGCTACGGCACGCTGAGCGGGCGTGCAGCCTCCCCAAAAGCAGGCTTGAAAGGCCCTCGCAAACAGGCTTGTGTCGCGGTCAAACACCTATCGGACGGGAGCCCACACGCCATGAAGACCGCCATCACCGAAATGTTCGGCATCGAGCATCCCATCATCCAGGGCGGCATGCACTATGTCGGGTTCGCCGAGATGGCCGCCGCCGTCTCCAACGCGGGCGGGCTGGGGATCATCACCGGCCTGACTCAGGGCACGCCCGAGAAGCTCGCCAATGAAATCGCGCGCTGCAAGGACATGACCGACAAACCCTTCGGCGTGAACCTCACCATCCTGCCGACCCTCACCCCGCCCGACTTTCCGGGCCTCGTGAAGGCGATCATCGAGGGCGGCGTGAAGGTGGTCGAGACCGCCGGGCGCAATCCGGTCGATCTGCTGCCGCCCTTGAAGGATGCCGGGATAAAGGTGATCCACAAGTGCACCAGCGTGCGCCACTCGCTGAAGGCGCAGGACATCGGCTGCGACGCGGTGAGCGTCGACGGCTTCGAATGCGGCGGCCACCCGGGCGAGGATGACGTGCCCAACTTCATCCTGCTCCCGCGCGCGGCGGACGAGCTGGAAATTCCCTTCGTCTCCTCGGGCGGCATGGCCGACGGGCGCAGCCTCGTTGCCAGCCTCGCGATGGGCGCGCAGGGCATGAACATGGGCACCCGCTTCATCGCCACCAAGGAAGCCCCGGTGCACGAGAACGTGAAGCAGGCGATCCTCGCCGCCACCGAGCTCGACACGCGCCTTGTCATGCGCCCGCTGCGCAACACCGAACGCGTGCTCACCAATGCCGCGGTCGAACGCCTGCTCGAAAAGGAGAAGGCGCTGGGCGATGCGGTGACCTTCCAGGACATCATGGAAGAGGTCGCCGGGGTCTATCCCAAGATCATGATGGACGGCGAGATGGACAAGGGCGCGTGGAGCTGCGGCATGGTCGCCGGGCTGATCCACGATATCCCGACCTGCAAGGGGCTGATCGACCGCATCATGCTCCAGGCCGAAGAGATCATCGCCCGCATGTCGGTGATGGCCCGGGCTTAGGGGCGCGGGCCTGACGCCTCGCTCCGGCCCCTCGCACACCCCCCGAATGGCATAGGTAGAGCCCCGCATACCCCCGAGGGCGCGGCTGCGGCATGATACCGCCGGTCGCACCTTCGGGAGTCTCGGTGTGACGATTCGCAATGCTGCCGTTCGGCTACGGGAGGCTGTCCGGCTGCGTCGAAGGCGGAGGACATGATGGTTCTGGACCTTGATCCGGCGGCCTTGGGGGGGCTTGCCGGCTTGATCGCTCTGGCCGGTTGGGCCTTGGGAAGAATGCAGGGCGGATTGCCCGAGCCGGACGCGCCGCCGCCCGGACTATCGCCCGGCGCAGAGCGCGCGCCGATCCCGACGATCGGTGAGCCCGCATCCGCCCCTGAGCCCGTATGCTGGCAGCGCGCCTTCGCCGAGCGCCACGCGCTTTACGCTGCGCCGGTCTCGCTGGCGGACCTGCACGCGGAAGCCGCCGCGATCCGCCGCGACGCGCGGATTTTCGAACAGGACTCAGTCAGCGGCGCGCTCTTCGCCCTGGCGCGCAGCCATGATGCGGGGGATTGCCGCTATCTCGGGATCAGCGGGCAGCCGACCTGCCCGAACTATCGCCCGAACCGCCATCCTTGACGCGGGTGTAGGGGACGAAATCCTCGAACATCACCACACCGGTCATGAAGCCCTGCTGGCGGTCGATGGTGTTCATCTGATCGAGCTTGCACAGCTCGCTCGCGCCGAAGCGGATCGAGACCAGCGTTTCGTTGCCGTTGATGTTCTCGGGCGTGGTGGTGCGCTGCACCCAGATCGTTTGGCCCCGGCCATAGACATAGGCGGTCTTGTCGATGATCTGCATCGGGATATTGCGCTGGTTGCGGATGCAGCGCACCGGCTGGCCGGCGACGCGGCCTTCGAGCAGCTTGGCGAGGCGCGCTTCGCCCTTGGTCGGCGCAGGGGCTTCGGCCTTGGCTTCGGGCTGTTCGCCGCTTTGCGCCAGCACCGGCATGGCTGCCGCGCAGGCGAGCGCCGCCGCAAGTCCGGCGATCAGGGGACGGGTGGGCAGGGGACGGGGCATAATGCGTTTCTCCGCTGAAGTTATCGGCCGGGATTTAACCCGCGCTGCCTTAACCCCCGCTGAGCGAGGCCGCGTTCAGCTGGCACCTGCGGCAATATCGGGCAGGGTTGATTGATCCGCACCATCGGCCGGGCCGCCCTTCAGCACGAAACGCCGGTCGCAATAGCCGCAATCGACATAGCCGTGCTCGTCGATCTGGAGATAGACGCGCGGGTGACCGAGCGCGGCCGGACGATAGCCCGTGCCGCCGCGGATGGCGCTGGCCCCGTCGCAGCTCACGCGCGCGGTTTCGACCAGCAGGACTTCGGGAGGGGCAATGCTCATGGCCAACGCCGATAACGCGGCCTGCGCGCCAGTGCAATTGCCTTTGCCGCCCCGCTTGCCTAGGGCTGGGGGCATGTCCGCCGCTCCCGCCATCCGCATCGACAATCTGGTCAAACGCTACGCCCCCGCCAAGGGCGCGAACGGCACGGTGACCGAAGGCAAGCTGGCGCTGGGCGGGGTGAGCTTCGATGTGCCCGAAGGATCGATCTTCGGCCTGCTCGGCCCCAATGGCGCGGGCAAGTCGACGCTGATCAACATCCTTGCCGGCCTCGTCAACAAGACCGCCGGCTCGGCCGAGATCTGGGGCTTCGACATTGATCGTGATCGCCGCAACGCGAGCCGCTCGATCGGGATCGTGCCGCAGGAAATCGTGTTCGATCCCTTCTTCACCCCCTTCGAGGTGCTGGAGAACCAGGCCGGCTTCTACGGCATTCCCGCTGCCCTTCGCCGCAGCGAGGCGCTGCTGGAGGCGGTGCGCCTGTCGGACAAGCGCAATGCCTATGCCCGCACTCTGTCAGGCGGCATGAAGCGGCGGCTGCTGGTGGCCAAGGCGATGGTGCACAGCCCGCCGATCCTCGTGCTGGATGAACCCACCGCCGGGGTCGATGTCGATCTTAGGCGCCAGCTGTGGGAGCTGGTGAGCGAGCTCAATCGCGAAGGCGTCACCGTGGTGCTCACCACCCATTACCTCGAAGAGGCCGAGGAGCTGTGCGACCAGATCGCGATCATCAACCACGGCCAGCTGATCGCCAACAAGCCGACCCGCGAGCTGGTCGACATGGCGCGCGAAAAGGTGGTGGAGGTGACCGCTGCGGGCGATCTTGCCGCAGCGCCTGCGCATGAGGCTTTCGCCCGGGTCGAATGGGACGGGGCGCGCAAGGTCGAGGTGACCTATGACAAGGACCGCATGAGCGCCGGGCAGGTGCTCGGCATCCTGCAGGAACAGGGCCTCACCATCGAGGATGTCACCACCCGCGAGGCCGATCTGGAAGACGTCTTCGTGCAGCTGACCGGCAGCGCGGTCTAGCGCCTGGTCTTTATTCGGGGGCCTTGCGCCACTTGCGATGGGCGAGCCGCTCGATCGGCTCGTGGCAGTGCTTGCAGTGGCCGATATACTTGGTCCCGCTCCACTTTACCTCGCGCCGCACCGGTTCGTGCCGGTCCATGCTGCAGCCGATAAAGGACATGAAAGACATAGAAAATCGCCCCGTAAGCTTGCCGCGGGTTATGCTTAACGCCCGCATCCGACCGGATATTCGGAAAAGGTTAAGCGCTTATGACCAAGCATAGCGCTTGCGACCCAAGGGATTGCGCGGCATGGCGCAGGGCATGGCGAGTGAGGATGCAAACGGCCCCGTGCATGATGTCATCATCATCGGCTCGGGCGCGGCGGGGCTGACCGCGGCGCTGGCTCTGGCGCAGAGCGTGCGGGTGCTGGTGCTGGCCAAGGGCTCGCTCACCGGCGGATCGACCGCCTGGGCGCAGGGCGGGATCGCCGCCGTGCTCGATACCGGCGACACCTTCGAGGATCATATCCGCGACACGATGGTGGCAGGGGCCGGGCTCAACGATCTCGCCACGGTCGAATTCGTGATCGAACGCGCGCCGCAATCGATCGACCGGCTGTGCGAGCTCGGCGTGCCGTTCAACCGCGACGCCGATTCGCTCCACCTCACCCGCGAGGGCGGCCATTCGCACCGCCGCATCGTCCATGTCGATGACGCGACCGGCTGGGCGGTGCAATCGGCGCTGGTCAAGGCGGCGCAGGCCCATCCCAACATCACCCTGCTGCCCGGGCGAACCTGCATCGATCTCATCACCGATCGCCACCGCGAACAGTTCTCCGCCGCAGGCCGGGTGTGGGGGGTCTATGCGCTCGACGAGGCGAGCGGGCGGGTCGAGCGCCATGTCGGGCGCGCCACCATCCTTGCGAGCGGCGGGGCGGGGCGCGTCTACCAGTTCTCCACCGCCCCGCGCGGCGCGACCGGCGACGGGATCGCCATGGCATGGCGGGCCGGCGCGCGCGTCTCCAACATGGAGATGATGCAGTTCCACCCGACCTGCCTCTACAATCTCGAGGTCAAGAACTTCCTCATCACCGAGGCGGTGCGCGGCGAGGGCGGGCATCTGCTCCACCCCGAAACGGGTAAGCGCTTCATGGTCGATTACGACCCCGAGCGGATGGAACTCGCCCCGCGCGATGTGGTCGCCCGCGCGATCGACGACCAGATCAAGCGCTTCGGCCTCGATTACGTGCACTTGGATATCAGCCACCAGCCGGCGGACTTCGTGAAGGGGCATTTCCCGACGATCTACGAGAAGCTGATGGGCCTCGGGATCGACATGACGACACAGCCGATCCCGGTCGTCCCCGCGCAGCACTATACCTGCGGCGGGGTGGTGGTGGGCCTTGATGCGCGCACCGATGTGCCGGGCCTGTGGGCGGCGGGCGAATGCACCGAGAGCGGGCTGCACGGCGCGAACCGGCTGGCGTCGAACTCCCTGCTCGAATGCTTCGTCTTCGGCGAGGCGGCGGCGCGGGACATCCTTGCGCGCTGGGACAGCTTGGAAGAGCCGCCCGCGATCCTGCCGTGGGACGAAAGCCGCGTGACCGATTCCGACGAGGAAGTCGTCATCAAGCAGAACTGGACCGAAATCCGCCGCTTCATGTGGAACTATGTCGGCATCGTGCGCACCACCAAGCGGCTGGAACGCGCCGCCAGCCGGATCGAACTCTTGAAGCGCGAGGTCGAGGACTACTACGGCGCCTTCCGCGTGACGACCGACCTGATCGAGCTGCGCAATCTGCTCCAGTCCGCCGAACTGATCGTGAGGAGCGCCCTTCAGCGCAAGGAGAGCCGGGGGCTGCACTACACGCTCGATTACCCCGCGCTGGCGGCGGAGGCGAAGGATACGGTGCTGGTGCCTTAGGGCTTACACTAAGCACCGCTCGCCCTGAGCTTGTCGAAGGGCCGCACTTGCCTTTGACCTTGGCACATGGTTTCGAGAAAAGCGGTGCTTCGACAGGCTCAGCACGAACGGAGGGAGAGAAATTCGGCCCGCGTTCAGGCTGATGGCGATAATGGCGTGCCATATTTTGTATCGACAGGGCCGATAATGAAGACGCTGCTGACTTCACTTACCCTTGCAATCCTCGCCGCCCCCCTCGCCGCGCAGGACGCCGCCCCGTCCGAAAACGCGATCGTCGTCACCGCGCAGCGCTCGGGCGCGCCGATGTGGACCATCGATACGCCCAGCGGCACCATTATCCTCGTCGGCGAGATCCGGGCGATTCCCAAGACCACCCCTTGGCAGCCCGAGCGGCTTGAGGATGCCACCGCGCAGGCCAATCGCGTCATCCTCGGCGCGCGGCCCAAGATTTCGCCCGGCGATATCTTCCGCCTGATGTTCTCCGGCGGCAAGCTCACCAAGCTGCCCGATGACAAGGTCGCCGCGGACTATCTCGCCCCGGCGCAATGGGCGCGGCTCGACGCGCTCGGCAAGGCGCAGGAGGAGGACTATTCGCGCAGCTCATTCCTCCTCACCGCCTTCCAGATGTTGCGCAAGGAATTGCGCTTCAACCGCGACACCGCGCGCGATGCCTCGGACGTGGTGAAGGACGCGGCCGAGAAGGCCAATGTCCCGATCACCCGCGCCGCGACCTTGCGGGGTGAGGATATCATCGACAACCTCGCCGATGCGCCGCCCACGGCCCACATCCCCTGCCTCGATGCGGCGATGGGGGCGGTGGAGGCCGGGCCCGACATCGTCGAGCAGCGCGGCGCGGACTGGCGGCGCTATGATATCCCTGCGGTGATGGCCAACCCGCTCGAAGGCGCGCTCGGCCAGTGCTGGCCCTGGGCGGACGAGACTTTGGGCAGCGAACTCAGGACCATCTGGGTCGAACGCATCGCCGAAGCCAGCACCGCCAAGGGCACCACGCTCGCTGTCGTGCCCTTGCGGGTGTTGGCGGAAAGCGGCGGGGTGCTTGACCAATTGGCCGGGCGCGGCTTCGATATATCCGGACCCGCGTGGAAATAGCCGCGCAGGGCCTGAAAGAGGATCCGCGCCGCAATGCCCACCATCACCACCCCCAACACCGGTATCGAGATTTTCTACGAGGAGCACGGAGACCCGTCGCATGACGTGATCCTGCTGGTGATGGGCCTCGGCGCGCAGATGACGCTGTGGCCGGACGAGCTGGTCGAGACGCTGGTCGGCGAGGGCTTCCGCGTGATCCGCTATGACAACCGCGATATCGGCCTCTCGCAAAAGTTCGAAGGCGCGCGCGCGCCCAACCTGCCGATTCAGGTGCTGCGCAAGCGCATCGGCTTTCCGGCCAAGGTGCCCTACAAGCTCAAGGACATGGCCGACGACGGGATCGGGGTGCTCGATGCGCTCGGCATCGACCGCGCCCATGTCGTCGGCGCATCGATGGGCGGGATGATCGTCCAGCTGATGGCGATCCACCACCCCCAGCGCCTCGCCTCGATGACCTCGATCATGTCGACCACCGGCAATCACAGGCTGCCCCAGGCCGAAAAGCACGCGATCGAGGCGCTGGTCGCGCCGCTCAAGGGCATGGACGAGGAAACGCTGGTCGCCCACGGGCTCAACATCGCGAGGAATATCGGCAGCCCGGGCTTCCCCTTCGATCCCGAGGTGCAGCGCGAGCGGGTGCTCAAGAACATGCGCCGCTCGGTCTATCCGGCGGGACTGCCGCGCCAGCTCGCCGCGATCATCGACGATGGCTGCCGCCGCGCGCGCCTCGCCAGCGTGCGCACCCCGACCCTCGTGCTCCACGGCGAGGATGATCCGCTGGTCAAGCTGCAGGCGGGCGAGGATACCGCGCGCCACATCTCGGGCAGCCGGCTGGTGACCATCCCCGGCTGGGGCCACGACATTCCGCTGCCGCTGATCCCCCGCATCGCGGGCGAGATCACCACCCACGTGCGCGGGGGCTGACACGCCCTTTTGCCGCGTTCTTGATCGGGATCAAGGACGCCGCCGCGCGGCGAACCTATCTCCCACACAGTTGGGAGACAGGCGATGAAGGTGGAACACGGCACGCTGGTGATGGTCGCGGACGGAGCCAAGTGGCTGCTGCTGCGCAACGAAGGGGACGCGACATACCCCGTCCTCGAAACCCA
>Ga0315900_10000830_pt1 | contig 50806 bp, 46 predicted proteins | sample LakEriMetagenome_FD_203521 | JGI IMG/M metagenome (GOLD analysis project Ga0315900, IMG submission 203521) | Freshwater fungal communities from buoy surface, Lake Erie, Ohio, United States - Buoy 12 MA114 | ecosystem: Environmental > Aquatic > Freshwater > Lake > Lake biofilm | place: USA: Lake... | reverse complement strand
CAGTGGCCTCGTCGCGCTCAAAGCGCACCAGCGGCGGCTCGCCAGTGGTGCCGTGGACCCTCAGGTCAGACACCTCGCGCATCCAGTGCTGCAGGTGAGCATGCATAGCCTCCAGACTCGCGAAGCGATGACCGGCCACGGCGTTGCGCTTGACGTAACCCACCCCGCGTTCGTCCTTGCCCTTGGTGCGGGCCCGGTATGGTGCGCAAGCCCGGGGAGTAAGGCCCCAGTAGCGGCAGAAGGCGTGGAAGCGCTCGTTGAAGCGAACCTCACGGGTCTGCATGTTGTGCTCACTGACCAACGCCCGGGCGTTGTCCAGCAATACCTCCCGAGGCACGCCGCCAAAGTGCCGCAGCGCGCCTTCCAAGCCCTGAAGCCACGCCGACTGGCGCTCATGCTGGAAGGCGGTGACGTAGCAGCGCCGGCTGTAGCCCAGGGTGGCCACGAACAGGTGGATGCGCAGCGGCTGCTCATCCACGAACGCCACGGTGCTGCCGAAGTCGATCTGCAATTGCTGCCCCGGCGCAGTCTCGTAGCGCACGGTGGCCAGCCCTTCAGCTCGCAGTTCCCGGCGCAGGTGTTCGACCGCCCGCTGGACAGTCCGCAGGCTGACCCGCACGCCAAGCTCCCGTGCCAGATCCTGTCGCACCACGTCAGCGTTGCCCCGGTGCTGCTTGAGCCGCTCGGCGATCCACTGCCGGTGCGGCTCCAACACGCTGCCCCGAGCCCTGACGTCCATCGGCCTCCAGCCGCCTCGCCGCAGGTACTCCCGTACCGTATTGCGGCTGCAGCCCAGTTCACGGCTGATGCGCTTGGCTCCCCAGCCCAGCGCCTGCAGCGCCAGCATCTTGTGCACCTCCTGTGGCGCCAACATCGTCTCGCCCCTCCGGTCTGTCCAGACCTCGAGAGCTTGAACCACTCGTTCCATGAATCCTCCTTCGCCTTCGAAGGGGGTCACTTCTCAATGTCGCTAGGGGGTCAGTTTTTCATGTCGCCTGACACCCAAGGTACGGGCGGTTTCGAGATCCAGTCCGACGATCAGGTAGCTCAGCTCACCAGGCCAGCCGTTGGTCGGATGCTGGCCGATGCGTTCAATATGGACGAGGCCGCGCTTGGTGAGCTCGGCGCCAAGCTGAGCGTGGCGGGCTGCGTTCTCGCTGGATGAGACTGTCTGGCTGAACGGGTTGCACGCCGTGATGTAGGCGTAGGGCTCGCCTCGCCGGCGTTTAAGCATTGCCTGTATCTCTGGCGACGTCTCACCGATCCGCAGCGTGAACGGCTGGTCACCCTCTACGCGGTATTCGGTCTCGCGGTTAGCCTAGATCGTGGCTGCGTCTAAGGTCGCCTGAAACAACTCAGCCCTCCGTTCATGGGAGGGCCGAAGCAACTCCCGCTTGGTTGCTTCCAATCTGCTCTGGAAGCCGCATCCGCTTTCGCAAACCACCTTGCCCAGGTATGCCGGTTGGCACGGGCGACGGTCCGTTTCTGGATGCCTCATTATCATGCGCGTCAGTTCAATGAACGGCAATAGCTGCTCGGCATACCGATGCCGTCCGCCAGCACAGAACTCCTTCCCTACCGTTAAAGGGATCACATCCGCTTGCGTGATTCTCTTTGCCGGGGGGGGTAGGTTGGCATGGGCGCCTACCTACTTCTTGATGAACTATTGTTCAACCTGAAAATTGTTCTTTATGCGCGAATAGGGCGAATACGCCAGAATTGGGTGAGGCTGTCGAGGTGGACATCAAAGACACTTAATGACTGCAGGGGCTGCCTCTCGGGCAGAAGACTTTAAGAAATATCTCCAACTACCGCAACCACCAAGTAGAGCTTTACATGATCGAATTCATCGCGAGTAACGCATACCGCAGGCTCAATGAGCTGTCCGTTAACTCGATTAAGATAAACGCAGCTGTATGCTATTGGACAATACCTCCGGTTGAACTTGCGCCGAGCTTTGTTTCGGCACTACGACACGAGGACAGCTGTCTTATCGTTGATATCCATTCACCAACCAGCATTGATTCCCTGGCAGAACTTAATCTAGCGGGGGCCAATGTTTGCCTCTATTTGTTTCAGATTATCGGCAAGACCGAGGTGGCCGATTCAAAGGGAATTCCTGACCACCTTATGCACGCAAAGGTCTTTGTATTTGATTACGGAACTTCAGAGATCAAAATATGGGTTGGCAGTCATAACGGAACCCGCCGCGCGCTTCTAGGCCTGAACTTCGAATTCGCCTCCGTCATTACTTGCGAACGAAATTCAGACCTTCACTTAAAGTCCTTGCAATTCATCGAGGGTATCAGAAAAATTTCCGTCAAATTCAGGCAATCTGAAATTGATCTGTATCGAACTATCCAGGGCGGCCTTCAAATTGACTCGTTCATCGAACTGGAGGAGCCGAAGGTTTTGCCCCTTGCGAATCGATCTGTGATCAGCATTTTTGGAACACGCGAAACCGATTACTCACAGCTTCAGAAGGTCGGCAAATCAATCTACCTGTCGATCACCGATTCCAGTTCCGGAGCCGAGGCAATTTACAAAGCCTCCATTGATCAGACTGGCTACTTGGACAAGGGAAGAAATAATGTAAAGTTTGACTCCAGGCGGTTCGCAGTAAAAGACAGCTCTATCATTCCTGTTTTGGAAGTTAAGCAGCCAATTCCGACGAATATCTACACCAAGTGCAAATACTTCGTAACGTTGAAAATTGATGGCCCTGTCTTGGGCAAAGATGCGATGGAAGCTCCAGACGGTAGTCTTTGGGTTGATGTTGAAACTGAACGATATTTAAACGGGGCTGGGCAACCGATCTTCGATGAAGCCCCAGTTGTCACTGGCGAACGTACGATCGGTAAGTTTCGTGTGCAGGGTGTCAACCTCGGGCAAGCAGAATCAGTTTTCGAGTCCCCCCCGGTGAGCGATATGCAACGCTCGCTGAAAGTACTAGGTCTTTCGGAGCGGCGCGCGCTAATTGCGCATCCGCTAATCAGAAGAAGGATATTGATCGAGCGACCATCACCAATAGCTCAAAATGATACCCAAGCCGGTGATGAATAAAGAGTTTCAATTTTCCAGAAATGAGCTGGCACTCAGACACTTGAATCTAGTTCGTTTCTAGGTCTTATGTGGCTGTCGGGGAGAGTCTACAGCTTCGCCGCCTCTATGACCGACAAGTTTCGACATTTAGACAAGTCGAAGTGGATGAAGGTGTGTCCGTCATTCGCGATGTTGTTCGTTGCCGTCATCGAATGCTCGGCATCCAAGCGCTCTCGGCTCAGTACCCTTCGGTCTCGTTGCCGTGTACAGCCAGCCAGTCCTTGCGCCGGGCGTAATCGGGCATTGCTCGCTCCAGCAGGCGCCAGAACTCGGGAGTGTGGTGCGGCTCGCACAAGTGCACCAGCTCATGCGCGACGACGTAGTCGATGATACGCATCGGCAGCAACATCGTCTTCCAGTGGAAGAAGAGCCTCTGGCCCTTACCACAGGAACCCCAGCGATAACCGAGATCCTGGACGCGCACACCACTCGGATCAACGCCGACCGCTGACTGCTGCATACGAACCCGCTCGGCCAGCAAGGTCGCAGCTCGACTGGAGTACCAGCGAAGAAGGTGCTTGCGCGCATCGCTCGTGTCCTGCCGTCTCAGGCATAGCCGCCCGTTTTGCAGCTTGAACGGCTCGGCCTGGTCATCCACAACTTTCAGGCGGTAGCTTCTACCAAGGTACAGAAAGCCCTCACCCTCAACGAACTCCTTGGCCGGCACGGGCCGGTACAGAAGGTCTTTCTTGGCGAGCTTCGTGTAGACCCAAAACTTGCGAGCCCGCGCGTACCGCTCGACCTCGGCATCCGAACATCCGCTGGGGACGGCGAGCGTCAGCTGCCCCTGCCGGTCAACGCCGATTTCGAGAGTGCGACGCCGGTCACTGCGCCGAACGGTGAAGCGCAGCTCGTCGACGGCCAGCGTCTCAGGCCCTGACCGTTGCGCAACCTTCGCAACAACCTCCTGACCGGCTCTCCGCGGCTTTGCGCCCATGTTCTAGACCTTCAGTAACCGCTCGTGACTGGCGCGCGCCTGATCCATCAGGCGGTCCACGAGCGCCGCGGCCTGCTGGTTATCGAACAGGTTGGGCCGGAAGCTCTGCAGCTTCTCAAACAAGTGTCCATTCAGGGCCGATTGGTCGGCAGCGCGCCTGGGCTTCCAGATCTCAGGGTTTTGCTGGACCTCGTCCACGATCAGGTCGGTCAGATCAACCGCCATGTCCTTGACTAGGGCCAGGCGCTGAATGTCCTCGGCTTTGCCGGCGAACTCGAGCATGGTCCGCAGGAACGGCGCAACGTGGGCTGGCACGTCACTGACGATGGTGTCATCCTCACCCTGCCCGGCCTGGATGTCCTTGATCAGGTGCGCCAACAGCGCAATCAAGGCATCCCACTGATCGCCCAGAGACCGCAGTGCGTCGCTAAGGCGATCCGAAAAGCTCCTGAAAAGCACCGGGTCCTCGTCCATGTGCTTGCGGATGTGCGCCCGGATCGCGTGCTCCATCTCGGACGCCTTGGCCCGCTCGCTGGCCTCACGGCCAACATGCTTATCGAAATCAGCGTCGGTGATCTGGATGGGCGGAATCTTCGGGTCGATGCCCAAGGAGATGACGTGATCGTCGATCAGCTTGCGCACCTTGGCGCCGACGTCCTTTCCCAGAACCGGCGTGTCCTTGTAGCGGTTTCGCGCACGACCGTAGATGTAGGCCAGCCGCTTGGCATCCTTGCAGTAAGGCAGGCCCTCAGGCCGGGGCAGCACGGTGTCCAGCGTGGCCAGGAAGTCCTTGAGCTTCACCGAAAAGTCAGCCCGTAGCTTTTCATCGGCCAGCGCCTGCACGCACGTCTCGGTGTCCTCCAGGGACTCCACGCCGCGCCCCAGCAGGACGGCCATCACCCGCTCGTAACGGTCGCGCAACACCGGCAGCTCGTCCTTGACGCTGCGCAGCGCGCCGTCGACATCCTCTGCCGAATAGGCAGCCAGTGCCTCCTTCAGGTTGTCGGTCACACCGTAATAGTCGACCACGATGCCGCAACGCTTCCCATATCCCGTGCGGTTGACGCGGGCAATGGCCTGCAGCAGCTCAGCCTCGCGGATGGAGCGGTCCAGGTACATCACGGCCTCGATCGGCGCGTCGAAACCGGTCAGCAGCATGGACTTCACCACCAGGAAGGCCAGCGGGTCGGACTTGCTGGGGTCGACATGCACCAGGCTCTTCTTGAAACGCTTGATGTGCCCGTCGTGCACCGAGCCGTCGGTCCACTGCTTCCACTCCGGGGGGTCGTTGTTGCTGCCCGAGATCACTGGCGCGAACTCCAGCCGCGCCAGCACGTCACGGTGGCGCCAGGCCTGCACAGCGGCCTGCACCGGCTCGGGCCTCAACGCCAGGGCCTCGTCGTCGAGCGCCTTGTCCTCGGGCGACAGCGCGTCGGCCTCGGCCACCAGTGCATCACGCACGGCGGGGAACACACCGGCATACCGGATCGCGGCCAGCCGGCTGTACGCGATCACCTGCGCCTTGTAGCCGTTGGGCAGGATGTAGGTGACGTAGTGCTGCAGGATGTCGCGCGCCTTGGCCAGGATCAGATCAGGCGCGTCGAACAGATGGCCCTTGGTCGCGAACTTGGTGCGTATCGCCTCCCGCACCTCGGCCGGCTGATCGCGAAACAGGTCCTCGAACAATTCGTCCAGGCTGGCGCCGTCCTTGATGGCCCCGTTCGCGCGCCTGCCCTCGTAGAGCACCGGAACCGTCGCGCCGTCCGCCTCGGCTTCTCGGATCGTGTACCGGTCGATGAACTCGCCGAAGATCTCGAAGGTGCGCTTCTTCTGGCCCATGATGATGGGCGTGCCGGTGAAGCCGATGCGCACGCAGTTGGGCAGCCCGGCCATCAGATTGGCGTGCAGGTCACCGGCCTGGGTGCGGTGGGCCTCGTCCACCAGCACCAGAATGTCTTCGGCCTCGTTCAGCACCTCGTAGTCACCGCGGCGGGCAGCACTGCCGGACTCGTTGCCGGTTGCCCCTTCACTGTCTTGGGCATCCTCTTCGGGGGCCAGGTCAGGCTCACGGTACTTCTGGATGGTGGCGAAGATCAGTCCAGGGCCCGTCTCGCGCACCAGGGTCTTCACCTCATCGGTGCGCCGGGCCACCTTCACGCTCTCGCCCGTCAGCGTGGCGGTTTCGGACAGCTGCTTCTGCAGGTCCTTTCGGTCGGTGATGACGACGACCTTGAAGCGCCGCAGCGCCGCGTCCGCCCGCATCTTGCGAACCAGGAAGACCATGGTCAGGCTCTTGCCCGAGCCCTGCGTGTGCCAGACGATGCCGCCACGCTGGTCCATCTCGCCATGCGTGCGACGCGTGGCGCCAGTCTTCATACGGGTAAGAGCACGGTTCACCGCGCGGTACTGCTGGTAGCGGCTCAGCGACTTCACGGTCTGGCCGCCCACCTCCATGAAAAGCTGGAAGTTTCGCACCACGTCCAGCAGGTGGTGCGGCCTGAGCAGGCCCGCCACCACACGCTCCTGCTCCGACAACGTGTCCTTGCCCAGCGCCTGGGCCACGTCGGTCTCACTGCCCTGGCCATCAGGGCCGACCACCGTCTTCCATTGCGCGAAATGGTCGAAGGCAGCACCCACAGCAGCTACGCGCGCGTGGTCGTAGCTGGTGGCGATCAGCATCTGGTTGGTGGCGAAGAGTTGCTCGTTGCCCTCGTTTTCCTCCACCTCGTAGGCGGCCCGTCGCTGGTTGCTGTAGCGGCGCAGTTGGTCCACCGCATCGGCCAGGGGCTCGGGTACCGACGGACTCTTGCACTCGACAATCACCAGCGGGACCCCATTCACCAGCAGCACCAGGTCGGGCACGATGAAGCCCTTGGCACTGTCGTAGCCGGGCGGGCAGTCGACGCGGAACTGGTTGATGACCGTGAAGCGGTTGGCGGCGGGTTGGTCCCAGTCGATGTAGCGAATGGTCTGGCCACGCCCGCCGTTCCAGCCGGGCAAGCCTTCGACCGTGATGCCCTTGATCAGCAGCTCGGTCGCCTTGGCGTTGGCCTCGATCAACTTGCCGGCGCCGAGGCGCGTCAACGCGGCGACGGCTTCCGAAAGGCGGGGCTCGTCCAGCCAGGGCTGGCCGTCGGGGCCCGGGTTCAGGACCCGCAGCTGGCTGCGCAGCACCTGTTCCTGGATCACCTCGGTGAAGGCGGCCCGGTGAGTCACCGCCGGGTCATCGATACAGCCGTCTACGTGGGACCAACCTAGCGTGATGAGCTGCGCAACGAATGGCTTTTCGACGTCTTCGAGTTCCCAGCCCATCAGGCGCCCCCTTCTTCTTGTAGAGCATCAGGCAGCAACGGTGTGACGCGAACGCGGCCAGCAAGAAGGTCGTCCTCGAGACCAACCCGTTGCTCTTTCAGCTTTTGAAGCGTTGAAGACTCAAGCTCTATAGATCTGTTCTGTGCATCAAGTATCCGGACAATCTCCAATTGCTCCTCGAAACTGAATACGGGAACCAGAAAGTTGTCAAAGAACTCTGCCGTTACTCTCCTTTGCCCTGCGGTTCCGGTCATATAGCGCTCGCCCTGCGATCTGAACTGGGGCGTGATGGTCCAGTAGTGGAGAAAGCTGGGGTGACAATTGGGTTTACTGCGCAAGACGTGAAACTCCGTACTGCCGAATCCAACACTATTGCAAAGATTCCGAGCTAGTCCACCCTTACCGTTCTGAAAGCAAGGTGTGATCTTCGCGACCAGCACGTCGCCATTCTCGAAAAGCGTCATGCCTGAGGCTACTGCTCCCCATCTTCTCAATTCAGCGTTAACAATCTCCCCACTCTCATTTGTAGCCGCCATAGGCACGAAGGACACGTCCGCATTCTGGGGAAGAGAAACTACGGTCTTCGGATTAATGTGGGCTAGTCGAGACAGAGGCTGAAGCGGGATCGAGCTCGGCCTCGCGCCACGCAGTTCGCCTTTGGCATCAATGCCGAGCGTAAGCAGATCGTGCAGCATGCCCTGTTTGACCACCTTGAGCTTCGTAACGATTGCGGCGGTCTCGTGGATCGCTGTGTCGAGCGTGTCGAGAATCTGGGCGATCCGCGCTTCTTCCACACGATCGACATTGATGACGCGGAATTCATCGAAGAACTTTCGCGGGACGCGTTTCTGTCCAGCAGAGCCGACCATCTGCCCTTCGGCGGCGTGCCGGAATCGTCTCGACTGAGTGACATGAAAGACGAACCTGGCCTCATGGCCCGGTTTCGCACGCAGGACGTGAAACTCCGTGGTACCAAAGCCAACGCCGCGCTGCAAACCGACTGCATGTGCGCCCTTGCCGTTCTCGAGACACGGCGTGATCTTGGCAAGCAGAACGTCCCCTTCCTCGAAAGAAGTGAAACCGGCCCGAACTGCGCAAAGCTTGCGCGCTTGTTTGTGAGTCCATTGCCCAGAGTCCGACACATCGGCCATCGGAATGAACGAAACCAGGTCCTCGCCAGACACGCCTGCAGGAAGTCGGACGGGCGGGTTGATCTCGGCGATGGTGGAGATTGGCACTTCAGACATAGCGCAGCCCTTTCAGGAAGGTCTTAAGCGCCTGGGCTGCCGTATCGCGCTCACTCTCGAGCTCTGTCAGCGTCACCCGGTACTTGTCCCACCACGTCTCGATGTCGACCACGATCTGGTTGCGCCGTGCGGCGATGTAGCGCTCGACGATGACACCCATGTCGTTGTGCAGGATGGTCAACAGCAGGTTGGCGGCGGCTTCCGCCGACAGGCCGTCGACATCGCTGTTGATCTGGGCGGCGAAGCTGTCTTTCTTTGCCTTGAGCTGCTTCTTCAGCGTGGCCAGCTCCTTCTTCCAGGCGCTCAACTGTGCCTCGCCCACAACGGTGCCTTCGTCGGCCTCGTCGGTCTCGGCGTCCTCTCCCTCCTCGTCGTCCGCTTCCTCGTCGCTGCCTTTCGGGCTGGCCGCCTTGATCGATGACTCCAGTTCCGCCTTTCTGGCTTCCAGTTCGGCGATGGCGTCGACAAACTCGCCCATCAGAAGCCGGACCAGCTTGTGGTCCAGAGGGCTGTCCTTGCTGACCTTGTCTTCCAACGCGGTGACGATGCTGGTACGCCAGGCGTCGACCACGCCCTTGGCGCCACGCGCTGTCAGCGTCAGGAAGTCGTAGCGAGACTGCGCCCAGAACCCGGCCACGATGCCGCGCACCTGAAACGGATCGAGCAGGCCCACGGCTTCCAGGCTCTGGCTGAAGCTGCTTAGCAGCTCCTGCCGCAGCGTAACCAAGCTGCCGGGGTCGTTGGTCTTGCCCGCCAGCGCGGCGATGCGCGGCTGGTGCGCCTGCCACCAGGCTTCAAAGGCCGCGCGGGCCTCGGCCTGCTTGGCCTGCAGACCTGGGTTGGACTCGATGGCTGGCTTGATGTCCCGGCGCAGCGCAAGCGTCGGGCGGAAGTCGAGGTACCGGGCATCGCGCTCGACGAACAGGTCCATCGGGTTCAGCCCGTGCGCGCTGAACAGCGCGGCCTTGGCCTGCACCTCGGCCATGGGCACGCCGCCCACCAGGTGGGCGCGCACGTCATGTGGCTCGGGCGGCGGCGCGTTGTCGGCGTATCGGCGGATGTTGAGGTTGTAGTTGTTGGCCTTCAGCGCGGCGTTGTCGACGATGGCGGAGAAGCCGGGCACCTCGCGGTACTCGTCGAAGGTGTTGACGATCTTCTCCATGTGCTCGGGCAACAGGTGGTTCTGAGCCCGGCCCTCGAAGAACTCGCGGTCGGCGTTGATGAACAGCACCTTGCCACGCCGCTCGGGCGCCTTGCCGCTGACGCGGTTGGACCCGTCCTGCACCTCCTGGCGCAGCACCAGGATGCAGGCCGGAATGCCGGTGCCGTAAAACAGGTTGGGCGGGACTCCGATTACGGCCTCGAGCAGGTCGTCTTCGATGATGCCCGCGCGTATCTTGCGTTCGTCGCCGCCGCGGAACAGCACGCCGTGGGGCATGACGGTGGCAATGGCGCCGCCGTCCTTGGTCACGGCGATCATGTGCTGCAGGAACATCAGCTCGGCCTTCTTGGCGCCCTGGGGCACCTCGCCGTAATGGAAGCGCTCGGGGAATTTCGGCTTCCAGACGGCGCCCTTCTCTGAACTGCCCCAGGGGATGGCGAAAGGGGGGTTAGCCAATGTGCAGTCAAAGCGCATGAGTTCGCCGCCTTCGACGTGTTGCGGTTCGCCCAGCGTGTCTTCGTTGAGGATGTCGGCGCTGGAGATGCCGTGCAGCAGCATGTTCATCTTGGCGATGGACCACACAGTGCCGCTGGATTCCTGCCCGTACAGGTTGGCGGCGCGGCCGTTGCCGCCGTGCTCGTCGATGTAGTCGCGGGCATAGATCAGCATGCCGCCCGAACCGCAGCACGGGTCGTAGATGTGATGGTGCTGCTCGGGCTTGATCAGCCGCACCATCATTGAGACCACGGTCCGCGGGGTGTAGAACTCGCCGGCCTTCTTGCCGGCCGAGTCGGCGTAGACGCCGATCAGGTACTCGTAAGCAGCGCCCAGCAGGTCAGGGAACTCGAAGTCGTCGTTGCGCAGCCGCACCTGGCCGAAGTGACTGATGAGTTCGCGCAGCTTGTTGTCGGGCATCTTGCTCTGGCCGACCTTGCGCGTGAAGTCGATGTGGGCCAGCACGTCGTGCAGACTGGTGTTGTCGCTCTCAATGCCGGTGAGCGCCTTGTTCAGGTAGTCGCCGACGTTAACGTGGGCTTCCTTCAGCAGATATTCGTAGCGTGAGTGCGGCGGCACCCAGAACGAGCCCTCCTTCTGGTACCAGCGCTGGAACTCGGCCGACTTGCGTGCTTCCTCTGGCGTCTTCCCCGCAGACAGTTCCTGGGCGACGACCTCGTTGCGGCGCTGCTCGAAAATGTCCGAACAGCGTTTCAGGAATAGCATGCCGAAGATGTATTCCTTGTATTCGGATGCGTCCATCTTGCCGCGCAGGATGTCACCGGCCTTGAACAGGTGCCGCTCGAGTTGCTGAAGGGTCAATGGCATTGAATTACTTCCCTGCGGTGCGGATGTGCACCAGTATTGTTTGTGCTGGAGCGATGGCATGACGCGGGTTGCGCGCGTCATTCAGATCACGCGGGTACTGAAGCCCGCGTACCCCGACCGGCTGAAGCCGTCTGAAAAGCTGCTGTCGTACAACAAGGTCACCGGCCACAGCCTGAACTTCCCGATCTACCCGACCTGCAAGCCGACGCCGGTGTGTGCCAGCCGCTGCTACTTCGCGCGCGGCGGGCCGACGTGGCCGTCGGCGCTGAAGAAGCAGCTGCGTATGTACAACAGCGTGAGCGCCGACCCGATTGCCATGGCCGAGAGGCTGGCCGTCGAGATCGAGGCGATGCTGAAGCCGCCCTCGTTCATCCGCTGGAACGGCGGTGGCGATCTGTTCCCGGCATCGGTGCGGATGCTCAACGCCTTCGCCGCCCGGCTGCCAGGCATGCCGATCTGGGTGGTGACGCGTCGCGCTGACCAGTTGCCGGCCGTCGTGCCTGCTGGCAACGTATACGTGCACTTCAGCCTGGACAAGGCGAGCATACCCAGGCGCAAGCTGGCGCTGCGGGCTGCGCCGCCGGACCTGCAGCTTTTCTTCTCTTACCAGGTGGACAAGGGGGAACCGGTAACGGGCGATCATCTGCGGGGGGTGTCGGTGCTGTTCTATGACGGTTACCACCCTTCCACTATCGACGGTTCGATTGAGCCCGCGGTGGTGTGCCCACTGAACACGGCGGAGAGCATCATGGGTGTCTGCAAGATGTGTCGGCGGTGCTTCGACGGGTCTGCGGTGCTGCATGCACGCTCGGTCCAAAACAAGGGCGCGGGCACCGACGAGAGTCCGGATCTCAGGGTTGCGTCGGCGAAGCGCATGAGGGACAACACTGCCATGTAGGCAGCTGCCAGCGGCGGACCTGAAGTCCTGGTGGGGTGATGTAGTCATGGGGTCGCCCAGCATTCGCTGTGCGTTGCCGCGTGAAGTTAGGTTCCTGGGCGTGAACTTGGAGGTGTTGTGGAAAGCTGGGTCGGCTGCGGCCTTCAAAGCACCGTCCAAAGGGACAGTGCCAGCCTGATCCAGCAGACTCTTGGTCTTGAGCACCTTCACCTTGGTGGGCTCCAGGACGGCGTCCAGCAGCCTTTTGACGCACATCGGCAGGATGACGTCGGGGTACTTGCCGCGCTTGAAAAGATCGCGCAGCACCTCATCGGTGATGCCCCAGATGAAGGAAGCGATCTTGCTGGTGGTGATGGTGTCAATGGTTTGCGTGTTCAAAGTTCAAGAAGTACGCCGCCACATCCGACGGTGCTCAAGCCGGGTTAGGTGGGACTGATCGTGTATTGATGCTGTGCCACAGCTGGCTCACCCCGTGATCTGGACATATTCACAGTTGCGGGTTCCACAGGTTTTCAACGATCTCGGCGATACGCTGCTTAGCGGCTTCTGCCTGGGCTTCGAGATCGCAGAGTCGCTGGTATTTCTCCTGCATCAGTGCACGCTCGTTTGGGGAGGGGATCGGAATCTGTACCGAATCGCAAAGGGCGTCGGGGGTCACATGCGGAATGACAGCACCCACCAAGAGAGCGTCGCGCTGGTACTCGAACTCCTTAGAGCGGAAGTAAAGCAACAGGTGCTCTGAGGAGACCTTTCCACCGCGCGGCCTGAGAGCGATGCAGTTTCCCGAGGTGACCAAAGACCAGGTCTTTTGCTCGTCGCCCTCGGTCTTGCCGTGAACCACGCTCCGATTGATCAACGCGGTGCGCCCAACGGTCCCCTTGATCGACATCACGATGTCACCCTTCCTCAGGACCGAGTCTTCAAGCCGGCGCTCTCTTATCGACACCTTCCGACCCGCGTTTCGCGGCGAGGGTTCGATCGGCTCGACCGGGCGCCAGCCGTCTAGCTCAGGGATCCCCACTTCGATGGCTTCAATGCCATAGGGATCAGTCGTTGGTACCGGGGCGCGAATAACGTCGACCAAGTCGCGCAGGCGCAGCCTGTCCCCCGTGAGCTTCAGCGGCGGCTGCAGGTACCGGCTTGGCTGCAGGTTGCACTCGCCGTCCAGCAACTCGCCAAAGGAGACCTCACGCACATGTTTTGTGTCCTCCTTGACTGAGTAGCGGTCGATCGCACCCATGTGCGAATCGTCGAGCCGACGGTCGGATGCAAAGGGGTCTGGAAGATCAAGCACGGCGAGGGACCTCTCAAGGTCGAGGGTCTTCCCTTGTCGCCCGCCATGTCCGGTGCGGACAGTGAATTCACCGAGATCGGCCATCCGTAGGCGTCGGCCCGAGGCTTGCCTTGAAAAGACCAGAACCGCAGGTGCAACGCTTGCATTGGCAAACATGCGTCCAGGCAGAGACAGGACAGTTGCCAGGGGGTAACCACTGCGGACCCACGCCTCTCTCAGCCTTTGTTCCTGCCCGCGGGCGAACAGGATCGACTGGGCCGCCACGAAGACGGCGTTACGCCTCACCCTCGGCCACAGTGCGGCCGGCGCCCATGCGTCTGATCGGTCCAGCCGCAGGTGCATCGGGAACCCAACCCGCTGCACCAGTGCCCGGCTTTGCGAAAGCACTTCGTCATCGCCCTCCCACACATGCCAGCCCATCTGCAGCGGTATCCTGGCATTCAACGGTGGGACCGCTATCAGGTAGTCAACCTCAAAGTCGCGCTTGCCATCGGCCCCTTTGGGCGCGTCAAGCGATTGAAGTGGGCTGTCCTCAAAGATGCCCAGTACGGCGCGACACACCTGCTGAAAGTCAAACGCCCAGGCTCGCGGGCCTGCGGTTTCGACTCGGAGCCCCAGCTTCAATGCGCGGGCAGTTAGCTGGCCTACGGGATCAAACGGTATCCAGACTTTAGCCCCAGGCGCCGCACCCAGCATGCTGAACAGGAGGTCGCAGGCCTCCGGTGCGAGCACAGGCCAATCGGTATTCCGAAGCGCTGGCAGATGCCAGAGGGCATCGGGCACAGACAGATAAAACTCGGGGACCCGCTCAAGAAGCCCAGTAACGATGGCGGCAGCTTGCGGCAATTCCATGTCCCTTCTTGGCGCCAAGCCGCCCCTTCCCCAGATGATCTCGGCGCACAACGTTCCGATGATGGGGTGCGCCGCTGACCACGCGGTCTGATCGGTTAGCGCGGTGAGCCGACTGCCCTCTGGGAGCATCCCCTGTTGCAGCATCCGCGCACCGACTAGCCAGGCCAGGGCAAACCGGTAGCCGTCGTCCTGTGGGCCGCCCCGCAAGAGGACAAGCTGTCGCATGGCATCGAGGACGAATGTTGTCTGGTATGTCATTTCAAATGTCCTTCAGGTTTTTATTGGTAGCGGTGGCTCGCCGTGATGACCACTGCGTCATCGTCCGCGCTGAGCACAACGTAGGCACCGGCCAGCGCGTCCAGCCGCTGTGATCGCCCCAGCACATTGCCCAGTCGCTCAATAGCCGCCCGGGTCATCAGGCAACGGATGCCTCCATGACCGTCATGGCTGCGCTCACCAAAGGCCCGGATCAGATCGACGCTGTCGCGGGTGAACCCGCGCTGGGCGCTGCGCTTTTCGGCGTGGCGGGTCATGATGGCGCGCTTAAGCTTGTTGGAATGGTACGCAAGGTTTGTTTGCATCGTATGCTCCTTTGCTAGTGTGTTCAACAGATTTCTTTACTCAACTACTTTTTAACGCCGTTTAAAACCGACCTGCACTGCCCGATGCCCGCTTGGGTTGCCCCTATCTGCTTAGCGCAGGGAGCCGGGTGCAGCCGCTGGTCGGCTAATTTGTTGTGCATCATAAGCTCATTTGCTGGTACTAGCAATATTTTTCTTCGATCAACTGCTTTTAAACACCGTTTAAAGCCGGTGCCGCTACCCCTTCCCCACCCGAGCAGCTCCCCTGCTTGGGGCCAAGGAGCAATCAAGAATGACTGCAGATCGGCTGACGGAGATGAATTATATCTAATGCCAACTTTTTTACAAGCCCCCGTGTAAACAGCCGGCCCGACGACCGGGAGCGACGGTCTGGGCGAAGGGCGAGACTGGTGCCGTCCGCGTGCCGCCCGGCATTCGGCGTGCTGGTCCGCGGAGGTGGGCAAAGCGCCGATGCCGTAAGCTGTCGTCAACTGACCGAGCTTGCGCGTGCACCCCTTCTCCATCACCCTGTTTGCCACCACCGGTGACCCAGAGGGCGTCCGGCACGTCGATAAGTCGAACTGGTCGGGATGTGGCGTGGTGTTCACCAGGGACTCCTCCAAGGCCCTGAAGCAGGAACCGGGCATCAGCCAGGCGGGCATCTACATCCTTGTGGGAAACGCTGCCGAGGAGACCATTTACATCGGTGAAGCTCGTCCCGCCGTTTGTGAAGCAACCAGGCGCACCTGTGGGGGATATCCGGCAGGCTTAGCTGTGCTGCAAAGTGCATGATTCGATCAATGGCCCCCGAAACCTTCACCACTTCCCGCTACTCCATTCACGACCTGGCCACCCTGGCCAGCGTGCCCACACGCACCGTGCGTTTCTACATCGCACAGGGCTTGATGGACCGGCCGCATGGCGCCAAGCGCGGCGCCTGGTACGAGGACCGGCACCTTCAGCAGTTGCTGCTGATCCGCCGCTGGACGGATGCTGGTCTGAGCCTTGAGCGGGTGCGCGAGTTGCAGGCAGGCTCGCCCGAGGAAGCGCCGCCCCGGCCGGTGAAGCCCGGCATGGTGGAGGTGTGGAGCCGCATCACTCTAGCTGATGGTGTGGAGATTCAGGTCGAGCCGGGCCGCGCTGGCATGACGCCTGAGCAGGTGCGGGCCTTCATTCAGGACGTGACGGCGGCTTACCGGCGGGTGCGAGAACCGGGCTCTGCGTCGCACTGACGCCCTGCCCTGCGCTGTCTTCACGCACGCGGGTCGCCCGGGCGACGCCGCCGCGCCTACTGTCATGAATTGCAGCCCCGAAGGTGTCGATCTCACCACCTTGCCTACCCTGATAGTTGTGAAATGTTTGCCAGGATGTTACGGACGAAACCTCGCCCTCGGCTCCCGATTTCATGGTCGAACGCCGGGTTCAGGGTTTGTCCTGATGGGATGGATCATCCCTGCAGGGTGGCTCACCAGGTGAACTGGACGGATGAACAGGGGTGAGCAGGGGTGCGGTCACCAGACCATCAAACCTCGCCCGCCAGAACCTGACCCGCCCTCTCGGACACCACCCACTCCAGGTGAACCCGGGCCCGCGTCAGGCCCACGAAGAGCAGGCGCCGGGCCTTGTCGTCCCACTGCTCGAAGTCGCACTCGGTCAGCACCACCGCCGGCGCGCTCTGGCCCTTGAAGCGGTAGACGGTGTCGGCCAGCAGCGGGCCAGAGGCCCAAACTGGGTTGGCCTGGTCGTCGTACGCGCCAGTGAAGCGGCGCAACGCCCAGGGGCCGAGCTGGTCCAGTTGTAGTAAGGCAGACGATCCGCGGCCGCGCACGGTGATGACGGCCACGTCTTCCAACGCAAAACCCATGTCCACGCAGCGTTGAACGGCCTGGCGGGTGGCGGTCTCCAGGCCCTGGGGGGTGGAGTAGGTCATAGGGTCAGGCACCGTGCCTTCGTGCGGACACAGGGGTTCCACCGGCTCCTGAGTCAAGCGCAGCAGGTTGCACAGCCGCACCAGCGCGCGCGGTGAGCGGAAGTTCTCGCTAGAGGTGATGACGGCCTCACCCTCCACCGCAAAGGGCTCGCGGTCGGCATAAAGCTGCTGCTCGGGGTCTTCCAGCAGGATGAGGCGACCCTCAGGCTTGACCCGCTGTGTCAGCGCCTGCGCCCACTCGGGCTGGAGGTCTTGCAGCTCGTCCAGCACCAGCAGGTCCAGGTCTGCCGGGCGTTGCGCCAGCAGCGCCTGCGCCTGGGTGGCCAGAACGGCAAAGGCCCCGTCGGCGGCGTAATCCACAGGCTGGCCGGCGGCGCGGCACATGCGGTCGGCCATCTGGTGGAAGGTCTCAGCCTGGCTGGTGACGGGTACCACGGTGGCCATGTGGTCGGCCAGGGCTCGGTTGAAGCACACGTAGGCGCCGCGCTGGCCCTGCGCGGCAGCATCGCGCAGCAGGCGCAGGGCCAGTTGCGTCTTGCCCGAGCCAGCTGTGCCCACCACACGCACGATGCCCGAGGGCACCCGCAGGCGCGGCACCCAGGTGGCCAGCCCCGAAGACAGACGCGTGCTGGCCGCCACTAGGCGACCGGCCAAGGCAGAGACATCGGGCTGTACACGGAAGGCGTTGCCAAAGAAGTCTGTCACGGCCTTCTGAGTGGCAGGCTTGGGCGTGCCTGGGCCGAGTTCTGTCTGGACTCGGCTGCAAAGGTGCGGAAACTCGGTGCTGTCGATGATGTGCTCGCGCGGCCAACGCGCGGTCTGCCCCTCGGCTCGGGCATCGGTCAACACCAGGCGCTGCAACAGCTTCACGTTCAGGCCAGCGCCTTCAAGGCGGGAGCGCATGGCGCCGTACTGGGCGTTGAGCTGGCCGGCCACGTCCTTTCGCTCACCCGCGTAGGTCTTGAAGATGCCGGCACTGGTGAAGTCCACCGAGCCGGCCTTCACCTCCAGTTGCATCACGTCGCCTGCCTGGTTGACGATGACGATGTCCACCTCGCCGTGGCGCGCTTCCGTGCCCCGGGCGTCCGTCCAGTCCACGCTGTGAAAGAGGGTGTATGCGTCCGACAACCCGTCTTCCAGCAGGCGCAGCACAGACAGCTCGGCATGGTCACCGGCTGTCAACGCGCGGCGTGGGGGGAGGCTGGGGTGGAGGTGAGCCATGGGAAGTCAGCGGGGCGGCTTCCCGCCGGTATCAGACAGCGGCGGCGTTCAGGATCGCGGCTGCCCAACTCACCAGTGAGTCAGCCATCTGACGGGCTTGCACGCCAGTGAGAAGACTTGGGATGCCCTCTTCGTACCTGAATTCGACGGCGTAGGGCGTCAACAGAGTGAGATCTGCCTGAGTAACCGGGAGTGCGAGCCCCTGCCCCTCCAGTCGAGACGCGAGCTCTTCCAGGTCATGCGTACGGCGAGACTCCAGCCCTCTCAACACAAGAACGGCCTTCAAAGCCTTTTCCGCTGCTTGCTGCGCGTGAAAAGCCGCCACCGCTTGATCCAGGCCAGATGCGATAAGTAGCGCATCGCACGCCCGCAGATCGCGGATGGCAAGCCGCAGAAGCTTGTGTGCTTCTTCTGCCAATGGGCTCAACGCAGAACCTGACCTTCCTTGGCAGCCCAGTACGGAAGGGTGCCTGGTACGTGCCGCCTGCGCTCGAACTCCTCATCAGACATGACGATGAGGTCCACGCCCACGCCCACGCGCCCCACGGCCGACTTCAGCTGCAAATACTCGGACGCCTTGTCTCGCAACTCGGTCTCAATGACCAGCAGGTCAATATCAGAATCTTCAGAGGCGTCGCCTCGGGCGTAAGACCCGAAGAGGATCACGCGCGCGGACGAGGAAGCCCGCTCGACGATTCGATCGGCAACGGATTGGAGTTGCTGCGGGCTGATCATGGTCGGTGCAATGGATGAGCTGACGGACTGTGCCAGATCAGAAGGATAGCGGCCTGTTCTTTCATCTGTGCGTGCGCCACGTTGACACCGCAAGAAGAGCAAGCGCGAGATTGGGCCTGATTGCTCCTCAAAGCCACTTGTTCTGAGTTTGCACGAGCCAGACTACTGTCTATAACCACAGCAGTATTTCCTCGGGGGTCTGGTGGCAGTGGCTGACCTCCACTGGCTCGCCCCATGAGCCACCCCCTGCAGATGATCCCCCTGCCTGCAACCAACAGGGCGGCATGTGTGGCCGCTGGGAGACCAGCTTGACGTTCGGGATTTTATTGACAGCTTGGTGTATCTTTCACAGTTATATTGACACCACAGCGTCAATTAAACCGATCGAGCTGCCCCGGCCCGCTCGGCTGTCCTGCCGGTCGCAGGCGTTGCTGCAACAACATTTGCTCAGGGACTTTCAAAATGACGGAATCGACCGAAGGGGCGTTTTGCCTGCGCGCTGCCGCTGATGACGGCGTCCACCCGGTACTGGCGGGCGTCAAGGCGCAGGGGCGGCTGGACGGGCTGCTGTTTTCACTGACGCTGCGACAGACCTACCGCAACACCAGCCGGCGCACGCTGGAGGTGGTCTACACCTTCCCGCTGCCGCTGTCGGCGGTGCTGCTGGGGTTTGCCGCGGAGTTCAGCGGACGGCGCGTGGACTGCGAAGTGATGCCCTGCGCGCAGGCCGAGGAGGTGTACGAAACCGCCCTGGCCGACGGCGACGCCCCAGCGCTCCTGGAGGCTGGACCAGACGGCCTGTACACGGCCAACATCGGCAACTTGAAGCGCGGCGAGGAAGTGGTGCTGGAGATCCGCTTTGCGCAGCTGGTGGCCTTTGAGCAGGGGCGGCTGCGCTTGGCCGTGCCCATGACGATCGCCCCGCGCTACGGCAACCCTGAGCGCTCGGGGCTGCACCCGCACCAGGTGCCCGAGGCATCCATCCACGCGGACTATCCGCTGGAGTTGTCGGTGCAGGTGGCGGGCGATCTGGCCGCGGGCGGCGTGGAGTGCCCGACGCACCCCACGCGCTGCACGTCAGTGCAAGGCGGGCTGACAGTGGCGCTGGCGGCCGGTGCGCGGCTGGACCGAGACGTGGTGCTGCTGGTCACGCCGCAGGAGGCACGGCCTCAGGTGCTGACCTGGTCTCAAGGGGTGGCGGTGGCCGCCTTCGAGTTGCCAGTAGCACCCAAGGCTGAAGGGACAACAGGGTTGGCGCTCAAGCTGCTGGTGGACTGCTCAGGCTCCATGGGCGGCGACAGCATCGCCTCTGCCCGGCGGGCGCTGATGGGGGTCATGGCGGGGCTCAGCCAGGACGACGAGGTGAGCTTCACGCGCTTTGGGTCTGACGCCGAATTGGCCTTGGCACCCCAGCGCTGCACGCCGCAAGTGCTTGAGCGGCTGGGTGAGGCGGTGGAGGCAACGGACGCCACCCTGGGCGGCACGGAGATGGAGGCGGCGCTGCTGGGCGTTTTCGCCCTGCCTTCGTGGTTGCCGGCTGCGCGCTCGTCCAAAGCCCGCAAAGGTCAAGACCGTGCTCAGGCCGCTCAGCAGGCGCCGGGCTGCGCCGACGTGCTGCTGATCACCGACGGCGAGGTCTGGGACACCCAACGCATGATCGCCTCGGCCCAGCGCAGCGGACACCGGGTGTTCGTGATCGGCGTGGGCACGTCCCCCGCAGAAGCGGTTCTGCGGCATCTGGCCGAGGCCACGGGTGGGGCGTGTGAGTTCGCCACCCCGGGTGAGGCGCTGGAAGCTGCTGCAGAACGGATGCTTCAGCGCATGCGCCAGAGCGTGTGGACGGGGCTGCGGGTGGACTGGGGCATGGCCGAAGCGCCGCAGTGGGAGTTGCCCGTTCAGCAGCGGGCATTCGGGGGCGACACGCTGCTGGCGCTTGGAGGGTTCGCTGCTGCGGGTGGGCCGGAAGCGACGGAGGGCGCTGAGTCAGCGCCAGCAACGGGCCGTCTTGAGAGTTCGAGAGGTCCGGTAGCTCTGGGAGGGCCGAGGGACGTCCGTTTGCTGGCCCGTGGGGCCGATGGTCAGGAGGTGGAGATCGGCCGGGTCTCGACGGTGGCTGCAGCTGCAGGAGACGATCTGGCGCGCATCGCCGCCGCACGCCGCGTGGCAGCGCTGGACGCCTTGAGCTCGCCCGACGACATGACCGTGGCCAAGCGCATGGACGAGGCCGTTCAGGCGCAGGAACCTTCCCAGCAAGCTCGGGCCCTGGCGCTGGAGCACCGGCTGATCAGCCGCCACACGCACGGCGTGCTGGTGCACCGCAGGGCAGACGAAGACAAGCCCAAGGATGAGTCGCTGCTGCACCGCGTGCAGTCCATGCTGGCTGCGGGTTGGGGCAATACCGGCCGGGTTGCCAGCCCGCAGGGGGCCGTCTCTGACTTTGCTCGTCGTATGCGGGTGGGCCCGTCATCCGGCGGCATGAAGATCGCCTCCAGCGCCATGAGGAGCAGCGCGAGCATGGCCAGCCTGGGCACGCCATCGGTGTGGCGATCGGCTCGAACGCAGGTTCACGCTCTTGTGGACACGTCCATGGACGACATAGAGATCCCGGCGTTCCTGCGCAGGCAGGCGGACCACGACGACGCGGCTGATGCGCCAGGCAACTCAACTCGCTACACCACGCTGGCCGAGATGTCCGGCGCCATTGCCGACCACCTGGCCCGCGGCGGCTTGGTGCAAGACCTGCCGACCCTGGCCCAGGGTTTCCAGATCGACCCGGCTCTGGAGCCGGCGTATCGGCAAGCGCTCGCAGAACTGCGCGACATCACTGGCGACGAACCCTCGGCCTGGCTGCTGCTGGCGTTGTGGGTGGCGCAGCGCCCCGGGCCCGACGGCAGCCCCGCCATGGCCGCCGTGCTCGTGGGCCCCGTCACTCAGGCCGCCCTGACGCCCAGCGATATCGGCCAGGCCTGGCAGGCGCTGCAGCAGCACCTGGGGCGGGTGAGCAGTCAAGCCCCCTCATCGGCAAAGCCAAGCCGCAGGCAACGGCTGGCTGCAGCGCTCTCAGACGCTGGGGACTGACCCAACCCGCGTCCGCCAGTGCTTGGCCTCAGCCCCATGGGTGGCGGTCACGTACCGGCAGTCCTTCAGGTCGATCAAGAAACTCAAGCTCAACACTCAGGGAACCCTACATGCTCAGAACCACTGCAATCCTGTCCGCCGCCTCGGCGGTTGTGCTGGCTACCACCGGCTGCGCATCCATCGTCAACGACTCCACGCACCCGATGAAGATCGAGACCAAGACCCAGGCGGGTGACATGGTCTCGGGCGCCGAGTGCCGAATCTCCAACGACTACGGTGCCATCACCGCCCGCTCGGGTGACACCGCACAGGTGCGCCGCTCCAGCAAGGACATGGACATCAACTGCCGCCACCCCTCCAACCCCGAGGCCGCGGGCCGCGCCATCTCGCGCGCCAACGCCGGCATGGCCGGCAACATCATCTTCGGCGGGGGCATCGGCGCCATCATCGACCACAACAAGGGCACCGCCTACACCTACCCCACCTGGGTGCAGCTGGTGTTTGGCAAAACGCTTGTCTTTGACCGCTCCGCCGAGAAGGACGGCCAGCCGGTCATGGGCACGGAGCCCGTGGGCAACAAGTGAACGCGCCGGGCGGCTGCCCGCAGCAGCGCCCGGCCCAACCCAGCTCATTCAAGGGAGAGATTTCAATGAACAAGACACTTTCACGCACCGTCGTGCTGCTGTGCTGCACGTCCATGATCGTCGGCTGCGCCGGCATGGGGCCCACGGGCGCCGCCTACCGACCGTTGGTGGACACCCAGGGGGTCGACATGAACAAGTACGAGCGCGACCTCCAGGACTGCCAGGGGTTTGCCCAGCAAACCGCCTCGGCGGGCCAGTCCGCTGTTGCAGGCGCCGTGGCCGGCGCGGCGCTGGGCGCCATCCTGGCTGCAGCCGCGGGTGGCGGATACAGCAGATCCTCCACCGCGCGCGTGGGGGCCGTCTCTGGCGCCGTGGGCGCTGGCGCCGAGGCCGAGAACTCGCAGCGCAACGTCATCCGGCGCTGCCTGGGTGGTCGTGGCTACCGCGTGCTGCAGTAGGCGTGGCGCATCAGGGAGAGCAAGAACATGACAAACAGTCAAAACCACGCCAGATCATCAACCACTGCGCGACGCAATCTGCTTGCTGCTCGGCTGGCAGCGCTGTCCGTTTTAGCTGCTGCAGCGCTTTCAGGCTGCGGCGGGGGCGGCGAGGACGTGGATTACTTCGGGGCCATTGCGGTGAATTCCCTGACTCGGGCAGCTGGCATCTCTGCCAACTACACCAGCCAGAACGAGGCAAACGCGCGCGCAAACAGCGAGTGCGGCTCAGGCTGCTCGGTGGTGGCCACCTTCGGCAACGGAATGTGCGGCGCGCTGGCGCGCGGCAGTGACTTTGCGGTGGGCTACGCCGTCGCATCCGCCAAGTCCCAAGCAGAGTCCAACGCGCTGTCCCAATGTCGATCCGTCGGCGGCATCTCCTGCGTCGTCAGGCTGAGCGAGTGCAACGGCTGACCTGAGCTGTACGTTCATCCAGATCACCTGGTGAGCCACTGGCCGGCGACCATGGGTGCATGTGTTTCGGCCTCCCCCTTGTGGCTCAGGATCACCTGGCGTATCGCCAGGATTGCGCAGAGTCTCCCCTTGCGAAGTTCGATCGCCGGGAGTCTGCTCGCCGCCCCGCTTTGTCGCGCGGGGTGCGCGCCTGCAGAGGGGCACCGCGCAGACTCCCGTCGCCTGCCCTTCGTGCCCACGCTGTTGAAGTGACCCAAGGGGGAGGCCACCCCAAAACGGCGATCCAACCTCGCCGCACCACCCTTTCCCCCGCTTCACAAGGAACCCGGCCATGACCGACGCGGCTCGGCACGCCCACTTCAAAGCGAACGCGCAGGCTCTGAGCGAGCTCTTTCGCGGCCTGCAGGAGCCAGTGGTGCGCGCCATGGTGGCCGTGGACCCCTGGTCTGGTGCCTTCGCTGTGGAAGCACAGGCCTCGCTGGGCGAGGCCGCAGCCCCGCTGTGGCCCCAGGTGCAGGCCGCACTTCCAGGGCTGAGCGAGGTGGCTGCACTCCAGCAAGCCTGGGCAGTGGTGCTGCGCAAGCCCCTGTGGTGCGGCATGTTGTACCGCGCGTCTTTACAAGGCGCATCGCCTGAAGTTCACTCTGAGGCGGCGCGGCTGAGAAGCCTGACCCTGCAACGTTGGCAGACGGCACAACAGGCGCAGTGGTCGCCCATGGGGAAGATCGACCCCATCGCCTTGCTGCTCCTCGGGGCCACTCTTCCGGAGGATCCGGCGCCCAACTTGGCCTTCGTGACTGCCCTACCCGGCAGTGTTCGGCTGCGCTATCACCTGGCTTGGCGCTGCCGAGAGGGCGCAACGCTGCGCGGTTTGCTCTCATGCGCGGCACGGCAGCCCTCGGCCACCGACTACCAGCGCCGTGTAGAGCTGGACCGAGCATTGCAGCGCGCCGTCGCCTCAGGCCGCCACTTCAGGCCCCTGCGCGGGGTGGAACTGGCCATGCTGGGCGACAAGGAGCGGGCCCTGTTGCTCGCCCTGCCGCACTGGTGGACCATCACGTTGCCCCAGGCCTTGCGAGAGCGGCCCGATTTGGCACAACACGCCCAAGACCTGGCCGCAGAACGCATGAGGGTGGAAGACGTGCTGGACGAGCTGATGGAGGCCGTGCGCGGCAGGCGGCTGGGGGAACTGGACGCACTGGTGGCGCAAGCCGGCGACGGGCCCATCGCCAGAACCCTCTGGAGCTCGCTCGCGCGCGAGCCCTGGGGCCTTGAGGATGACCACTCCCATGCGTCACTTCGCTCCGAGTTCGGGCTCTGGGTGCCCACCTCAACGCAGACGCTGGAGCGCCTGCGCGGCTGCGCTCCACGCCCCCTTCCCGGCTGGTGGGCGCTGTCGGCCAGCGAAGTGGCGGAATGGTTGCTGACACCGAATCTGGAAGAACAGCTCGCAGCATCATTCGCCGCCCACCCTCGCAAGTCGGCCGTGAGCCTGCGCATTCCGGTGCAAGACTTGGCACCCTTGCAGCGCACCTGGACCCGCGGCGAACAGGCAGCGTTGCTGCGGGCAGGGCTGACCCGCTACGTGCCTGACTCAGCAGCAGGTTGGGATGACCTCAGCCTGCGTGAGCTGGCCGATACCGTCAGCAGGCTGTACCAGCGAGGGCGCAGCTTGCTGGCCAAGCGGCTGAAGAAGCTGCCCGACGCCCGCCCCTGGCTGGCGCTGATGGCGGTGTCCTTGGGCAACACGTCGATTGGTAACGCATCAGATCCAAATACGCTGGAGGGCGCGCCCGACAACACAGCCGCCCGTGTACTGCGAGACCTGGCACGCCAGACCATCGACGAGCACTTTCGGAGGCTGTGGGCGCACACCTGGGGGCGCTGGTTGGTGTCTAGTGCCGGCACACCCGTATGGAAACGAGTGCGAGAACTCGCCCTGGAGCGCACCCGGCTGCTGGACGACACCCTGAGCCTGTTGGAAGACGGGCGCAAGGCCCTGAACCCGCCGGGCCTGCGCCTGGCCGTGGCACAGGCCCTGCACGACCCGAGACAAGTACCCAGGGAGCCCGTTCAGGCCTTACAGCGCTGGCTCCAACTGGACCCGGCTGCCACCTCTGTACTGGCAGAGCACGGACCGGTGAACCTGCTGCTGGACCTGGCTGCAAGCCCCAAGACACCACAGTCGGTACTTCTGGCCTTGGTGCAACACGGACCAGCCGCCACGCAGGCTAGCAGCGTACGCATGGCTGCCTGGCGTGCGCAATTGCGCCGTGTGGGATCGGTAGACAGGCTGACCGAGTTGGTGCTGCACCCGCCTGAGCGCGGTGCCTGGGTATGGAGTGCGCATTGGCCCTTGCTCTCAGATCAGACTTCTGCAGGCACTTCAGATTCCACGAGCCAGGGCGACAAACGCGACACCGATGAGAGCCACACCCTGCCTCGAGCCCTGGTGCTGGCGGCCCGACGCAGTGGCTGGCGTCTCATCGAGTTGGAAGCCAAGCTCGGTTCCAGCGTCTTCGGACTGGCACTTGCGGACGCCCGCGCGCTGCTGGAACCCACCGCGCCACGCGAGGCCGCCACGCTGGAACTCATTGCCGCACTCGGCGTGAAGGTGGCCCCGCACGTGATGCGGGCGCTGGCCTTGGCTCGGCGCGGCGCCCCACCTGGCCAAAAGCTCGACCGCGCCTATCAGCGGCATCTGCTGCCGAAGAAGAGCGGCGGTTCACGCGTCATCAGCGCGCCAGAAGCCGCCCTCAAGCGCGTGCAGCGCGCCGTGCTGGAACGGCTGCTGCAGCCGCTGGGCCAACACGAGGCCGCCCACGGCTTCGTACCCAGGCGCAGCATCGTGGGCAATGCCCAGGTACACGTGGGCCAGAGCGTGGTGGTCAATGCCGACGTGCGGGCATGCTTTCCGAGTGTGAAGTGGCCACTGGTGCTGGCGGCGCTACGGCGCGATCTGGGAGTTGCGGCGTCCTCGGGTGAGTGGCCGGGGCTGAGCCCTGTTGCCATCTCGCTGCTGTGCGACCTGTGCACCGCGGAAGGTGGACTGCCCATCGGCGCACCCACCAGTCCGGCCCTGCTTAACCGGGTGCTGCTCAAGACCGACGAGATCCTCACCGCCGCCGCCACGGCCCGGGGTGTGCGCTACACCCGCTACGCCGACGACCTCAGCTTCTCGGGTGGGGATGCGGCAGTGCAGATGCTGGGCATCGCCCGACGCACACTTGGTCAGATCGGCCTGGAGCTGGACCCCGGCAAGACCAATATCTTCAGGCGGGGGCGCCGCCAGGTGGTGACGGGTCTGGTGGTCAACGACCAGGTCGCGGTGCCCCGGCGCATCCGCCGCCGCCTGCGCGCGGCCGTGCACCAGGTGGAACAAGGCAAGGCAGCGCACTGGCACGGCCAGCAACAGGGGCTGGACGCGCTGCATGGACGGCTCGCTTTCGTGCACATGGTGCACGCGGATGAAGGCGCGGCACTGATGAAGCGACTTCGGGCCGCCCGGAGCGGCGTTGAGGAACTGGATCTCGCTGGCGAGTCAGATGCACCCACTGCTTTGACTGGCTTTTCTGACCCCGACCCAGCGCAGGAGACGGTATGAGTTCCGTCACGGGTCTTCCCAAAGCTAAGCGGTCCCTTCCGGCCACCTCTGCAAGTGGAGTCACCCAGCCTAAGGTCTTGTTCGACGCAGCCGTGCTCTACCTGCTGTGCCGTCTGGGCAGCTGGCCCGGGCTGAGCGCGGCCGACATCGAGGCCGGCCGGCAGGCGCTGATGGACGCCAAGCTGGACGAGCAAGCATCAAAGCTCTTCGAGATGGCCACCTCAGGCATGCCAGATGCGGTGGTGCCCTTCCAGCGCGACACCCTGGATGTAGCGTGCGCCGCCTTGATGTCCCAGATCATCACCCCTTGCGAGCTGGTCAGTGACGGCATGCTGGTCAACACCGGCTTCTTCAAGCTGCGCACCAACGAGGTGACCTACGTGGATGAGGCCCAGGACAGGTTGAGCCAGGACGCGCGGCTCATGGACCGCGACGGCATAGGCGAGATGCTGCGGCAACTGCGAACCCTCCCCACCCGAGCAGCACGCTACTGGGTGCCGGGCGTGGACTCGGCAGCGCATGGCGACCATGCCGAGAACCACGAGGTCCTGCGAGTTATCGGAGCCTGGGTAGCACCCAGCCTCGCCTCGGTGACGACCCCCGAGGTGACCCTGCGCATCCTGCGCCCCGACAACCCCGGCCGTGGGGCTGTTCGGCTGTGCGAGGTGGCGTGCGTGCAGCGGCAGTCAGACCTGGTGCTGCAGCGACTGCGCCCCGAGTGGCTCATGGAACTGCAAGCTGCCGCCCTGGATGGTGCTTGGCTGGAGATGGAGCACAGCACCTTTCGGTGCCGGGGGCCGCTACCCGACCTGCTAGAGCCGGGCGACGGGCGCGACATCTGGTGGCACCCCGTCGGCCCGCTGCGCGGGGCCATGGGCGCACTCCCCCTGGCCACGGTCGGGCTTGATGTCGCCACCGCCCGCCGGATCTTGCAGCACGTCCCCTGGGCATGGATCCACCGGGCGTCCGAACACTTTTGCACCGTCACAGGAGCACCTCTGCCTTGAAGCCTTCACGCCTGAGATCCGTTCTGGAGTCCCTCCTCGCACAGCGCTGGCCCGCTTTCATCTGGGGGCCGCCGGGCATCGGCAAGAGCTCTATCGTTCATTCGATTGCCCGCGAGCGCGGGCTGCCCGTGATCGACCTGCGAGCGAGCCTGCTGGACCCGACCGACCTACGCGGCATTCCTGCCATCGAGGGCGGGCGCGCCGTGTGGTGCCCACCGTCTTTCCTGCCCAGGGCGGGTGAGCCGCCGGGCATCTTGTTCCTTGACGAAATCAATGCTGCGCCACCGTTGGTGCAGGCAAGCCTGTACCAACTGGTACTGGACCGTCGGGTGGGCGAGTACGTGCTGCCAGAGGGCTGGTGGATCGTGGCAGCAGGCAACCGCGCGCAGGACCGGGCGGTGACTTTTCGTATGAGCAGCGCCCTGGCCAACCGATTCGTGCACCTGGACCTCGACACGGACGTGGAGGACTGGCGTGAGTGGGCGCTACAGCGGCGCCTGGAGCCGCTGGTGGTCTCATTCATTGGTGTGCGGCCCAACCTGCTGCGGCAGGAGCCGGGCGAGGCTTCCGCCTACCCCACCCCACGCTCCTGGGAGATGGCCAGCGACGTGACGGGCACCTTCGGTGGTGGCCTGGCCGGCTACCGAGCCTGCGCTGATGTGCTGCCAGGCATCGTCGGTCAGGCCGCGGCGGTGGAATTTGCTGGCTTTGTGAAGAAGGCCGCGAGCGAAAAGCAGATGCGCGCCATAGTGGACGACCCAGTTGGTGCGCCGCTGCCCGATGCACTGGACGGCATCTACCTGCTGACCTCCTGGCTGGCTTATCACGCCGAGGATGTGGAGATCTCCAAAGCCAGCGCGGTACTGCTGGGCCGCCTGCCCGCAGAGTTTGGGGTGGTACTGGCGCGAGACATGCTCAAGGCCCGGCCGACGTTTGCCCGCGAGGCGGGCTACCGGGACTTCCTCAAGCAGCACGGGCACTTGATCCAGCGGTGAGGCAGGAGCGATTCCGATGTTAAAGGTGCTGCCCATGACGCAGACCAAGGGGCCGCCCAAGGCGCCTGCACGCAAGCGAGCGGCCAAGGGCTCGAGGTCGCTTTCGGCCCTGCCAGAGCCAACGCCTGAGCTTCGGGCCCGGGTGGCCGAGCGGGTACTGCGGGCGCGCATCCGCCTGGCGCTGTCTCAACCCTTCCTGGCCACAGCCCTCATGCGCCTGCCCGTGCGGGAGGTGACGCACTCTGCCTGGTGCCAGACGGCCGCCACCGACGGTTACCACCTCTTCTACAACCCGGCCTGGGTGGCCGGCCTGGCGGATGCGGAGTTGCGTGGTGTGCTCGCCCACGAAGTGCTGCACGTGCTGTTCGCCCATGGGGAGCGCTGCGGCAAGCGCACAGCCCGGCGCTGGAACGTAGCCTGCGACTTCGCCATCAACCTGCTGCTGGTGGATCAGGGCTTTCGTCTGCCCGAGGGCGGGCTGATCGCCCGGCGCTGGCAGGGCATGACGGCCGAGCAGGTTTACGAGCATCTGGCGGCAGACGCTCAGCCGGGACCTGCTGCGAGCGGACGCACCGACGGCAGCCCGGAAGGATCCGAAGAAGCTCAGTCTGGCGCCTTGCCTGACATCGGCGCGGACCTGCTGAACCCGGACGACCCGCGAGTACGCCCGATGCGATCCGCAGACGCCCCGGACGCCGAACAACTCGATGAACTGCGCCGCGAACTGCGCGACGGCGCCATGGCGCGGCTGCACGGCAGCGCAGCTGATGGATTCAGACGCGAATGCGAGGCCGACAACGAGCGACGCATCGACTGGCGCGCCCTGCTGCGCTCCTGGCTGCATGAGCGCGTCAAGGGCGACTGGCAGAGCTACCCCTTCAGCAAGCGTCACCTGCACCGCGGCCTGTTCATGCCCTCCCCCGGCATGGCCGTGCCCGGGCACCTGGTCTTTGCCATCGACACCTCAGGCTCGATGCAGGTTGAGGCCCTTGCCCAAATCACCGGTGAGCTGCGTGCCTTCCGCGAAACCTTTCCAAGCCGGCTCACCGTCATCCAGGCCGATGCCAGGGTGCAGTCCGTGCGGACATTTGAAGCCATGGACGGCGAAGAGATCCCCCAGCGCCTGCCGATGTCAGGTGGCGGCGGCACCGACTTTCGGCCAGTGTTCGACTGGGTCAGCACCCACGCAGACGGAGCCATCGTGCTTTACGCCACGGACGGTTTCGGCACCTTTCCCGAGACGCCTCCGCCCTGCCCCGTGATCTGGATGCTTACCCCGCCACACGTGGAGCCGAGCAGGGTGCCGTTTGGGTCAGTGGTGGTGTTGAGGCCTGTGTGATGGCAGCATCTCGAGAATGACGAACAAGCCCTTGCTCTTCCTGGACTTCGACGGCGTGCTGCACCCAGGTAGCGGCAGGCCAGGGGCCATGTTCACCCGCGCAGGTTCACTGGTGGAAGCCATTGAAGGCTTCGAGCTCCGGATCGTGATCTCCTCGAGTTGGCGGTTTCACTACCCCGCTGCGAAGATCTTCAAGGCGCTTCCCGACGCACTGGTCCGGCGCATCGTCGGCACCACGGGCGAGGCCCACATCGGCCGTTGGGCACGGTATGAGGAGGTTCGCAACTGGCTGAGCCTGAACGAGCCAAGTGCGCTCGCAAACTCACCGGCCCAATGGCGGGCCTTGGACGACGCAAGCTTCGAGTTCCCGCCAGACTGCCCGGAGTTGATTGCCTGCAATCCCCGCGAGGGGTTCGGTCCGCGACAGGCAGCGGAACTTCAGTCGTGGCTTTCAGCGTTCTCTGCGACTGCCAGTCACGCGACAGCGAGCGGACGGAGTGAGCCTTGATGCCTCCCGCAGAAAGTGACCCGTTCAACCTGCAGCGCTTCGTCGATGCGCAGGAAAGTGTCTACGCCGAGGTCTTGGCGGAACTGAAGGCCGGACGCAAGCGCACGCATTGGATTTGGTTCGTCTTCCCGCAGTTGGCAGGCCTCGGAAGCAGCCCGATGGCGCGCCAGTACGCGGTCAGCAGCATGCCTGAAGCGCGGGCCTACTTGGCACACCCCATCCTCGGCCGACGACTCATAGAGTGCGTCCAGGCGATGCTTCAGCACAGTCAGTTGTCGCCACGCCTAGTCCTGGGTGAGATCGACGCGGTCAAGTGGCGATCGTGCCTGACTCTGTTTGAAGCCGTTGATCCTGGTGGCAGAGTTTTCGACGCTGCGCTGGATCAGTTCTACGCTGGGCAGCGGGATGAAGCCACCATGCGGCTGCTGAATCAGTCAGCCAGTGACTGAGTGTGAGGGCATGTGAATTCAGTGACTGAAGGTTCTAGAGATTCGTGCCCAGGTTTCAGTTTGGGAAGCAGCACAAGGGTCGAATGAACGACCTGGAAGACCAATCAAAAGCCCTACCAAGAAACCTTCAGTACGCGAGCGTCAGCTGCCGGTTCCAGAAGGACTTTGAACCCCAGAACCTTGAGCATCTGAATCATGACCTCGTCGGAAAATGGGCTCGTCCCGATTGGCTCTCCAGCGCAGACAAACTTCGTCATTGCGTTCCGCCCCCATCTTTCAGGCTTCATTGGAAGACTGGTCAGATGAAACTCTGTCTGTCTCAATCCGCGATCAGCATCTCGTTGATAACAGTGCCCCATCCGCTCCAGAAGCCAAGAGCCACCTCGCCCGGCCATCCACGAGGGCACCTGATGAAGCGCCGTGAAGTGCGCGTCAAGCACATCTATAGCGTTCCAAGTGCCAGTTAGGCCGCAAACGACTTGGTCACCATCGCCACTCTCCAGATGCCGAATCACATGCAACCTGATGAACAGCTCATCGTTCGAGCGGAGCGCAATACTGTTGTCTGTGCGAAGGTCATGACTCAACTCAAGGAGGCGCTGCGCGTCCTGGTCTTCCAGAGCCCGTAACAGTTGGCTTCTGTAGCACTCTGTGCCTGGCACCGAAGCCACTCTGGTGAGCATTTTGCTGATGATTCTTGAGGTGGTTACCCACCGTCTTGAGGAATCGCGGATGTGGCACTCATAACCCATCTCCTGAAGTTTCTCGACCAGCGCTGATTCGACTTCAGTAGACATGAACGAGGAGTCAACCTCGATCTCTGCGGATCTCACACCCTCCAAAGCGGACTTGATGGCAGCGCGAACGAAGGCCGATATGGTGCTCTCGACCAGCTTTCGAACACGCTCGCGTTCTTCGTGAATTCGCCGCAGCCTTTCCTCTTCAAGCCTTTTGCGTTCTTCCTCCCTCAAGCGCCTCTCCTCTTCCTCCTTGCGCTGCCGCTCCAGGCTCTCCTCGGCCTCCCTTGAACGTTTCCTCAGCCAGTCAGGATTGAACATGGTCGTCGGCTCTCGCGCCATCCTGTCGCCCGGGCAGGCACAGGTATTCAATCTGGACGTGACGGCGGCTCTCCGACGCGTGCGAAGCCCAGAGGCACCGGTGCATTGACGCAGACCCACTCCTGGGTCTGCCAGTGGCCAGCCACAGTGCCCACGGGGCGGTCATCGCGAGTGTGCATTTGACGGAATTGGCTTGTCGCACCGTTGCCTGCCTTGACTTGGTTGACTCTTTGGGATGTTACGGAAGGCGAATACTTGCGGATCGCTTCCGCCACTCCTAAGTGGGGCCTTCGAGGGTTTGTCCTGATGGGGCAGCAGAGGTCAATCCGCGTTCTTGCGGAGAAACGCCGGAATCTCGATCTCATCCGAAGGCAGTTCGGTTCTCTGTCCGCCAAGCCCGGTAGCCTGACGCGGCTGCGGCAGCTCTGGCAGTGCAAGTTCCAGTTCCTTGCAAATCGTCAGAACGTGGACCACCGGCTTGCGCCCCCGCCAGAGCACGTAGCCCTTTCGCAACTCCGGCGAACCGAAGCTGCCTGGCCAGGTGGCCGTGAAGGACCACAGTTCATCACCGGGCTGCGTCGCTGACTTGAGCTGAGACCACACCGCATTGAGGTGGCCGAAGGGCAGCTTGGGCACGGCGCTCAGTGGGTCTTGCACCATCTCCCTTGCCTCGATCTGGTCAACGGTCAGCCGCTCCAGAAGGTGCTGCGCACTGACCTTGAAGACCTCTTCTTCCCGCTGACCCGCAACACGACGCTCATCCAGTAAGTCGGCGCACCTCATCCACCACGCCAAAGGCCAGAACAGGACCATGGCGATGACCGTCAGCACGGGTGCGAGCAGACGGGCGCGGACGCGGTACCAGAGCTTCCTTCTCTCGGGGTGCAGAGCCTCCATCAGCGTGGACATCGAGGTCAGCGAGGTCACAGCATTGGGGTCGCGCAAGTCATGGCGGTGATGCCAGAGGTGGGCACCACCGGCCACCGCCAAGGTCAGCACCCCCAGCGCGAGGTAGACCTGCAGCGCGGGGTGAAGTTGCAGCAAGGGGCGGAGGAAGACCGCGGCCATGTCGCTCATTTCCGCTCCCCTTCTGACGCCCCAAACGTGCCCGCAGGGCGAGGCTGGTCGAACACCGTCCTCGACCCTGCCGCGTAGCCCTGCGGCTTGGATGCATCCGGCTCGGCCGGGCCGTTGTGCCGCACCCATGTACGGCGGATGACGCCCTGCTCGAACTCCAACATCTCGTCTCGCTCGTAGACACTGGCGTAACCGCTGTGCCGGTAGAGCAGGCGCTGCCCCCGCGGGATGCGCAGGGTGCCCGTGTACCAGTGCGCAAACACCCGCTCAGAGAACCCCGGAAACACCGTCTCCAGGCAGGCCTCGCTGCCGTCCATCAGCGTGCCGGTCAGCTTCACCAGATAAAGCCGTCCGGCCACGATCTCCCAGCCCCCCACGTAGCCCCGCCACAGCGCAGTGGAACTGGCCTGGAACTCCGGCCTTGTGCCGCCCATGGCGAAGTAGTCAGCCAGAGGCTCGGTGCACATGCGCACGCCGTCGCCCTGGTAGCGCAGGTATTCGGCAATCTGTGCGGTCATCGATCTGCCCACTGGTCAGTTCAGCGCCAAGGACTGGCCGGCGACTGGTTGCCCGATAGCGGGAATCGGTGCTCTGCCAAGGACATCATGTTCCCGCCACGCTCGGTCAGACATGCCAGGGTGCAGGCGGTCTTCCTGGAACCGCCAGCCGAAGTGCTGCCAAGCCTCGAACAGTGCATCACGCAGACTGCTCCGTGCCGGCGTTCCCATCCATCCTGGCACCAGCGCCTGCAGCGCTTCGGCGCACACCTGATCTTCAGAAATCCGGCGAATCTCCATGACGGCTTCCTGCTGCGAGGCGTTGAGCTTGGCGTGATCGACAAAAGTGCGGATCTGGAGCTGCTGCGAGTCCACACACCATCCCCCCAGGAATACTCCGTGCTGAGCGGGCAAGAGCACGTTCAAGTCCTTGGCCATCACAGCCGCTGCTGCACCTGCGCTCACCTTCTCCGACAGGATGCGGGCGGCCACACAGGCCAGCGGCATGAGGTCAGCGAACTCTGCGTTCACGGCTTGCATGTCAACGCCCCGGATGGGCAGATCCACCACCTGAGCGCGCTGCACCACTCGGTCCACTGCATGCGCACGGATGCAGACCGCGACATCAAGGGGCAGCAACCGACCTGGCTGCAGCAGCACCAGGGCCCGGATGCCCGCATGCGAATCGACATTCACGGCCGTGGGCACATCCTCAGGCTTGAGGGCCCAGACCACAGCGACCGCTCGTGATCCCGACTCAATGCGCAGCGTGCATGCTGGCAGCAGCGGCCCGGCGAACTTCTCCAGCATCCCCAGGCGGTCGCGAAACTGCCGCCGGGTGTCGTTCCAGGCCGACAGGCTGACATTGCGCCCTGCTGCCCGACCGCGGCGGTGGTCATAAGCCTCCCACTCCTTGGCCAAGCTCCTGAAGTAGCCGCGGCGGATGCTGCGAGCAAGCGAAGAGTCGATGCTTCTGGGGGGCTGCGAGCGGGTCATGGCTAGTTTCCTCAGTGAGTTCGCGGTCAGTGGATGAGGCTCATCATCCGGGGCCGGTAGCTCATGAGGTGAACTGGACGAACGTACAGATATGCGGCCGAAAGCCATGTTTGCTTACTAAAACCGGCCGACATCTGACGCTGCGTTCAGGTCACCGACTCACCCCACCCCGCGTGCCAACTCCTCGGCAAGGTCTCGCAGGTCTTGTCCAGGCGTCGAATAGCTGACGATTCGGATGTCCAGACCAGCGTCCCGCACGCCGAGCACTGCCCTTCTCAACGCCGTCGAGATCCATGACCAGTTGTTTCCAAAGGCCCCGCCGCCAAGCAGAGTGAGGTAGACCACGGGCGATCCGTAGTCCCTCTTGTTCAGCAGAGCCACCAGAAGGGTTGCTTCATACGCCGCCTCCAGCACCAAGGTGGCAAAGCGCTCCCAGCTCTCCACGCTCTGGATACGGTTGTAGCTGACTGGCAAGGCCGAGCAGTACACCTGGGAAACCCGGTGCCTGGCACCTTCATCGGTGACCTCGACATCCCAGTGCGCGCCAATGCGAAGCCGACCACGCAGCTCGTCAAGCTGAGCCGCGTCCATGGCCGACAGTTGCTTGTCCACCCTGGCAAGGCCCGCCTCGTTGGTGAGGCAGTAGCCATTGCGCATCCGCCAGAGCCGACCCTGATCGTTGCCCAGTGCCGTGCCGATGTCGTGAAGGCAGTCGATCTGACGGTCCTCGCGTTGCCCGGGTTGTCCGTCTACTGGCGCGAAGTAGTTCCGAAAAATGGTGCCAGCCCCCGCAGCGATGGCGCAGGCAGGTCCCTGAGTGGCATCCCACTCGTATCGGGTGACACCTTGCTCCGGCGTCACGGAAGACGAGACCATTTCCAACAAATTGAACTGCGAGGCGACCTGGAACAGGGCCCCCGTGTTGGCGGGTTTGGCATGCATCTGCCGCACATCGCCTCGCACGATGGACACGCGCGTGGCTCCTTGACCACCTCGTAGACCCGCGGTTCGCTGTCGCAACTCTGCCAAGCTGGGGGTTTCCAGCACGCCGACGCCCCAGGAGCGCGAACTGCTGCTCGAGTGCAATCGCCCATCGACGATGGACAAGCGCCCGCGGGTCTCGTCGTAGCTGGACTCCTTGAATCCGGTGATGCGTTCGAACCAATCCATGTGGTGTCCTTTCATTCAGTTGGCTGGTGAGTCAGAGCGGGGGCGATAGGCCCGGACATACCGCTCCTGCGCTGAGGTCTCGATCGCATTGGGCCGGGCAATTCGCACTCGCTGTATGGCCTCCTCTGGCCTGACGCCGAACTCCACCAGCAGGCAGGCGGCCACGGTGCCCGCTCGCCCCAGGCCACCTCGACAGTGGACAAGAACTCGGCCGCCTCCCGTCACGCGTTGCCTGAGCGTCGCGGCCACAGTGGGCCAGGTCGCCTCAAAGCCTTTGTCGGGCGCAGTCAGATCCACGATCGGAAGGTGGTACCAGTCGATGCCGCGTTCGCGGACACGCTCGCCAAGGTCCGGCACTCCCAGCGAGACGAGTTCATGGGCTTCAACCAAGGTCACCACGGCGCTGGCACCCCAGGACTGGATGGCGTCCAGATCGAGACTGAGGTCACGCGCCCAAGGCGCACCGAACACGCTGTCGCCTTGTTTTCCGGGACAAAAGGTGACGCCAATGGCCCCTGGCTCTACTGGCAGGGTGGCTATTTGCAGCGGGTGACTGAGACTGGTTCTGGGCTTCATGCTTCGCCTTTCATCTGGGGATTCACCTGATAAACACCTGCCCCCGCAGGTCCCGCTGGAGCACCCGCAGCAAGGCGGCCCAGTCCTCGTCGTCCCGGGCAGTGCAGGTGTGGCTCGGCCGGTCGGCCACCATCTCCCGGGTGATCTGAACGACGTTGCCGGTTCGACGGTAGGTGGCGCTGTAGCGCAGCGGTCCCTTGGAAAAGTTCACGTCGGCCGGGATGCGCTCGATGCGCACCTTGGGCGGCAGGCGGATCTCGGTCTCCTCCCGGTGGCGAGATGAGCCGCACGCACTCTCAAACCGGCGGTCACTCAAAGGCTTGGTGGTGACCAGGCCCCGCAGCCGCCCAGGCGCCAGACCGACGGGAATGGCCATGGCACTGGGTCCGGGGATGTTGACCACCGGGTCCAGCTCGAAGGTGCTCTCGACTTTCCAGGGCTTATCCAGGTCCAAAGGGTCGTCCACCTTGATCTCACCCGTGCCCGTCTCCCCAAACCGCGACAGATAGCTCCGCGCCAGGTCTTCGGACGACTTGCCCAGGTTGCTGAACTGCACCGAGCGGGAATCAACCTGCTCTGAGCCCCCCATCACCGCCAGCGTGGAGCCCCAGACCTCGCCACTGGCGAGCACCTGCATCCAGGCGCGGGTGTGGGTGAACTCGGTGGCAGGGGAAGACTTGGGTGTGCGGGCCACCTGGCCGGTAGCGGTCAGCAGCACGGGCTTGTCCATCACCTCGTCGGGCAGCGTGCCGATGGGTGCGAAGCGCGCGGTGGAGTCCAGGTACAGGTCCAGGCTGGGCACGTAGGTGATGACGTGGTTGTACGGGGTGAGCAAGGTGAGCTGTGGAAGCCGCATGGCTCGGCCCGAGTTCACCAAGGCGGGCGTGCTCTCGATGCCCACCGCACGCAGCAACGCCTCCAGCAGCACCACGTGGTCCTTGCAGTCACCGTAGCGGTTATCCAGGATGCTATGCGCCGCGTGGGGGATGTAGCCCCCGGCGCCGATCTCCAGCGACACGTAGCGGATCTGGCGGCTCACCCAGTTGTACAGGCGCCGCACCTTGTCGCGCTCGGTGGTGGCCCCAGCAGTCAACTCCTCGGCCAGCGCGCGAACGGCCGGTGTGGGCTCAGCCTTCGGGCGAGCTCCGGCCTGGTAGGCCGTGGCGAGTGCCGCCTGATTCGAGAAGGTGGTGGCGTACACCGCGGGGGCGAAGTCCGACAACTCGACCCGGGCGCGCTCTGGCGGTAACGCCTTGTCCTGGCGGAAAGTGAAGGCGTAGCGCACGGTGCCAGGCGCATCATCTGCCTGGGCCTGCACCCGGCCGCCTGGGACATTTCGGGCCTGCACCTGCAGGGCTACTCCGGGGTCGTGCCGAATGTCCACCCGGGCGTTCTCGAATCTCACCGCGGGCGGGTAATGCAGGCTCCAACTGGCGTGCCCTGGGAAGAACGGGGTGTGCTGGGTGCTGCGGTAGCGCAGGTGCAGTTGGGCTCCCACTTTCACCGCCGGGAAGATGACGACCTTGACCTTGACGTCACTGAAATCCGGACCGCCCTCGTCGTAAGCCTCCATGGTGCGGATCTTCTCGGGCGGCACGACCAGGCGCTTGCCGTCTGGCGTGAGGGTGAATGCTTCCAGCACGTCCAGCGTCTCCAACGAGGAGCTGAACTCCAGGCGCCGCTCTGAGTAGTGGTCCACACCCGCTTCGGTGTCGATGCGGATGACCACGTACGCCGTCCAGACAGTGGAAGCGTCGGCACGGACGTGAAGATCGTCATGACGCTGCAGCCAAGTGGCCGAGGGCTCGTAGGCGGCATGGGCGAATCCGGGGACCAACCAGCCCAAGCAGACAGTAAATGCCAAGAAAGCGGCGCGCAGGAGAAGTGACGGATTCATCGGGCATTCCCCTTGAAGCGAGCCGATTCGATGGCGCGCGTGAGCAGGTTGGCAAAGCGGGTGACGAACCGCTCGTTGCGCCAGAGGTGGTGGTGCATCTGGTACAGGATCCCGTGGGTCACCTCGTGCCAGAAGGTGTCGTGAACTTCGGAATGACGGAACTTGCGGCCTGAGCGAGAACTGTGGGTGGCAACCGTGATCAGCCCCTTGGAGTGGTCCGCCTCACCCATCCTGCCGGGGGGCCCAACGTGCTGCTGCACCACGACCTTGTAGCGTCGGGTGCCAATCTTCAGGCTATGGGGTAGGACGGGTGCGGGCAAGGTGATGTCTCCTGTGAGCTAGGTTTGGCAAGGACTTGAAGCAGCGGGCAAATGGCACCTGGATTCCAGGCACCCTCTCCAGTCAGTCCGCCAGGAGATGGTCTTTCACCACTGGCTCATAGGATGATCTGGATGGATCTACAGCCCACAACCTACACGCGCAACAGAGACATCTGTTGATGCTGACGCACGGACTAGCGTTGCCTCCTGCTGTCCGCCCCAACTAATGTCGGATCTGCAGATCCGGAGAGGGTTTTATGGTGCGGCACAGAAGGGTATCCGCGACCTGCGGGGCGGCGATCAGCCGCACCTCTGGCGCGCTCAAGCAGAACTCGCAATTCAGATCGGCTCCCGTCCAGTATCTTCAACAGCCGCCTCCGCAACGGCAGCAGGCTCTGGCGCACATGTCCCGTTTCATCGGCCTCAGCTACGAGGTCATACATGGTCAGGAGCGCATCAACCTCCTGATCTGTAAACCACAACCCTGGCAGCTCACGCGACGCACCGTCAGGTTTGCGGGTGGGGCTTTGGATTCGGTAGCCTTGGCCGAAGGCATCCCACTCCACCGGCACTCCCATTCGGTCGCGCAGGAATTCGATGTCCCGCTTGGCGGTCGCCTTGGAAACTTCCAGATGCTCAAGGATGTCCTTCATTGGCACGCACCCACGTCGCTCGATGAGCGACGTCAGGGCGTACAACCGATCAGGTTTGGCGACAGGGTGTCTCTTCATGGCAAGCTTTTGAAATCGCGAGGTCTATTGCGCCTGGTCGCATGCAGACTCACGCACAACCTTCGCGAGAAATACACGCCCGCCGTATTGATCCCATGCCCCAGCGCAGATCAGCCGAATCCGCAATCCGCGGAACTTGCTCAAGGCACCTCTTTGGGTATGCGGGACGTCGTATAGACAGCTCTGGCCTTTTCTCTCCAGGTGATAGTCCCGGAAGTGGCCGGAAAAGCGCAAGTAGCGCTCCTTCTACGTGAACCGTTCGAGTTGTTCAAAGAGCTCGGCCTTTGCAGACGTCCACGTCCTGATGGCGTGCAGTTTCTGCAGGCACTGGCCAACCTCATCATCAAGACGGTCGGGAATTTGCTGTTCAGGCCAGAGGCTCATGTTCACTCCTTGTCTGTCCTTGCAAAGGCTGCGTGTTCGTCGTCAATCTGAGCCGCGTTATCGCGCAACTTAGGGCTGTGGCCACCCCAAGCGATTCAAGCGCCCGCCTGCCACAAGAAAGGGCACGACAAAGCGTCCCTGCCGATGGTGTGCCCACACATCCCTCAGGTGCTCGTCCAGGTGCTTCGGGCTCCAAACATCGGTCACCACGATGGCCACCCTGGCGATGCGCTCACAATCAATGAGGTACTCGCGTACCGACCTCATAACGCTGGGGAAGCCCAGCCAGCCCCTCGCGGAAGTGCCCGAACAGATTGCCAGCGCTGCTTGGGTGCATGCGGCTTTCCCGTCCCCCGGGATCAGGGTGATCGGTTCGCCCGATGGAGCGGGCGGCGGATCCCAGCGGCCCCGCTCAATCTCATCCTGTAGGCTCCGGTATGACTGATGCAGTAACCGCTCCTCGAGCCTAGCGACGATGTCTGCCACCAAACGCTCCAGTTCATCGGGCAGACGGTCAGCTCTCCAGTGGAGTTGAGGGCTGGTGATGGCTGCGCCGCCTGCGTTGGACTCGTACATGGTCATGCTGCTCAGTGGGTAACTTGTTCGGCAGTACCTTGGCCTGCGGCCAAGATGTCTCGCAACCTCGACCAGCTCTCTTCCGGCAGGGTGCTCAACACGCGGACAAGCCTGGCATCGCCGCTCTTGAGCACCATTTGGCGAACAGCGGTTGCCATGGCCTCCGACTGCTGCACGGCTTGTTCGTCAATGTCTAGGCCGCGGACGATGGCGCCAGTTCGAAGCGCTTCGTCCAACGTCAAGACAAATCCGGCCGCGAACTGCTGTCCACAGGTCTGACACGCTCCCGCAGTGACTGAGTTCAGTGCACCGCAGTGCACGCAGGCCTTGAACCTCGATGCAGCTCTTGGAAACTCGAAACCACAGCATTCACAGCTGGCCGCACCCAAGGGCGACTCCGAGTGGCACTGCGGGCACTTCTTGGTACGCGGCTGAGAAGAGCCGCCCCGTGTCGAGTGCGGCATTTCTTCTTCCACACGCCTGGCGTAGTGCTCGAACGTGTCGAATGCGGGCATCACGACGTAAGCCCTGGTGTCGTCACTCGGCCCGGCCGTCCTGACGACGCGGCCAATGGCCTGCCGGAATGCCAGCTCTGTCAAGGCACTCGGCAGGTAGACCAGCAGTCGCAGCCGAGGGATGTCCACCCCTTCGGAGACCATGGCAACCGACACAAGCCACCGCTTGTCGGTGTTGCGAAACGCGCGGATGCGTGACTCTGCGCTCGGCAGTTGGCTGTGAACCAGCACGGGCCGCTCACCCTCGATCTTCTCGATGACTTCGACCATGTACTCGGCCATCTCGATCGAGGGGGCGATCACCAGGCCGCCTGCATCGGGCATGCGGTTGCGGAGCTCATCCAGCTTGGCGCCCGCCCATGCCGCCATCGTGGCCTGGTACCCGGTGGCCAGCGGCGTCACGCCATCCTTCTCGAACTGCGGCGTGCACGCCAGCCTGTAGAAGTCCAACGCCCGCTGCAGGCCGCCAATCCGCTTGAGGTCGGCCGGCAGGTCGGCCGGCCTGTCGCCAGCCACCTGCAGCACGTTGCCGTCTTTCAGGTCAACCGTGAAGCGCGCCTGATGCCGGTGAAAGGTCACGGGTCGGCAGTACGCCAGATCCACGGCCTGACCGTAGGTCAGGGTGTAGGTTCCGGCCTCGGGGTGGGTGATCGCCCCATGGTCGTCATACGCCAGCCACACCGATTGAGACCCGTCGGAACGAATGGGCGTGCCAGTGAGCACCAGCACGAATTGGGCGGCGTGAAACGCACTGTCTGCGGAGTCACCCCAGGCAGCCTCTACTGCAGCATGATGGTGTTCGTCGCAAATCACGAGCGTGCGCTGGGCCTGGCAGACGGCTTGCAGCGCGTCCTGCAATCCCTGCACGGCGGCCCAGGTCGCGCACACGTCCAGCCCCATCGAGGCCACATCCTGATCGCGGCCTGTGACCTTGGTCATGAAGCGCCCGGTCACGCGGCGGAAGTCGTCAGCCCACTGGTTCACCACCTCGGCTCGCGGTGCGATGACAATCACGCGGTCGATCTCCCCCTTGCTGAGCAGCTGCTGAGCAATGGCGCTGGCGCACAGTGTCTTGCCGGCCCCAGGGGCGGCATTGATGAGAAAGTGCTTGCCGCCAGAAGGGTCCAGCAACCAGCTCAATGCCTTGGTGATGGCTTCGCTTTGCCAAGGGCGCAGCTGAATGTTCATCGGGCTCCCTTTCTCAAGTTGCAGGCGGCACAAAGTGCCTGCCCGTTGTTCAATGTCGTTGGGCCGCCCTTTGAGTACGGCCTCAGGTGATCTGCATGGAAGGCCCTTCCGAGACGGCCACCACAGCGCTCGCAAGCGCCTGCAGCTCGCAGGGCCAGGACTGTCCTTTGGCGGCTACTGAATCTGCGCCTCACTTGTTGACCCAGTACTCGGTCAGCCGAATCTCGCGGACGGGCAGATTCGCTGGCGGTGTGAGCGTGGCGAACTGGTTGACCCTAGCCATTGCGGCCATGTAGGGCACCGTGCGCGACTGAATCACCCAACCCTCGCGGCGCATGTCCGAGATCAGCTGAGTCAAACTTGGCACACCAAACAGCGTCAGGGCTTCAAGTTGCGTGATGGGATGACCTTCAGCAAGGTGCTCTCGCACTCCCTGAACCATTCCGTAACGGAACGTTGTCATAGGAACAGTCCCCTTTCGATCGACGCGAACACCGATCGCGTGTTGATGGTGTCCGCGCAGTCGGCGGACGGGTCGTCCTCCCACAGCCCGTTGGCTGCGAGGGCCCAGCTTGCATCGTGCAGCACACGGTCCACGCCGCGCGCCTCAAGTGACAGACCGCCTTGGCGCAGGCTGTACTCTGGCATGTTGGCTGAGCCATTCACCAACTCGTCGAGCGTCTCCGCGCAGGCCATCAAGACGCGCGGCGTGAACTCGTCGCCAACGCCATCGCTGAGTTCGGCATACAGAGCGAGGATGCGCTTGTTGCGATGCATGCTGTCTCCTTGTAATCGACCTGATATCCAACCGCTTCCGGCCTGCGCGGCCCGGGAGAACAACCCAGGTGCAGTTGTTATTGCAACGACCGTGCCAGCACCCTTGGGCCCTGTTTTGCTGGCTTTTGATCCTTTTTCTGAAAAACTACTTACTTTCATGGAAATTTTTTTGCAAAATGAACCGATGTAGTTCAGTCAGCAAGCTTGGTCGTTCGGGCGCCGTGAAGCGGCCTTGGACACCACCAAGGTCTAGATCGCTATGCCCCAAGGAAGAAGTCGGTGAGCAAGTCCAGATGGCTGGTTTCATGGATTGGTGACACCGATCACAAGGCGGCCGAAGGTCTGCTCAGGGGGGACGTTGGCCCCATTGCTGCTGCGCTGCAAGACGACGCTGGCTATGACCGTGTATACCTGCTGACCAACCGGGATCACCAGCGCTGCGTGCGCTATTGCGACTGGCTGGCGGATCTGATCGGACTGGATCCCAATCGCATCGACCTCTTTGACGTTGATCTGTCCAGCCCCGTGGATTACGACTCGATCTACAAGGGGGTGTCGGCCAATCTTGCGGAAGCGCGTTTACCGCAAGAAAAGGTTGATCTGACCTTTCACCTGAGCCCCGGCACACCGGCCATGGCTGTGATCTGGGTCGTGCTCTCGCGCACCCGTTTTCCAGCAAGGCTGATTCAGACCGCGCGCGGCGGCGATGTGCAGGAGGTCAGCTTCTTCACTGACATTGCAGAGGCGTTTCTGCCTGAGTACCTGCGCAGCAGCGAGGCCCGGATAGGGAAGCTCTCCAGCGGCCCAAAGGAGCTACCACCTGAGTTCAGCCGCATCCTTCACCGGTCAGTGCTGGTTGCAGACCAGGTAGAACTTGCGCGCCGCGTTGCCACATACGACGTACCCGTGTTGATCCTCGGTGAGACGGGCACTGGTAAAGAGCTGTTCGCCGAGGCTATACACGACGCAAGCCGGCGCTCCGGGAAGCCTTACATCACCGTCAATTGCGGCGCCATCGCTCGAGACCTTGCGAACTCCGAGCTGTTCGGCCACAAGAAGGGCGCGTTCACCGGTGCCGACAAGGATCGCAAGGGCCATTTCGAGGAAGCCAAGGGCGGCACGCTCTTTCTAGACGAGATTGGCGATCTCCCGCTTGACACGCAGGTCCGGCTGCTGCGGGCATTGCAGGCCAAGGAAGTGACGCCCGTGGGCAGTTCCAAGCCCATCCCAATTGATGTGCGGGTTGTCGCAGCGACCCATCGTGATCTCATGGCCGACGTGGCCGCCGGTCGCTTCCGGGAGGATCTCTTCCACCGTCTCGCAGTGGGCATCCTGCGTCTGCCCCCGCTGCGCGAGCGAGCCGGTGACATCGAACTCTTGATTGACTACTTTCTGGTTCAGATCAACACGGAAGGCCAGGGCAGACCAGAGGCTAAGCGTAAAAGCATTTCCGACGACGCAAAGAAGATTCTGATCAATCACCACTGGCCGGGCAACATTCGCGAGCTGTACCACACCCTCGTAAGGGCTGCGATCTGGACGCCCGGTGACGTCATCGGAGTGGATGATGTGCGAGCTGCGCTGCTGCAGACTCTGGCCCCGAAGACCAATCGGTTTGAGCAGCCCATCACGCAAGGCTTTGATTTGGAACGTCTTTTGGACGAAGTGAAGCGGCACTACGTGGGGCAGGCTCTCCAGATTTCTGGGGGTAACAAGTCGGCGGCGGCAAAGCTGCTTGGACTTGCCAGCCACCAAACCTTGAACAATTGGATAAAGCGTGTGAGCTTGTAGTCGGCCACCTTAAGCAGTTGGCATGGATCTTTCTGCACACTACACAAGTGCGATTGCTAGAAACTGGATTTTTGGGCACAGTAGCACCTAAGCCCATAGCAAAAGAGCATCACGCTTGCTTTGGATGAAAAAGCTCGAAAGAATTCCAGAAGAAATGATTCACTCTTCGCGCGAGGTACATATGGATAAGTTTGGCATCCAAAACTTTAAATCATTTTCAAAGTTTAACTCCATAAGATTGGCTCCAATTACTCTCATCTATGGTCAGAACTCTGCGGGAAAGAGTTCAATAACGCAAGCATTGAGACTTTTGCTGCAGTCATTTAAGAGCGGCGAGTCGAGGTTTAAGTTACTTTTATCAGGTGACGATATAGAGTTCGGACTACCTGAAACGTTCTTTCACAAGGGGCGCATTCACGCACCTTTAAAATTCCACTTCGAGTCCCCGCTTCGTTCCGAATACTTTGAGAGTGAGCCCAAGGATATATCGCCCGAGCAAAAGGTTCTTAGCGAAAAATATGCAAAAATCCGGATAGTCTTGGTCTATAAATATGAAGTTATATCCTCGATTGACCAACCTGTAATCCTTGATAGAATTGAATATAAGTTTATTGCAAGTGATGATTCTATAACGGGAGCATTTTCGCTTCAAAGAGATAGCCCGAAGAACGCCTCATTCTCCCTTGCTGACAAATCCTCTGTCAATACACTAAGTAAATATCTTGCGCTTACGGGTTCTTTGATTTTTTCAAAAGGAAGATTCGGAAGAAAATCCATTTCCAAACCAGACGATAGCGAAAGCAAACTTCTCACATCAAAGGCGATCAACGATCTTCTCTGTAGTCCGAAAGTCAAATTTGGAGAAGAGAGTAGGCGCCTCTCTCCGCTTGGTCGCGTAACTCCACTTCCTGAAATGTCGTTGTCTATGCTCGACGGTAGAGATGACCGACATTTTATATTGCCATACGCATTTCACCGATTGAATCGCGGTATTCACGGAATTCTTCAGCGATTTTTGCACATCGCGGGGTTGAGGGCTTCGCCAAAGAGGCGATATGAATTTGGTGATCGCTCTGGATTCGTGGGGCAGTCGGGTGAGCACACCGCCACTGTTTTGTACAGACGCACTGGCTCAGTGAAGAAGATAAACAGGTGGTTTAAATTGCTTGAAATGCCATATCGTCTTGAAATTGTACCTATTAAACATCACCTAGCTGGAGAGCTATTGATAATAAAGTTAAAAGATTTGCGGAACGGTGCCATCGTCACACCAAGCGACGTTGGTGTCGGGGTTAGCCAGGTTCTTCCTCTTCTCACTCAAGGCATGGTTGATCAAGAACCAAACGCCAAAACCAAGGACAACCTTCTAAAAGTTCGATGCGTAGAGCAGCCAGAACTTCATCTGCATCCCAAACTTCAGGCAAACCTTGCGGACTTCTTCATTGAGAGCGTGAAGGAGAATAGAAACCTGCGTTGGATATTGGAAACTCATAGTGAAGCCCTAATTCTGCGGCTTCAAAGAAGAGTGCGAGAAGGAACGCTCGACCCGAATCTTATATCGGTGAATTATGTGAATTCGACGTCTGGCGGAAGCAATATTACTGAATTGAGATTAGATAATTCAGGTGCATTTATAGATGAGTGGCCGGAAGGTTTTTTTGAAGAAGGGTTCATTGAAAGATTTGGGGTGTGAAATGCTAATACCCATTGAGTTTGATCTTGCCTGTTTTACTACTGATCGCGATCGCAAGGTTGGTATTCATGAGATTGGTCTTCATCAAGATCTTCTTGAAGTTCTTCTGCATTGTGGTGTTCTAGTGTATTCAGGCGACTCCTTTCATGACTCGCCTCTGATTCAGAGAATTTACCAACTTCCTGTCGAATTACGGAAAAGTTGGGAGTTGGCGCTTCAAAACTGCGCCAGGTTTCGAAGTAGTAATCGTCAGTGGGATGGCGCAATCAATATTGAAAATCCCCATTCTCATTGCGAAAACCCGACGCTAGCTATCGTTTGTGACCACACCGCAGTCTGTGAGACACGAGATGGTCAGACTCGATATTCTTTGATTAAGAACACAGCGACCGGAGATGTCGAGATAATAGGAATGGATTTTGTTCGGCGCTCGCAGTTATTGACTAAGTTTAAGGTTACGTGTGGCGCGCTTATCGTTGAAGGGAATGATCTTAATTCGGTATGGAATGAGCGTTTTTTATGGTTGGTAAGGGCGGAAAATATAAAAAATGTCTCGATTGTCGATAGCTGGGCATTACTGAATTCCCCTGCGTTACGAAATATTCCACCGGCTGAAATATGTGGCAGCCAGAGATTTATAAAAAATCTAGCTCGCGAAGCCGCAGGGGAAAAGTACCTTAAGATATACACCTCATGGGGTGATCAATCAGAGAGTCTCAGCAAGCCTGAGCGAAAGAGGGCTGCGCTAGATTACGCAAGACTCCTTAATCAGGAGCTAGAGCAAAGAGACAATAAGAATATCAAGGAAGTTGAGATAATTATACTTAATCAAAAAGAATTCCGAAGATGCTACCACGATCGTTATGTCAGATTCGGTGATTTCATCTGGGATATCGGAAATGGCTTACAATGTTTCGAGGGCGAAAGGCAATGCAAAAAGAGGGTTCAAGCTTCGTTCAAAGCTGGTAAGCTTATCGCCAAAGATTATAAAGATAGCGAGCAGGTATTAAAGCAATCCAATAATCGTACTGCAATGAGAGTTTTGATTGGCAATGACAGATCGGTTAAGATGTCCGAGAGTTGATCCAATGAAAATACTGAAGAGAAAAAATAATTTAATCTAACATGGCCCTTTCCCTCGAGTCGATTTATATTGAATTTTAATCTTAAAGTTCTGAATTAATTTCGGCTCATGAATATCAAAGCGAAGTCGCACTGTGGGCGAACACAGGAATACGTAGTAGTCGGCATTGCGAAATTCGCCCCTGAGCCCGCCAACAAGCTGCGCCGCCTTGCTGTTAGCAGATACCTAAGTCGCCAAACGCATCACCAGCCGCACTTCCTGGTACGGCACTTCTGGCCGCATCTTCCCCCGCTCCCCTCGGTGCAGGCGCACCATGCCGTAGCGTTACATCGTCTTGAGGGTGCGTGACAGGTTGCCGAGCGTGCGGCCCGTCGTGGCAGCCAGCTCGTACAGCGACTCGGGGTGCGTGTCGGCAATCTGAGCCAGCAAGGCACGAGTGCGATTTAAGAGCAACTTCGCAAAGCTCTCGGGCGATGTGAACCACACCTTGGGGTCACCGGGCTTGGGGTGCAACTCGCCCTTGGCGATGGCCATCGTCCGCGCCATCATGTCCTCATAAGAGGCAATTCCAACTTTCAAGGTCTTCACGTCCAGAGTCCCTTCTCGCGCATGACCGACTCCACTTCGCTCCAGAAAGCGGCCAAGAGCACCGCAGCTTCGGTGTACACATAAAGACGCACCGCGCGCAACCGATGCTTGTGGTCGTGCCCCGTTCCCCTGGGCTAACCAGCCACCGGATGGACGTTGTCAAAACCCACAAACCGATCACCTTCGATCCCATGAAGGGTGAGCGAGTAGTCCAGGCCGTGAGGCTTCTTCGCGGCCATGAATCGAACCCTCAGTGCGAGTAGCCTTGCCTTCAGCACTTTGGGATCGGCCACGCGCGCAGCGACGTTCAACCTCACCTTCTCTGGCAACGGCCATCGGGCTGCCACTTGAGAACGCTCTGCACCGAAACGGAGCGCGCCCATATCGTTCCGAGAAGGCTTCCTTGGTGCCTGCCTGTACGTGCACTTCCCACGGGAGCTCAACAACTTGGCAACCAAGGGAGAACGTCATGTACCGCTTCGTCCGCACCGCTCGCCCTCGAACGGCCGCCAACGTGTCAGCTGCCCTCCAGTTCAGCGGCCAGGTAACCGAGCACCTGAACCGCACCTACGGCCTGAACATGAAGGCCGGCATCGAGCTCTTCGGCAAGAGCCGCCTGCACTGGCACTACGAGGCGCCGTCGATCGACGAGATGACCGCCATCAACCGCAAGCTGATGACAGATCACGCCTACCAGGAGCTTCTGGAGAGGCACAACCATCTGTGGCTGGAGGGCAGCATGAAGGACCAGGTCATCAGCCTGCTCGAGTGAAGGGCTCGAGATGGACGCCAAGCTCCAAAGCAAGGTGGTCGAACTGCTGGGGCAGCACCGCATCATGACGATCGCCACCCTCCGGCCGGACGGCTGGCCCCAGGCGACCACGGTGGGGTATGTCAGTGAAGGACTGACGTTGTGGTTCCTATGCGGCCTGCAAAGTCAGAAGGCCCGGAACCTCGCGCTCGACAACCGTGTTTCATGCACCATCGACCACGACACGCCGGACATCATGGCGATCACGGGGCTCTCCATGGCCGCAAGAGCCCATCCGGTCAAGGATCGGAGCAAAGCGCAAAGAGTGCTTGGATTGCTGGCCTCCAAGTACACCGAATCCTCAGCCATGAGGCAACCCATGCCAATGTCCATGCCCGCGCCAGAGGACGTGGCGGTCTTTCGGGTGGAGCCTGAGGTGATCTCGGTGCTGGACTACACCAAGGGCTTTGGACACACTGAATTAGTCACTCTTCCAGGCTAGACGGCCGAACAAGCCAAACCGGACAAGCGACCTTTCTCAGCTTCGGCCTGAAGCAAGTCCAGGTCTTCAGGCGGCCAGCAACTTCCGCCACGGGTGGGAGCAATCCCTCGCGGAATCAGCCCCGCCCTCCCCCAGCGGGGGCATCAAAGCGTCCGATGACTCCCGTCACACAGGACGCCGTTGCCGCTTTGCTTGCAGCCGCAGAAGTACACGGTCTGGCTGCTAGTCGCGTCGTACTTCACGGGCGTGAACTCGGTGCCCTTGTGCGAGCCGTCACAGAACGGCTGGGCCTTGCTCTTGCCGCACGCACACCAGTAGTAGGACTTTCCGGCCTCCACGGCCACTGGGTACGGGGACTTCTGGGCAATTTCTGCGGGCATGTCGAAGCTCCATGGTCGGGCCGCTCGGCGACTGCAGAGTCGCGGCCTGCTGAGCGACCCTACTGGAACGGGTGCACTTCAGGATCTCTCCCGCGCTCACGCCCTGACCAACGGCATCTCCTCCCACAGCGTCGTGTAACGCGGCGTGCGCCGCTCCTGCTTCATGACCCAGCCCCTTGGGGCCTGAGCGTTCAGCCGGTTACTGCCCAGCCTCATGGTGTGCTTGCCCCAGCGCTGGTTGACTGCGTCCAGCGCGGCCATCAGCCGCTGCGGGTCTCGCCTGGGCTGGGCTTCACCGCTTGAAGAGGTGCCCTCCCCCTGTGCCTCATCGAGAAACAGTTCGCCCTGCTCATGGGCCGCGCTGCTGATGTCCATCAACATGACCCCGGCCTTGGCGTAGTCGAAGCCAGGGCGATAGATGCTCTTGAGCCCGTCCAACGCCGCCTTCACGATTTCGCGAGAGTCCGCCGTCGGACGGACCAGGGGCTGGACATGCGACCTGGAGTACTGCGGACCTTTCCGAAAGGGGCTGGTGCGTACGAACACCAGCACCTCCCCCGCCAGGCTGCCCTGCGCCCTCAGCTTCTCGCTGGCCCTGACAGCGAACTCCGACACGGCCTCCACCAGGAGCGCCAGGTCCCGCACCGCACTGCCGAAGGACCGGGTGCAGGCAATCTGTTGCTTGGCAGGCGGCACATCATCGAGCGACATGCAGGAGACGCCTCGCAACTCCTGCACCGTGCGCTCCAGCACCACCGACCAACGCTGCCGCACCGCCTGCGGCTCCATGCGGGACAGGTCCCACACCGTCTGAATGCCCAGCGCCTGCAACTGTGCGCCAATGCGCCCGCCCACACCCCACACCTCGCCGACCGGCGTGGACTGCAGCAGAGCCTGGAGCTCGTCGGCGGTGGCGCTGGCCAGGTCACATACCTGCGCAAACTTGTCGGGGTAGCTTCCGGGTTTGCGCTCAGCCGTCTTGGCAATGTGATTGGCCAGCTTGGCGAGAGTCTTGGTCGGCCCGATCCCGATGCCACAGGGAATGCCGGTCCAACTCAGGATCCGTGCCCTCACGGCTGTCGGCGCCGATCCAAATCTGAGCCACCGTGCCGACCGAATATTGAGCCAGGGGTGGAAGCCGACTTTGAGCTGGTCGGCTGTGGATAAGTGTAGGTCTTGATCTGCT
>Ga0315900_10000829_pt1 | contig 50808 bp, 46 predicted proteins | sample LakEriMetagenome_FD_203521 | JGI IMG/M metagenome (GOLD analysis project Ga0315900, IMG submission 203521) | Freshwater fungal communities from buoy surface, Lake Erie, Ohio, United States - Buoy 12 MA114 | ecosystem: Environmental > Aquatic > Freshwater > Lake > Lake biofilm | place: USA: Lake... | reverse complement strand
GCGCACCGCGGCGCTCGAGCGCGTCGCGGCACGCGAGACCGAGCAGCGCGCGCTGCTCGCGGCCGCGCCGGACGCGGTGCTCGCGACCGACGCACGCGGCCGCATCGCGTCAGCGAATCCCGCGGCCTGCCGGCTGTTCGGGGCGGACGCGGCGCGGCTGCTCGGCACCGCGCCCGCCGAGTGGCTGCCGCAGCTCGCGCTCGACGCGGCGCCGGTGCGGGCGCGCCTGCAGGCCCGGCGCGCGGACGGCAGCGCGGTGCCGGTCGAGATCGCCTCGGTGCCGCTCGAGCCGCCCGCGACGCCGGGCCACCTGCTGCTCGTACGCGACGTCACCGAGCGCGAGCAGGCGCAGGCGCAGCTGCGCGACCGCGACACCGCGCTGGCGCGCGCGATGCGCTTCGCGGTCGCCGGCGAACTCGCGACCGCGCTGACGCACGAGCTGAACCAGCCGATCACCGCGCTGGTCTCGTACCTGCGTGCGGCCGAGATCCTCGCGGCACCGCTGCAGGAGCGTGATCCCCGGCTGGTCGAGACGCTGCAGAAGACCACGCGCGAGGCGCTGCGCGCGGCCGACGTCCTGAAGCGTCTGCGCGACTTCTACCGCACCGGTACCGCGCGCGTCGAAGCCGTGGATCTCGCGGCGCTCGTGGCAGAAGTCGTGCACGGCTTCGCGGAGCGCGCGGCACGCGCGGGCGTGGCGCTGCAGGTGGACGTCGCGCGCGGCGAACCCGTCAGCGCCGACCGCATCCACCTGCAGATGGTCCTGCACAACCTGGTCGCGAACGCGCTGGACGCGACTGCCGACGGCCGCGCGGGTCACCGCCTCACGATCGCGGGCGCGCCGTTGCCGGACCGGGATGCGCTCGCGCTCGCGGTCGAGGACACGGGCTCCGGCATCGCGCCGGAGATCGCCGCCCAGCTGTTCGAGCCGTTCGTGACGAGCAAGCCGGACGGGATGGGGCTCGGCCTGTCGATCTCGCGCTCGCTGATGCGCGGGCAGGGCGGCGAGCTGCGTCTCGAGCGTTCGGGGCCGGACGGCTCGCGGTTCGTGATCGAGCTGCCGCGCGAGCCGCGCCGGCGCGCGGTGGCCTGACCGGTTCGAAGGGGACGAGATGAGCGAAACACGCGCGCCGCTGCCCGACGCGACGATCTTCCTGGTGGACGACGACGCCTCGATCCGCGACTCGCTCGCGCTGCTGCTGTCGCTGCGCGGCCTGCGCACGCAGCTGTTCGCCAACGCGGAGGCCTTCCTCGCGACCTACCGCCCCGAATGGCGCGGCGTGCTGCTGACGGACCTGCGCATGCCGGGCCTGTCGGGGCTGGAACTGTATGCGCAGCTGCGCGCGAAGGGCTGCGACCTGCCGGTCGTCGTCCTGACGGCGCACGGCGACGTCGCGACGACACGCGCGGCGATGAAGGCGGGCGCATTCGATTTCCTCGAGAAGCCGGTCGACGAGGACGTGCTGATCGACGTGCTGACGAACGCGATCCGGGAGGACGCGAGCCGGCACGCCGTCGCGAACGCCGCGACCGCGGCGCGCGACCGCCTGCAGCGCCTGACCCCGCGCGAGGCCGAGGTGCTGCGGCTGCTGGCCGACGGCCTGCAGCACCGCGAAGTGGCGGAGCGCCTGTCGATCAGCCCGCGCACGGTCGAGGTGTACAAGGCGCGGATGATGGAGAAGCTGCAGTGCCGCAGCCTCGCCGAGGTCGTCCGGCTCGCGATCGAGTCCGCGCCGGGGCGCAACGACGAGGCGTAACGGTCCGCGTGACACCCGGTTTGCCGCAGTGCGGCAGTGCTGCGGCCGGCGAGAAAGCGTGCGCTGCGTCGCACTCCCGGCGCAGCCCGTACGGGGTCGCCCGAATTTCGCGGTGGGCGGCCAGCGCCTATCCTGACTCCGTCGATACACCCCGAAATGACCCGCCGGATTCGTCCGGCGGGTTTTTTTTGGTGCTCGCGCCCGGGCGCGGCGCGCGGTGAGTCGGCCGCGCGGTGCGCGAGGTTCGCGCGGCTCAGCGCGTGGCGATGCGCGTCGTGTCGAGTTCGAGTTCGTTCGTCACGCTCTCCACGCCGGCGATGCGCTGCGCGATCTCGACGGCGCGTGCCTTCTGCTCGGCCGACCGCACCCAGCCCGAGAGCTGCACGGCGCCGCGATAGGTCTCGACGTAGATGCGGTAGCCCTCGAACCCGGGATCCGCGGCGAGCGCGCGCTGCACGGCACCCGAGATCACCGTGTCGTCGACGACGGCCATCTGGCGACCGGAGCGCTCGCTGGCGAGGGAGGGTGTGCTCCCGGCCGCCGTGCCGATGGCGAGGACGATCAGTAGCGGCAGGTGCTTCATTGCGGCTGCTCCAGCCATGTTCCCTGGCAGTGCCGAACCGGCCCGGAAAGATGCCGGAAAACCCGGCGCGTGGAGCGTCGCCGGATGGCGACCGACGCGGTATACGTTGCCTAAACGTGTGCGCGGCAGGCGTCCGGGCCTAGGGACCGCTCCGCTGCGCGGGTTGACGGGGCCCGTCAGCTCGCGGACAGTCGCCGCCCCATGGCGACCCTCGACACGCGATCGGCTACCTGGTCTCGCGGCTGAACGCGGACGACCGCCTGCTGCTGATCGACGACGTGTTCGACTCGGGCCGCAGCCTCGAGGCGGTGATCGACGAACTCGCGCGCCGCTGCCGGCGCAACCTGCCGGAGCGGGTTCGCATCGCGACCGTCTACTACAAGCCGTCGCGGAATCGCAGCCGGCTGAAGCCCGACTACTACGTGCACGCGACGGAGCGGTGGCTCGTGTTCCCGCACGAGCTGCAGGGGCTCACGCCGGAGGAGCTGCGGCAGCACACGCCGCTGCCGCCGGGGTTCTGAAGGAAGCAGGGGACTGACCCCTTGTTCCGGCGCAGCCGCCGACCGCTGCGCCCGTCGTAGTGGCCGCCGCTCGAGACTTCCGGGTGGCCGCAGTTCGCGCCGCGCTCTTCGGTGACGAGCAGGCGCCCGTCCGGCAGGAACGTCAGCGCCCCAGCGCGGCACGTAAGTCCGGCAGAGAATCCCCCGAAGATCCAATTGACGTATATGCTTGGCTAAGCGTACCGGACGGATCCAGGCATGGACCTCACCGAACTCGGGCGGCAGGTGGCGCGCTCGCGCAAGGCCCAGAAGCTCTCCCAGACCGAACTGGCGGTCGCGACCGGCCTGTCGCGCCAGACCGTCTCCGCGCTGGAGCGCGGCGACATCAGCGACCTCGGCGTCCGCAAGGTGCTGCGGCTGCTCGAGGCGCTGGATCTGACGCTGGTCGTCCGACCGATCGGCCACCCGGTCACGCTCGACGACCTGAGACCGAAGCCGTGAGCGGGCGGCTGGTCGTGCAGGTCGGCGGGCAGCGCGCGGGCGTGCTGGCGGCGGACGCGACCGGTCGGCACGTCTACGCGTACGACGCGGACTGCCCGCCGGAGCGCTTCGTGTCGCTGACGATGCCGGTGCGCCTCGAGAGCTACGCCTGGCACGAGCTGCATCCGGTGTTCCAGGTGAATCTCGCGGACGAGCCGCGCGGGACCACGTCCGCGGCCCGGGCGGGTGCGATGCGGCCGATCGACGGGTTGCCGCTGCTCGGCGAGCGCGCGCTCGGGCGCGTGCGCGCCGCAGTGGCTGGCGCCGCGCCTGCGCTCTCGGTCGCCACGGGAGACTCCGGCACGAACTCCGCGGGCCCCGTGCCCGCGCGACCCGGCGCCGACGACACGCCGCCGGCGCTGATCAGGACCGACTCCGCCGAACTGCCCGACCTCGCGGTCAACGGCTGGTGCGGCCTGCGCGTCGCGCGACGGGCGGGCTTCGACGTGCCCCCGTTCGCGCTGGTCGACGACGGTCGCCGGCTGGTGGTCGAGCGCTTCGACGGACCCCCGAACGCGCGGCTCGGCTACGAGGATTTCTGTTCGCTGACCGGGCTCGGCGCGCGGCAGAAGTACGAAGGCGCGGCGGAACAGTTGGTGAGCGCCGCCGCCGCGTTCGTCGCGCCCGTGCGGCGAACCGGCGTGCGCCGCGAGCTGTTCCGGCGCATCGCGTTCGCGCAGCTGCTCGGCAACGGCGATGCGCACCTGAAGAGCTACGGCGTGCTCTACACGGACACCGCGGACGTGCGTCTCGCGCCCCTGCACGACGCGGTCACGACGCGCGTGTATCCCGTGCTCGCCGACGAGACCCCGGCGCTGGCGATCGCGGGCCGCCGCGCCTGGCGCGCGAAGCCCGGCACGTGGCGGCGTTTCGGCGCGCACTGCGCGCTTTCCGACCGCGAGTGCGCATCCATCTTCCAGTGGCTGGCCCAGGCGGTGCGCACCGAGCTCGACGAGCTCGCCCGCGAGATCACCGCGCCGGAGCGCGCCGCGTTCCTCGGGCAGCTGCGCGCGCGGTGGCTCGCCGGCATCGACGACCTGCAGGCCGGCTGGTGAGCGCGCCCGTCGACGCGCACGCGCTGGTCGGCACGTGGCAAGCGGTCGAATGGACGATCGCGTACCCCGACGGTCGCACGACGCGTCCGTTCGGCGCCGACCTCGACGGGCGGCTGCTGTATGCCGCGGACGGCGGCATGTCGGCGCTGATCGCCGCCGGCGGTCGCGCGCCGCTGCCGCCCGGGAATCCACGCGACGCCGCGCCCGAGGCGCGCGCCGCGCTGTTCGACTCGTGCCTCGCCTATGCGGGGCGCTGGCGGCTCGAAGCCGGCCGCGTGCGGCACGAAGTCGCCGTGTCGCTGAACCCGGTGCTGATCGACACCGTGCAGTGGCGCGAGCCCGAGCTGCACGGCGACCGGCTCGATCTCGTCGCCCGCGAGACGCTGCCGGACGGTGGCACGCGCGTGCACCGCCTGGGCTGGCGGCGCGTGCCGGCCTGAGCGCCCGTCGGCTCAGCCCGCCCTGCGCCGTCGGGTGCGGCGCTCGGCCGCGCCGCTCACCTCGCCGAGGCGTGCGAGCACCGCGCGGATCGCGGCCGACTGCCGCGCCGGCGGCCACGCCGCCGGATCGAACACCGCCTGCGTGGCGATGCCGTTCACCGCGATCAGGATCTCCTCGGCGCGCGCTGCCGCGGCACGCTGCGCGCGCGCGCCGCCCGCACCGTCGGTCAGCAGGCCGGTGACCAGCTCGACCGTCGCTTTCAGCCGCTGCCGCTGCTCGCGCTCGAGCGCCGGCTCCGCGACCGCCATGCCCCACAGCGCGAACCAGACCCGCCAGTCGCGCAGGCGCTCCGCGTCCATCGGCAGCATCGCCTCGATGCAGGCCTGCAGGCGACGGGGGCCGGTCTTCGCGGCCGCCTCGTCCACTCGCCGGCGCGCACGCACCACCGCGACGCGGTAGGCCATGCGCATCAGCTCGCTCTTGTCCTCGAAGTAGTGGCTGACCACCGTGGTGCTGTAGCCCGCGGCCGCGGAGACCTCGCGGACGGTGACGCCCTCGATACCCAGTTTCGCGATCAGGTCCGCGGCCACTTCCGCGACCTGCCAGCGACGCTCGCGATGGTCGACGACGATCGGCATTGACTCTCCCTGGCGCCTGCCTTAATTGTAACGAATGTTATACGAAAACGACGCGGCCCCGGCCCGCTACCGCCGGCTCTTCCAGCCGCTCACCGTCGGCACGCTGCAGCTGCGCAACCGGGTGATGCTGCCACCGCACGCGTCCGCCGTCGGCACGCTATGGGGCACACAGGCCGACGCCGACCGCCACGTCGCGTACTGGGTCGCGCGCGTGAAGGCGGGCGCCGCGTGGATCGACGGCACGACGGGCTACATCGAGAACCTCGTGATCCCCGGCTTCGAGCCCACCGGCGTCGGTGCGCGCCGCCGCGGCGTGTTCCGCCTGCCCATCTACCTCGACCGCGCAGGACAGTATGCCGAGGCGATCCACGCCGCGGGTGCCTGCGCGACCACGCAGATCGTGATCCAGGGCGGCATGCCGCACGGACCCTCGCCGACGCTCTCCGGGCCGGTCATCAACTCGGTGCCCCACGCCCTCGACCGCGACGAGATCCGTTGGTTCATCGCCGAGTATCGCTACTGCGCCGAGCAGGCGCGCCGCGCGGGGCTCGACGGCGTCGAGCTGCACGCCAACCACGACGACCTGCTCGAGTGGTTCCTGTCGCCCCTGACCAACCGGCGGACGGACGAGTACGGCGGCTCGCCGGAAAACCGGCTGCGCTTCCTCGGGGAAATCCTCAGCGAGATCCGCGAGGGTGTCGGCCGGGACTTCACGGTCGGCATCCGGATGAACCTGCTCGAGGAAACGCCGGGCGGCTACGACGCGGCCGGCGGGGTCGAACTCGCGCAGCGGCTCGAGGCCACCGGGCTCGTGGACTACCTGCACGTGGTCATGGGCAGCCCGTGGGGGAATCCGAGCTACATCCAGCCGCACTACTACGAGGCGGCGGAGTGGTCGGCGCTCGCGGGCCGGCTGAAGGCCGCGGTGCGTCTGCCGATCGTCCACACCGGCCGGATCAACTCGCCCGAGGTCGCGGAGCGCGTGCTCGCGGCCGGCCACGCGGACGTGGTCGGCATGGCGCGCGCCCACATCGCCGACGCGGAGCTGCTCGCGAAGGCGCGCGCCGGGCGTGAAGACGAGATCCGGCCGTGCATAGGCTGCAACGAGTGCATCAGCCGCAGCTACGTCGAGGGCCTGCCGTTCGCGTGCACGGTGAACCCGCGCGTCGGGCTGGAAGGCGAGGGGCCGCTGCCCCGCGTGACGCGACCCCGCCGGATGCTCGTCGTCGGCGGCGGCCCCGCCGGTCTCGAGACCGCCGGCCTCGCGGTCGAGCGGGGCTACGAGGTCGAGCTGTGGGAACGCGAGGCCGTGCTCGGCGGACAGGCTCGCGTGACCACCCACGCGCCGCGCTACGGCGATCTCGCGCGCTGGCTAGACTGGCAGGAGCGTCGACTCGCGCGGGCCGGCGTGGCGGTCCGCAGGGAACGCGAGGCCGGTGCCGACGCCGTGGTCGACGCCGGCGCGGACGTCGTGGTGATCGCCACCGGTGCGCGGCCGCGACGCCCGCCGCTGCCGGGCGCTGACGCGCCTTTCGTGCACGACATCCGCGACCTGCTGACGGGCCGCGCGCAGGCCGGCCGGCGCGTCGCGATCGTCGCGCAGGACGACCACATGGCGCCGCTGACGCTCGCCGACTTCCTGAGCGAGCGCGGGCACGAAGTCACCGTGGTGTACCCGACGAACGGCCCCGCGCCGCTGGTCGGTCGCTATATCCTCGGCGCGATCCTCGGCCGGCTCGGTGCGCGCGACGTGCGGTTCCGCTGCATGGAGGCGGCGGTCGCGATCGAGCCGGGCGCGCTCCGCGTGCGCCACGTATACGCGGGCGTCGAGAAGGTGGTCGAAGGCTTCGACTCGATCGCGCTGGCCTGCGGCGGCGTGCCCGACGCGACGCTGTACGCCGCGCTGAAGGGGCGGGTGCCGGCGCTGCACGTGCTGGGCGACGCCTATGCGCCGCGCCGCATCGTGTTCGCGACGCGGCAGGCGCACTCGCTGGTGGCCTCGCTGTGAACAGGGAGCCGAACCCCCCTCACCAGCGCTGGCGCGCGGCCCACTCCCGCAGCGTGGTCAGCCGCACCGGCAGTTCCGCGAGCACCGGCGTCATGTCGACCGCGAACGGGCGCTCCGGCGCCTCGTTGTACCAGCGGTAGATCCGCCCCAGCTCGTCGACCAGCCGGGCGGCGTCGAGCGTCGCGTCGCGCGCGAACACCGCACGCATCCGCGCGCAGAAGTCCTCGATCGGCTGGCTCGTGAACTCGATCGGGCGCCCCAGCACCTCGGACAGCACGCGCGCGACGTCCGCGCCGCGCAGCCGCTCCGGCCCGCCGACGTTGAGCGTACGGCCCGCCAGGGCGGGGCGCGCGGCCGCGGCGACCATCAGCTTCGCGAGGTCCTCCTGGCAGATCCAGGCGACCTCGGTGTCGGGGTAGTGCGGGTACTCGAACGCGCTGCGCTCCACGATCGCGGGGTACGCCCAGCCGCGCAGCAGGTTGCCCATGTAGACCACGGGCGCGAGCGTGATCACCGGCACACCGTGTGCGCCGAGCGCTTCGCGCTGCGCGAAGCGCACGTCCTGCGCGGCGTACCCGAGCGGCGTCGCCGGCATCGGCAGGCTGGTATTGAAGACGACGCGCTGCACGCCGGCGCGCGCGGCGGCGGCGCCCGCGGCGGCCGCGCCGTCGATCAGCGAGCGCGCGTCGTGGAAGGAAGAGGACGGGTAGTTCGCGAGCAGCACGTCGGCGCCCGCGAGCGCGCGCTCGAGCGAAGCCGCATCGGCATGATTCACGGCGACCGCTTCGACGCGCCCCTCGCGTGCCGCGGCAGCGAGTGCGGGATCCTCGGCGATGCGGGCCGAGAGCCTGGCGGTGGTGCGGGCCGCCGCGCGCACGCGCCAGCCGTGCGCGACCAGCTCGCCGACCTGTGGCCAACCCTGGTCGCCGGTCGCGCCGAGCACCAGCGCGAGACGGCCGCGGCGCGCATCGCCGGTGCCCTTGTCGCGGCTCGTGCCCGCGTCGTCGCGGCCGGTCGTCGCGCCGGTGCTGTGCGTGGAACTGCCGCCTTCGGCGGGGTCCGACGCGGGCGCGCGTTCAGCCACCGTGGAACCGGCGCCAGGTGTCGAGCCCTTCCGGCCAGTCCGCCGCGCGCGGCTCGTCGTAGGCGCGCATCCGCTTCGCGAGCCCGGGGCCGAGCGCGTCGACGTACTCCGCGGCGGCGACGTAGTACATGAAGGACAGTTCTCGCTCCGCGAAGCGCCACGCACCCTCGTGCCGCTGGTACACGTCGGCGTAGCGAATCGCGGCGATCATGCCCCGGCCGTTGCGGTTCATCTCGGCGTGGGACACGACGAGCCCGCGTGCGAGGTCCGGATCGTTCGCGTCGAACGTGACGATGCGGTCGTGCGTGAAGTGGTTGCTCGGGCCCAGCACGGTGAACCGCCCGCGGTAGAGCAGCACGATCGCTTCGCGCCCCCGTGCGTTCATCACGCCGTCCCTGGAGCGCAGCACGGCGTCGGGCGTGAAGATCGCCTCGATCTCGTCGAGGTCGCGGCCGTCCATCGCGAGGCCGTAGCGGGCGATCAGCTCCCCGATCTCGACCCGGTCCTCGAGTCGGCGGATGCGGCGTTCCAGGCTCGTGTCGGTCATCTTGCGGTCCCCCTCGCGGAATACGCTCCGGCACCCGAAAAGCCGCCGGAGGAGAGCAGCGCAGGGTAGCAGCAGCTTGAACGAGCGTTCAAACCGATGGGCACGAGGCGGGTGATACCCGCCCTGCGACCGTGCTCTACCCCGCTCAACTGGCGTATCGTGCGCTCGCCCCTGAACGCTCGTTCCAGTCGCACGGACGACCCTGCCGATGACCCGCGCCGACCCGCCCGACCCGCGTTCGACCAAGACCCGCATCCTCGACGCGGCCGAGGAACTGTTTGCGATCCGCGGCTACGACGGCGTCTCGCTGCGCGAGATCACCCAGGCGGCCGGCGTCGAGGTCGCGCTCGCGAACTACCACTTCGGGCCCAAGGAGGAGCTGTTCCGCCAGGTGATCCACCGCCGCGTCGCCGAGCACTGCGACGGCGTGCTGGCCGCGCTCGACGCGGCGCAGGTGGCCGCCGCGGCGGGCGGGCGGATTGCCTCCGTGGAGGACGTCGTCGGCGCGTTCTGCCGCTACACGTTCACGAAGACCGTGACCGGCGGGCTCGGCTGGAAGCGCTATTTCCAGCTGCTTTCGCGCACCGCGCTGTCGCCGGTCTACGCGCCGGTGCTGGCGCCCCTGAACAAGCCCTACGGCGTGATCGTGCGGCGCTACGTGGCGGCCTTCCAGGCGGCGCTGCCGACGCTGCCGCCCGGCCACCTCTACACCGCGTTCTACTTCCTCCAGGCGATGGTCTCGCGCCTGCTGGCCGAGACGCAGGTGCTCGACCGACAGTCGCAGGGCCGCTGCCACGCCGCCGACTTCGAGGCGCACCTCGCGCGGCTGGTGCCGTTCGCGGCTGCCGGGTTCTACGCGCTGGCGGGCCGGCCGGACGTGTCGCCGAGCCCGGGCTTCGAGGTCGGCGTGCCGTCGGAGGGGCCGGGCCGTGCTGCCACGCGGGACCCGGCGGCTGCGACGGGGCCTGCCACGTCGCTTTGACAGTGGCTGAAACCCTCTGCTAATTTCATTGAACGACTGATCAAGGCAGGTCCGGTACAGGACCGCCGTCCCGAGGGGGTTTTCCTGATGTCACCGCAACTGCGGGCGGCCGTCGCCCGTGCGCTCCTCTGCGCGCCCGTCGCATTCCTTGCCGTCGGCCCCGTGCTCGCGGCCCCCGGGCCCGCCGGCGAGGACGCCGGCCAGCTCGCCGAGGTCGTCGTCACCTCGCAGAAGATGGCCGAGGGTGTCGACGTCCAGTCCGTGCCCGCCGCGATCACCGCCTTCGACGGCGCCGCGATCGAGCGCAACTTCGCCGTGGACCTGCGCGACCTCGGCCGCCTGACGCCGAACGTGCAGCTGAACCAGGTCTCGACCTTCAACGGCTACGCGAACTTCTACGTCCGCGGCATCGGCATCAACGGCTCCACGCGCACCGTCGACCCGGCGGTGGGCCTGTTCGTCGACGGCCTCTACGTCGGCTTCGGCCCGAGCTCGCTGGTCGACACCTTCGACCTCGCGTCCGTCGAGGTGCTGCGCGGCCCGCAGGGCACGCTGTTCGGCCGCAACGTCACCGGCGGCGCGGTGGTCGTGAACACCGCGCGCCCGACGCAGGAGTTCGAGGCGAAGACGAAGGTCACCTGGGGCAACTACGACCGCTTCGACGTCGCCGCGAGCGTCAACGGCGGGCTGACCGAGACCGTGGCCGCGCGCCTCAGCGCGATCTACCAGCACCAGAAGGGCTACTTCGAGAACCTCGAGAACGGCCGCACGAAGGCCGACAAGAACCTGACGCTGGTGCGCCCGAGCATCAAGTTCACGCCCAGCGAGAACTTCGACCTGACGCTGATCGGGGAGTGGCAGCAGAACAAGGGCGGCCCCGCGACCTCGCAGAACATCGTGAACCCGGTGTTCCCGAAGCTCGCGCAGACGCTGTTCAACTACACGCCGCCCGCGGACAAGTACGACGTCCGCCACAACCTGCAGGGCTACTCGAACAGCGAGGTGAAGCAGCTCGCGCTCGAGGCGAACTGGAACCTCGGCCACGGCCTCGTCACCGCGGTGACCGGCTGGCGCGACGTGACCTTCGACTCGTCGACCGACTTCGACGGCTCGCCGATCACGCTGTTCCACTTCCGGGACAACCGGGAGTCGCAGGACCAGAAGAGCCTGGAGCTGCGCTACGCGTCGAGCTTCTCCGACACCTGGCGCTTCACCACGGGCGTCTACTGGTTCGACCAGAGCTTCTTCGTCGGCGAGCGCCGCGAGACCTTCGGCGGCATCGTCGGCGGCGTGCCGAACATCGTGAACACGGCCGGCGTCGTGAACCAGGACCAGAGCAACGTCGCGGTGTTCGCCGAGGGCTCGGTCGACTTCGCGCCGGCGTGGACGCTGACGCTCGGCGGCCGCTACACGAAGGAGGAGAAGGAGATTGTGTTCTCGCCGCCGGGCCGCTGCACGCTCGACTTCTCGAGCTGCACGCTGGCGCTGCCGGGCAAGCGCGACTGGAGCAACTTCTCGCCGAAGGTCGGCCTGAACTGGAAGGCGGCGGAAGACGTCCTCGCGTACGCGAGCTGGACGCGCGGCTTCCGCTCGGGCGTGTTCAACCAGCGCGCGCAGCGCGTCGAGTTCCTCGGCCCCTCGGAGCCGGAGGTCGTCGACTCGTACGAGCTCGGCCTCAAGAGCACGCTGCTGGAGCGCCGCCTGCGCGTGAACGCCGCGGTCTTCTCGATGAAGTACGACGACATCCAGAAGATCCTGAACGAGAGCTTCGACCCGGACGGCCCGGGCCCGCAGCCGCCGACCTCCGGCCAGGTGGTGCGCAGCGCCGCGTCCGCGACGATCCAGGGCGTCGAGCTCGAGCTGAACGCGCTGGTCTCCGCCGCGTTCACCGTGGACCTCGCGCTCGGCTACACCGACGCGAAGTACGACGAGTTCGGCGGCACCGACGTGACCGGCGACGGCGTGCCCGACCCGGCGCTCGCTAAGGAGCTCGAGTTCGAGAAGGTGCCGGAGTTCACCGGCTACCTCGGCGCGAACTACGTGATCCCGGTCGGCACCGGCGACACGGTGACGCTGCGCGGCTCCTATGCGTACACCTCGAAGTTCTACACCGACCAGCTGAACCGGCCGTGGCTCGCGCAGGACGCCTACGGCCTGCTCGACGCCAGCGTGACCTTCGCGCGCGGCGAGAGCTGGCAGGTCTCGCTGTGGGGCAAGAACCTTTCGGACGAGGAGTACATCGACTTCGCGGCCGACGTCGGTACGCTCGGCTCGTGGGTGTTCGGCGGCGAGCCGCGCCGCTACGGCGTCGAGTTCCGCTACTCGTTCTGAGGGGTGACCTCCGCCGCTACGCCGTCCACGACCGCGCCGACGACGGCGACGCTCGCCGGCGCGCACGGCAACCGGCTGTGCTGCACCGTGCATCCCGCCGCCGGCGCGGTCGGCGTCGTGTTCCTGCACGGCGGCGGCCAGAGCCGCCACTCGTGGCGTCGTGCGGCGCAGGCGCTGCAGGCACGCGGCTTCCCCGCGTTCACCTTCGACATGCGCGGCCACAACGACAGCGAGTGGCTGGCGGACGGCCGCTACCGCGTCGAGGATTTCGAGGCGGACCTCACGGCGCTGCTCGGGCAGTGGCGCGTTCCCGCGATCCTGGTCGGCGCCTCGCTCGGCGGCCTCGCGGCGCTGATGGTCGCCGGAACGGACTCGCCGTGGGTGCGCGGCCTCGTGGTCGTCGACAACGCGCCGCTGCTGTCGCACCGCGAGGTCACGCGCTACGTCGACTTCATGAGCCACGGCGCCCAGAACGGCTTCGCCTCGGTGGAGTCCGCGGTCGCGCACCTGAACGCCTTCTTCCCGGAATCCCCGGTGTCGCCCGAGCAGGTCCGGCGCGGCCTGCGCGAGACGCCGGCAGGGCGGTGGGTGTGGCGGTGGGATGCCCGGATCATCGTCGGCCCGACCAGCTCGGTCGCGATCGGCTACGAGCCGCTGCTGCAGGCGCGGGCGCGCAACGTGCGGGTGCCGTTCCTGATGGTGAAGGCGGGCGCGAGCGACTTCGTGACCCCCGAGGCGATCGAGGATCTCCAGCGCTGCGCACCGCATGTCGAGATCGCCGTGCTCCAGGGCGCGCGCCACATGATCACCGGCGACGACAACCTGCCGTTCGTCGAGGTCGCGATGCCGTTCCTCGAGCGCGTCGCACGCGAGGCCGCGGTCGGCGCCTGAGGCGCGCGTCGCGCCGTCGCCTCGCAACCGCACTGTCGGTCGCGCCTGACGCGACGTCGGCCATCGACCGTCCGACCGTGCGCCGGTCGCCTATCCCGTCCGCTCGGCTCCCCGCGTCGAATACGGGGCCCGGTGCATGCCACCCGCGAGGAGCCGAACGATGTCGCCCCGCAATCCCCACGACCTTGGCCAGCAGATCGGCGACGCCGCCGCGCAGAACCCCGGCACGACCGCGCTGATCGGGCTGCTGAGCTCGCCCCTCGCGCTCCGGGCCGGCGGCGTGGTGCTGCGCTGGGTGCGACGTCATCCGTTTCTCGCGGTCGCGGCGGCCGCCGGAGCCTACGCGTGGTACCGGCGCGCGAACTCGACCGGCACGTACGGCTACGACGCGGCGTCGGCGGCGCAGGAAGGCGGCACGCCGGGCCTCGGCGCCGCGCCGGGCCCGAGCCCGACCGGCATCGGCGGCCGCGCGAGCGGCGTGTCCGGCGACGCGAACGGCTGGTCCGGCGGGCGCGCCGGCGGGACGATCAGCCACGGCCCGGGCATCGCCGGCTCGGGCGCGAGCGCGCCGTCGGTGCTCCGCGGCAAGTGACTAGGCGCCGAGTTCGGCGACCTTCGCGTCGATCCAGCGCTTGGCCTCGTCGCTGACCTCGCGCGGGTCGCGGCCCGCCGTCTCGATCGGCGGGCCGATCACCACGCGCACGGTACCGCGCTTCTTCAGGAGCCCGCGTCGCGCCCAGTAGCGGCCGGCGTCGTGCGCGACCGGCACGAGCTTGCGCCCGGTCTCCGTCGCGAGCAGCGCGGCGCTGATGCCGAAGCGCCGCTGCTGGCCGACGGGCACGCGCGTACCCTCGGGAAAGATCAGCACCCACATGCCGGACGCGAGCCGTTCGCGCCCCTGCTCGACCACCTGGTTGACCGCCTTGCCGCGCGCGCCGCGGTCGATCGCGATCGGCCGCATCAGCCAGGTGCCCCAGCCGACCAGCGGGATCCACAGGATCTCGCGCTTCAGGACCCAAGCCTGCGGCGGGAAGATCACCATCTGGGCGATGGTTTCCCAGGCGGACGAGTGCTTCCAGACCGAGATGTGGCTGCCGGTGGGAACGTTCTCGCGACCCTCCACCACGTAGTCGAGTCCGCAGATCGCGCGCGCAGCCGCGAGCTGCGTGCGCGCCCAGTGCCGTGCGATCGCGTAGCGCCGCCGGTACGGCAGCCCGAACGACGCCATCACGGCCACCGCGTACACCGCGGTGGACAGGAACAGGAACGTCGTGAAGGCCAGCGAGCGCAGCCATTGCATGGCGCGCAAGTCTAGCTGCAGCCTGCGGCGACTGCAGGCTGAACCCGCGGCTCCAGGTCCCGGTATTGGCAACCGGAGTCGCGTAGGCCACCCTCTGCGGTATCGCCGTCCGCCGAACGAGGAGAGCCTGCCGAATGTCCGGTCCCGCGGGGCGCCGCCCGCTCTCGCCGCACCTGAAGCGGCTGGAGGCCGAGTCGATCGCGATCTGCCGCGAGGTCGCCGCCGAGTTCGCGAACCCCGTGTTCCTGTACTCGATCGGCAAGGATTCGGGCGTGATGCTGCACGTCGCGCTGAAGGCCTTCTTTCCCGCGAGGCCGCCTTTCCCGTTCCTGCACGTCGCCAGCGGCTGGGACTTCGCGGACCTGCTGCGGCACCGTGACGCGACGGTCGCGCGCCACGGCCTGCGGCTGATCGTGCACACGAACCCCGAGGGTGCGGCCCGCGGCATCGATCCGCTCGACTCCGGCTCGCAGCTGCATTCGCGCGTGATGCTGACCGAGGCGCTGAAGCAGGCGCTCGACGCCGGCGGCTACGACGCCGCATTCGGCGGCGGGCGGCGCGACGAGGAGAAGAGCCGCGCGAAGGAGCGCGTCTTCTCGTTCCGCTCGGCGGGCCACGCCTGGGACCCGCGCAACCAGCGGCCGGAGCTCTGGAATCTCTGGAACACGCGCGTCCGCAAGGGCGAGACGGTCCGCGTGTTCCCGCTCTCGAACTGGACCGAGCTCGACGTCTGGGAATACACCCGCGCCGAGCGCATCCCGGTCGTGCCGCTGTACCTCGCGAAGCCGCGCCCGACGGTCGTGCGCGACGGCCTGCTGATCGTGCGCGACGACGACCGGCTGCCGCTCGCGCCCGGCGAACGCCCGGTCGTGAAGAGCGTCCGCTTCCGCTCGCTCGGCTGCTGGCCGCTGACCGCGGCGGTCGAGAGCGAGGCCCGCACCCTCGACGCGGTGGTCGCCGAAGTGCGCGCCAGCCGCCGGTCCGAGCGCGCGGGCCGGCTCGTCGACGCGGACGAGACGGCGTCGATGGAGCGGAAGAAGCGCGAGGGCTACTTCTGAAGACGCTGCTGCGCTTCCTGACCTGCGGCTCGGTGGACGACGGCAAGTCCACGCTGATCGGCCGCCTGCTGCACGACTGCCGCCACGTCCCGGACGACCAGCTGGCCCAGCTTTCGCGCGACAGCCGTCGCCACGGCACTACCGGCGACGACCTCGATCTGGCGCTGCTCCTGGACGGCCTCGAGGCCGAGCGCGAGCAGGGCATCACGATCGACGTCGCGTACCGCTTCTTCGCGACGCCGCGGCGCGCGTTCATCGTCGCGGATACACCGGGACACGAACAGTACACGCGCAACATGGCGACCGGCGCATCCACCGCCGACGCCGCGGTGCTGCTCGTGGACGCGCGGAAAGGCCTGCTGACGCAGACGCGCCGCCACGCCTACGTCTGCTCGCTGCTCCGCATCCGCCACGTCGTGCTCGTCGTCAACAAGATCGACCTGGTCGAGTGGTCGGCCGCGCGCTTCGACGCGATCGTCGCGGATTTCCTCGGGTTCGCGGGCAAGCTCGGCTTCGAGTCCGTGCAGGCGGTGCCCGTCTGCGCGCGGCACGGCGACAACGTGGCGGCGCGCTCCCGGCGCACGCCGTGGTACCGAGGCCCGACGCTCCTGGAGCTGCTCGAGACGCTCGAGGTCGAGCACGCGCTCTCGGCGAGGCCGTTCCGCTTCCCGGTGCAGTACGTCAACCGCCCCGATGCGAGCTTCCGCGGCTACGCGGGCACCGTCGCCACCGGGCGCATCCGCCGCGGCGACCCCGTGATCGTCGCAGTCTCGGGCCGGGCCAGCACTGTCGCGCGCATCGTCACCGCGGACGGCGACCTCGACGAGGCTGCCGCCGGGGACGCGATCACGCTCGTGCTCGCGGACGAACTGGATGTCGCACGCGGTGACCTGCTGGTGAGCCCGCGCCACCGGCCCGAGGTCGCCGACCAGTTCGCCGCACACGTGATCTGGATGGGTGGGGAACCGCTGCTGCCGGGGCGCTCCTACTGGATGCGCATCGGCACGCGCAGCGTGCCCGCGAGCGTGACGACGCTGAAGTACCAGGTGGACGTGGATACGCTGCAGTACTCGCCCGCGCGCAGCCTGGCCCTCAACGGCGTCGCCTTCTGCAACCTCGCGACCGGAGCCCCCGTCGCGTTCGACGCCTACGCCGACGACCGCGCCACGGGCGCGTTCGTCCTGATCGACCGCTACACGAACGCGACCGTCGGCGCCGGGATGATCGCCTTCGCCCTGCGCCGTGCAACCAACGTGCACCGGCAGGAGCACGCGGTCACGCGCGTGGCGCGCGCGCGCCTGAACGGCCACGGCTCCGGCATCGTGTGGTTCACCGGCCTGTCGGGTTCCGGCAAGTCCACGATCGCGAACCTCGTCGAGCAGAAGCTGCACGCGCGCGGCGTGCGCACCTACCTGCTCGATGGCGACAACGTCCGCCACGGCCTGAACCGCGACCTCGGCTTCACGGATCCGGACCGCGTCGAGAACGTCCGTCGCGTGGGCGAGGTCGCGAAGCTGTTCGTCGACGCGGGCGTGGTCGTGCTGTGCTCGTTCATCTCGCCGTTTCGCGCCGAGCGGCGCCTGGTACGCGAACTCGTGCCGGAGGGGGACTTCGTCGAGGTCTTCGTCGACGCGCCGCTGGAGGAGTGCATCCGGCGCGATCCGAAGGGCCTCTACGCCCGCGCGAAAGCCGGCGCGATCCCGAACTTCACGGGCATCGACTCGCCGTACGAGGTGCCGGAGCGGCCCGAGATCCGGATCGACACGACGGCCACCGGGGAGGCGGAGGCCGCGGACGCGGTACTGCGGCTGCTGGAGGCGCGGGGATTCGCGGGCTGAAGCTCGCCTGGTCGAGGTGCGCCCCGCGCAGCCCGACGAAGCGCACTCGCCCGCCCACGGCCGTACGCACGAGCCGCTCCACGACCCGCACGAACGCCGGCGAGCACGCCGAAGATCGGGGGCGCGCCCGCCGACGCCCGCCGGCTGCCCGCCACAGTCGTCCGGGACCGTGCGGCAAGTCACGGCCGGCGGGACGCCGCGCCCTTGTCCGGCTCGGAGCCCGTTCGGTAGCATCCGGGCCGCGCAGTACCGAACAGGGTCCCCCGTGCGTTTCCGGCAGTTCGTCGCCGCCGTCGTGCTGGTAGGCCAGGCCTTCGCCGCCTGGGCCGGCACGCCTGCGCGCACGCACTGCGACGAGGCGACCGCCGCACCGGCGGCGCCGGCCGTCGAAGCGGGTTCCGCCGCGGTGGATCACCCCTGCGGGATGTCGGAGCACGCTGCACCGATGTCTCCCGACGTCTCGATGTCAGGTGAAACGGCGGTCGCGACGGACTCGCCGGTCCTGCACGATGCGCCGGTTGCACCCGCCACCCCCGACGGTGGACCCGCCACGATCAGCGGTGGCTGCGCGTTCGACTGCTGCTGCATCGCCTTCGCACTCCCGCTGGGCGCCGCCGACGTCGGCAGCCCGCCTTCCGCCGTGTCCGACGCGCGCGGAGCCCACCGCGTGCCCGCGGCCGTTCTCGCGCGCGACCTCCGACCACCGATCGCCTGACTCTCCGTTCCCCGCGCGTCCCACGTGGACGCCCCCTCGATCGCGCGCCCGCATTCCGGGTCGCGCCTGCGGAGAGACGCTCGTGAGATTCCCGTCGACCTGCGCGTTCGTGCTGGGCGCCGCCCTGTTCGCCGCGCCCGCGATCGCCCGCCCGATCGCCTATGCCGACTCGACGACGCTGATGACCTCCTGGGTCCCCGACGCCGAGTTCGAGACGCTGCTGCTCTACGCGCCGGAGTACTGGCTGTCGTTCGGCCCGACGCACATGCGCGTGCAGAGCCACGATGGTCGGCACGAGCGCCGCTACACGACGTTCCGCGTGAACGGCCTTGCGAAGCGCTGGAACCTGCCGCGTGCGCAGGCCAACGCGTTCGGGTGGGCCTCGCTCGGCGGCGTTTCCGGCACGGGGCTCCGCGGCTCGCAGACCGTGTGGAACGCGGGGCTGCAGCTCGACTACGAGACGCGTCGCGTCTACTTCTCCGCGCAGACCGACTGGTACCGCAGCCGCGACACGCGCCATCGCTTCGACCAGTTCCAGGCGGGCATCGCGCCCTACGAGCACGACGTTGACGTGGTAGCGACCTGGTTCGTCGCGCAGGCGGAGCGCTCGACCGGCGTCCTCGACGAGGGCACCGACTACTCGCTGCTGCTGCGCCTCTTCAAGGGCACGACCTGGGTCGAGGCCGGCGTGGGCGAGGGCGGCAAGCTCGTCACCTACTTCATGTACACGTTCTGATCGGGAGCAGTTCCATGCGTACGCTCACCGCCTTGATCCTGTCCGTGGCGCTCGCGTGCGCCGCGCCGTTCGCCACCGCCAGCACCGCCGCCGGCGCTCGGACCGTCGAGGTCGGCGTCAACGGCCTCGTCTGCAGCTTCTGCGTGCAGGGCATCAACAAGCAGCTGCGCAAGTTCCCCGCGACGCAGGACGTGCTCGTGAGCCTCGAGCACGGGCTGGTCGCCGTGCAGGTCGCGGCCGGCAAGTCGCTCGGCGACGAGCAGATCCGCAAGGCGCTCGTCGATGCCGGCTATACGGTGACCTCGATCCAGCGCACGACGACGCCGCTCGCCGAACTGCGCGTGCGGCTGGCGAAGAAGTGAGCGCGGACGAACGGGCGCCTGCGGCGGTGGGTCGAGGCCCGATCGCGGGCATGGCCGGCAACGCCGCCGCCACCAGCGCGCTGCGTGGCAACGTGGCCGCCGCCGCGGCCGCGCTGCTGACGAGTTCCGGCACGCTGGTGTGCTGCGCGCTGCCGGCGCTGTTCGTCGCGCTCGGTGCCGGCGCCGCGCTCGCGGGGCTGGTCGGGGCGATCCCGCAGCTCGTGTGGCTGTCGCTGCACAAGGCCTGGGTGTTCGGTGCCGCCGGTGCGCTGCTGGTGCTCGCGGGCGCGCTGCAGTGGCGCGCCCGCTCGCTGCCTTGCCCGGCGGATGCCGCACTGGCGCGCCAGTGCGCCCGGCTGCGTCGGATCGGCCACGGCGTCTACGCGGCGTCCGTGGTCGTCTATGCGCTGGGTGCGGCGTTCGCCTTCGCGTTGCCCGCGCTGATGGGCGGCTGACGGACGACGCTCGTCGTGCCCCCGAAGCACCTGATGCTGATCCTGAGCGGCCACGCGCTCGAGGTCGCGACGCCACTGGCGTGCGCGTACCCGGGTTAGACTCGCCACCTCACGTCACGTCCAGGTGCTCCCGTGGCTTCCAGGTCCGTCATCGTCACCGGCGCCTTCGGCACCCTCGGACGCGCCGTCGTCCGGCGTCTCGCCGCGGCAGGCTGGCGCGTCGCCGCCGTCGACGTCTCGCCCTTGCCGCGTGGCGAACCGCTGCCGGAGGAGGTGTTCCCGGTCGGCGGTGTCGATCTCGGCAGTCTCGCGGCCGCCGAGGCCGGCGTCGCGCGCGTGGTCGAGCGGTTCGGCCGGCTCGACGCGCTCGTGAACGTGGCGGGCGGGTTCACGTGGCAGACGCTGGCGGACGGCGACGTGGACGCGTGGGACCGCATGTACGCGGTGAACCTGCGTACCGCCGTCGTCGCTACGAAGGCCGCGCTGCCGCACCTGCTCGCCGCCGGCGACGCGCGCGTCGTCAACGTGGGCGCGGGCGCGGCCAGCGCGAAGGCGGCCGCCGGCATGGGTGCCTACACTGCCTCGAAGACCGGCGTGCAGAAGCTGACCGAGAGCCTGAGCGCGGAGCTGAAGGACCGCGGCGTGAACGTCAACGCGGTGCTGCCGGGCACGATCGACACGCCGCAGAACCGTGCCGACATGCCGGACGCGGACACCACCCGCTGGGTCGCGCCGGAGGCGCTCGCCGACGTGATCCTGTTCCTGCTCTCGCCCGCGGCGCGCGCGGTGACGGGCGCGGCGATCCCGGTCTACGGGCGCGGCTGACACGGTCTTGGGAGGCGCCGCCGCGCGGCGGCGCCGTACGGGTCGCGCAGGGGAGACTGCGATGGGCGTCGGTGCGATCGAGTCGGTGACGATCGGCGTGAGCCGCCTCGACGAGGCGCTCGACCTCTTCCACGGGTTGATGCAGCTGCAGGTGGACGCGCGGTTCGCGTTGTCCGATTCGGCGCGCGCGGCGTGGCGGCTCGCACCCGAGGTGCGCGGCGAAGTGGTCGAACTGTCGTGCGGCGGCTACCCCGCGGGCCGTGTGCGGCTCGTGCAGTACGCGCCGGTGCCTGGGCGTCGCGTGCGCGTGCATCAGGGTCCGGGGCCGCTCGACGGTGCCGCGGACGTCGGTCCGAAGGCCGTGGACTTCTACGTGCCGGCGCCCATGCAGCGGTGGTACGACGCGATCGTCGCGCGCGGCTACTTGCCTCGTTCCGAGCCCGTCACGCACGAAGTCGGCGCGACGAAGAGCGAGGAGTTCGTGTTCTGGGGCCCGGACGGCGTGCCGCTGCTGCTGATGGTGGGGCACCGCCACTCGCCCGCCGAGATGCGGGAGCTGCCGCCGGGCACGAGCTTCGGCGAGGTGGCGACTATCTCGGTCGTCGGTGCGGACCTCGCGCGCACGCGCCACTGGTACGAGCAGGTGCTCGGGCTGGTGCCGATCGTGAACACGGAAACCGCCGAGGAATTCCGCGAGCTCGCGAACCGGCTGACCGGCGTGCCGCCCGAGACGCGCACGCACTGGCTGCTGTACGCCGAGCCCGGCGAACCGAGCGGCAAGATCCTCGTCGTCGTCTTCACGCCCTCGCACGGCAAGCGCCTCGCGGGTCGCATGCGTCCCGGACACCTGGGCTTCTCGCTGCTGACGCACTTCGCGGACGACCTCGAGGCGCTGCACGCGCGCCTGCAGGCCGCAGGGCACGGCGTGTTCCAGCCGCCGGTCGAGATCGACTGGAACGGGGCGCGCCGCCGCGTGCTGCTGGCGCACGGCCCGAACGAGGAACTGTTCGAGTTCGTCGAACGGCAGCGCGGATGAACGATGCGAGCCTCGCCGGGCGCGTCGCGCTCGTCACCGGCGCCAGTAGCGGCATCGGCCGTGCGACCGCGCGGCGCCTGGCTCGCGCCGGCGCCGTGGTCGTGGTGGCCGCGCGCCGCGCGGAACTCTGCGCGCAGGTCGTCGCGGAGATCGAAGCGGCGGGCGGTCGCGCGAGCGCGCATCCCGCCGACGTCACCGACTACGCGCAGATGGAAGGTCTCGTCGCGCACGTGCTCGAGCGCTACGGACGGCTGGACTGTGCGTTCAACAACGCCGGGAAGATCGTCGGTGCCGGTGCGCTCCACGAGGCCGACCCGGCGGGGTTCCGCGCGGCCTTCGACCTGAACGCGGGCGGGGTGTTCAATACGCTGCGCACCCAGCTGCCCGCGATGATCCGCGCCGGCCGCGGCGCGATCGTCGTGAACGCGGCGCTGTCGGGACTGCGCGGGCGTCCGAACCTCGGTCTCTACAGCGCCGCGAAGGCCGCGGCGCTCGCGCTCGCCCAGGTGGCGGCGCAGGAGGCCGGCCCGCACGGCGTGCGCGTCAACGCGATCGCGCCGGGCTACGTCCGTTCGGAGGCCTGGAATGCCATTCTCGGGCCGCACGCCGACGCGCTCGCGCAAGGCGTGCCGCAACGCCGGATCGGATCGCCCGAGGAGGTGGCCGAGACGGTACTCTGGCTGCTCGGCGACGGCGCCTCCTACGTCAACGGCGCCGTGATCCCGATCGACGGCGGTCTGCGACTGGCCTGACCCGCGCCGGGCAAGCGTTGCGTTGGATGCGAATGGCGCCCGCCTGGCGTCGAGGTACGATTTCATTGCGACGCGAGAGGAATGCCATGCGGGCAACGGATCGGCCCGGCGACGGCGCTCCGGCCTGGTCGGCGCCTTCTCCTGAAGGAATCGCCCCGCGGCCCGCGGTGCCGCCGGAGAGCGCGCCCGTCGATGGCCCGGCGGCGTCCCCTGCAGCGGACGCCTTCCACGAGCTGATCCGCAGCGATCCCTCCGGGGTGTACGCAGTCGATCCCGAGCTGCGGATCGTGGAAGTCAGCGCCGGCGCGCGGCGCGTGCTCGCGGCGCACGAGCCGCTGGTCGGTCGCGACGTCAGCGACCTCCTGCGCGCCGCCTGGCCCGAGCCGCAGGCGTCCGAAGCGGTCGCACGCTTCCAGCGGGTGCTCGTCACCGGCGAACCCTGCGTCGCGCCGCCGGTCACCGAGGTTCCTCCGGATCTCGACCCCGAGCTGGCGTTCGCTTGGCGGCTCGACCGCATCCTGCTGCCGGACGGGCGGTTCGGCGTCGCCTGCCGCTTCCACGACCTGGGCGAGCGGCTGCGTCTCGAGCGCGCGCTGCGCGACAGCGAGCAGCGGCTGCGCACGGTGCTGACCGCGCTCGACGAGGGCTACTGCGTCTGCGAGCTGGTCTACGACGCCGCCGGACGGCCGGTCGACTACGAGTGGCTCGAGGTGAACCCGCTGTTCGAGACGATGACCGGCCTCGCGAACGCGGTCGGCACGCGCGCGTACGAACGCATCCCGAACCTCGAGCCCCACTGGCTCGAGAGCTACACGCGGGTGGCGCTGGGCGGCGAGATGCTGCGCTGCGAGCAGCACTCCGCGGCGATGGGCCGGTGGTTCGACGTGTTCGCGATGCCGGTGCCGCCGCATGGCCGCTTCGCGGTCGTATTCCGCGACGTCACCGCGCGCCGCGCCGCGGAACTGGAGCGCAAGCGCAGCCGCGCGGTGCTCGACGCGGTGCTCGAGTCGCTGCCGGTCGGCGTGATCATCGCGGACGAGAACGGTCGGCTGCTGCGCTGGAATCGCGCCAACCGACACCTGTGGGGTCTCGAGGGTGTCGACCCCCAGTCCACCGACGGCATCGAGAAGTACGCCGAGTGGCAGGGCTGGTGGTACCCGGACGGCCCGCAGCTGCAGGCGCACGAGTGGGGGATGGCGCGTGCGCTGCTGAACCGCGAGGTCGTCCTCGGCGATCTCGTCGAGATCCAGCCTTTCGACGGCTCGCCACGCCGCGTGATCGTCAACCTGGGAGCGCCGGTGCTGCTGCCCGACGGCGAACTGGCCGGCGCGGTGGTCGCCCAGACCGACGTGACCGAGAGCCTGCGTGCCGAGGAGGCGCTGCGCGAGGCCAATCGCCGCAAGGATGAGTTCCTCGCCACCCTCGCGCACGAACTGCGCAACCCGCTGGCGCCGATCCGCAACGCGGCGCAGCTGCTCGGCTCGCCCAAGCTGACGTCCGAGGCGCTCGACTGGGCCCGCCACGTCATCCAGCGGCAGGTGCGCCACATGGCCTACCTGCTCGACGACCTGCTCGACGTCGCGCGCATCACGCGCGGCAAGCTGGAGCTGCGCCGGCAGCACGTGCTGCTCTCCGCCGTGGTCGACGCCGCGATCGAAACCGCGCGACCGGCGATCGACGCGAAGCGCCACTCGTTCGCGGTCGCGCTGCCGGCCGGCATGGTCGAGCTCGACGCCGACCCGCAGCGGCTCGCGCAGGTGATCGCGAACCTGCTGACGAACGCGGCGAAGTACACCGACCCGGGCGGGTCGATCGCGCTGGTCGCCACGCTCGAGCCGGGCGAAGTGCGCATCGGCGTGCGCGACGACGGCATCGGCCTGTCGCGCGAGGCGCTCGACTCGATCTTCGGGATGTTCTCGCAGGTGGACGACGCGCGGCACCGTTCCGAAGGCGGCCTCGGCATCGGGCTCGCCCTCGTGAAGGGTCTCGTCGAGCTGCACGGCGGGCGGGTCGAGGCCCACAGCGACGGCGTCGGGCGCGGCAGCGAGTTCGTGGTGCGCCTGCCGTTGCGGCCGGCAGCGGCCGCGGCGGTCGAGTCCGCGCACGGGGGCGCATCGGCGGCGCCGGGCTGTCGCGTGCTGCTCGCCGACGACAACCGCGACGCGGCCGAGAGTCTCGCGATGCTGCTGCAGATGGCGGGGCACGAGGTGCGCATCGCGCACGACGGCGTCGCGGCCGTCGAGCTCGCCGCGCAGTTCCGCCCGGACGTCGCCCTGCTCGACATCTGCATGCCGGGGCTCGACGGCTACGCGGTCGCGCGGACGATCCGCGCGCAGCCGTGGGGCACCGCCCCGCATCTCGTCGCGCTGACCGGCTGGGGCCAGGAGGAGGACCGCCGGCGCTCGCGCGAGGCGGGCTTCGACGAGCACCTGACGAAGCCGGTGGACCCGGCGCGGGTCGAGGAGCTGGTGGCGAGGCACGCGGCCGCGCGCGCCACGGCCGGAGGCTGATTCGCGCGCGCCGGGGCTCGCGGCTGGTTTGCCGACGTCGCCCGACGCTCAGCCCTTCGGCGCCGACGCTGCCTTCATCGCCGCCGCGATCTCCCACGGGTTCGGGTTGCGCCGCAGCGTCAGCCCGCCGTTCACCTGCAGCACCTGGCCCGTCACGAAGCTCTCGTCCGTCGCGAGCCACAGCGCGGCGTTCGCGACGTCCTCGCTCGTGCCGATGCGGCCGAGGGGATACTCCTTCCTGAACAGCTCGACGAGGCCCGGCGTGTTCATGTCGCGCTCGGTCATCGGCGACTCGGTGAGGCCGGGCGCGATCGAGTTCACCTTCACGCCCTTGCCGCCGAACTCGTTCGCGAAGCAGCGCACGAGCGCGTCGGCGCTCGCCTTGGTCGCGATGTACGCGGCGTGGTGGTAGAGCAGTGCGTAGACCGAGGCCGACGAGATCGTGATCACGGAGCCGCCGCCCGTCTTCGCCATCCGGCCGACGAAGGCCTGCAGGAAGAAGTAGGGGCCCTTGAACTGCAGCGCGCTCAGGCCGTCGAGCTGCTCTTCCGTGGTCTCCATCAGCTTCACGAGCAGGCCCCAGCCCGTGCAGTTCACCGCGACGTCGATGCGGCCCGTCTCGGCCTGCGCAAAGTCCGCGAGCGCCTCGACCTCGGCCTTCTTCGTGATGTCGCAGACGGCGTAACGGCCGCCGATCTCGGCGGCGAACTCCGCGAGCGGGCCTTCGTTGCGGCCGGCGACGACCACCTTCGCGCCCTCCGCGGCGTAGCGCCGCGCGATCACCTGACCCATGTTGCCTTTGCCGGCGGCGCCGAGCACCACCGCGACCTTGCCGTCGAGACGACCCATCGTTGGCTCCTTCGTGCGCGTCAGCCGAGCGTGCGAACGGGGTCGCGCCCGTCCCAGCCCTCGCTCCTGCGCTTGATCCAGGCGTAGAACTTCGCGAGGTTGTCGCGCGGTTCGTAGAGTTCCAGCATGTGGCCGAGCTCGGCGCTCGTGTCCACCATCGCGAAGCGCGTGCCGTCGGCGGTCTCGGCGTCGAGCGCGATCGCGCGGCCGCGCGCCTGCCAGTGCGCCAGCGCCGCGGCGAGGTCGGGCACGAAGTGCGCGACGTGGTGCACGCCGGACTCGTGCGGCGCGTAGAGGTCGCGCAGCGCGGACGGCTCGTCGCCGTGCTGCGTGATCAGTTCGATCATCAGGCTTCCGCCCTGGCCGTACGCGCTCGTGTGGTCGAAGCGCGTGGGCGTGCCGCGGTACGACGACCGCGCGAGCGGGATGTGCTCCATCACGTAGAACGGCCCCCACCCGAACTCGCGCGCGAACCGCTCGGCGGCCGCGCGCGGGTCGGGGACGTGGTAGGCGATCTGGACGGGCCCGCTCACTTGCCGTCGACGGAGAACGCGGCCAGCACGTTGCCCGGCATGTGCATGTAGAGGCCGTAGCCCGAGTTCACGTACACCATGCCGTCGTACACGACCGGGCCGCCGCCGCCGATCGAGCCGCCGATCGCCTTCGCGCCCGACAGCGACGGCATCGGCTCGGTGGTGTCGAAGTTCCACAGCACTCGGCCGGTGAGGGTGTCGTAAGCGCGCACGCGGCCGTCCATGTGGCCCGCGAACACCGCGCCGGGGATCGCCGCGATCGAGGCGAGGATGCCCGGATCGCAGAACTGCCGCCCGCGGCAGACGTCGTCCGCGCGGGTCTCCCAGAGCAGCTTGCCGGTCTTCGGATCGAGCGCGTACATCCCGGGCCGGATCGGGCCCGCGGCGGCATCGCGCTCCTTCGACGACAGGTCGCCGGTGTCCTTCATGTCGGAGATCGGCACGTAGAGCCGTTCGCCGTCGAACGCCATGCCGAACTGGATGCCGCCCTGGATCGAGCCGCGACCGACGCGGTTCTGCCACAGCCCGCCCTTCGTCGGGTTCTCGGGGTCCATCGCGAGCGCCACGCCGCTCTTCAGGCCCACCATGATCCGCTCGGTGCCGTCGGCGAGGCGCACCAGCATCGTGCCGGAGCCGATGTCGTAGTCCGGCCCCGGGTTCTCGGGGCAGGAATCGGAGCCGATCATGCAGCCGACGTTCCACGCGTCGCCCGGCACCACCTGCCATTCCCAGCGCACCTTGCCGGTCGCGAGGTCGAGCGCGATCACCGCGTTGCTGCGGTGATTGGCCGGGCCCGTGTAGTTGTTGCCGGTGCCGACGTAGAGCAGCCCGCGCTTCGGGTCGAGCGAAGGCGTGTTCCAGATCGCGGCGCCCGACGGCGACATCACCGCCGCGCCGGACCTGCGGGTGCCGACCTGCTTCGGCTCCTCCTCGATCATGTAGGTCTTCCAGCGCTGCTCGCCGGTCTTCGCATCGAGCGCGAGCACGCTGCCGCGGAAGGTGCAGCAGGCGTAGTTCGGGTCGATCACCGCCTCCTCGAGCGAGGAGACCGGCACGTAGAGCGTGCCGCGGAAATACACGGGCGAGCCCGTGATCGTCGCGCTCGGGTGGTCGTCGGCGCGCACGCGCCAGACCGGCTCGCCCGTGAGCGCATTGACCGCGTGCACGCGGCCGATCAGGTCGCCGAAGAACGCGAGCGGCGGTCCGCCCTTCGCGTCCGCCGCGGACTGCACCATCACCGGCGTGCGCACCTCGGCGCTGTTGCGGAAGGTCCAGCGGACGCAGCCGGTCTTCGCGTCGAGCGCGTAGACGGTGCCGTCCTGGCTGCCGGTGTAGAGCGCGCCGTAGGCGAACGTCGGCCGCGAGCGCACGCGCAGCGCGGAAGGATACGCGAGCGCCCACTTGAGCTTCAGACGCGGCACGTCGGAGGCCGGGAGCTGCGCGACGTCGCCGCGCACGAAGTGCACGTTCTCCGGCGTGAAGCCCCAGCCCTGGATCGCGGGCGGCCGCGAGGTGTCGAACTTCGCGGCGTCGCCGGTGCACATCGGCGCGGGCAGCACGCGCGCCTGGCCGACCGGCTGGCCGGACAGGAACTCCGCGACCTGGTGCTTCTCGGCGTCGGTGAGGCCCGCGGCCATCGCCTGCGGCGCCATGATGCCGGTCTTCAGCGACGCGTAGATCGACTCGGGCGAGACCATCTCGAGGAAGACGCGCGACGGCGCCTTCGCGACCTGGCCGTCGTGGCACTGCGCGCAGGCGCGCGCGTAGACCTTCGCGCCGGGCGTCTGCGAGCGGTCTCCGGGCGCCGCGGGCTGCGCCTTGGAGAGCTTCGCCATTTCGTCCTCGTCGCCGTCGTCGTCGTCGTCGGCCGGCGCGGTCGCGGCGGGTGCACCGCCCGCGGGCGTCGCGGCGAAGGCAGGCAGCGTGACGGCCAGCGCCCAGAGGGCGAGCGTGGAGAGAAGCCAGGCGTGCTTCATGCGATGTCCCCCTCGATTCTCGCGGAGCCCGCGCGGTCGCGCCGCGCGGTGCCCACCCGTGCCCGCTGCGGTCGCGGCCTCAGAGCCGCCGCAGCGGATCCCTGCCGTCCCAGCCGTCGGCGGCCTTCTTCACCATCGCGAAGAAGCCGTCGATCGCCGGGCCGTGCTCGATCAGTTCGATCATCCCGCCCGGGTGGCCGCCGGGCAACTCGTCGGTCTCGACGTAGGCGAAGCGGATGCCGTTCGCGGTCTCCCCGTGCTGCGTCGGGCGGATGCCGCGTGCTGCGAGCGTCGCGAGGTCGGCGTCGACGCTCCTCGTCATCACGCCGAGGTGCTGCAGCCCGCTGCCCTTCGCCCGCGCGAAGTCCGTGTAGATGGTCCGGACCGAGGCGTCGCTCTGCTGGATCAGCTCGACCTGCACCGCGCCCCACTGCGCGAGCGCGGCGCTCATCGTGAACTTCACTGGGCTGCCGCGATACTCGCAGCGGCCCGCGCCGAAGTCGATGTTCTCGAGCACGAAGAACGGGCCGACGCCGAGGCTCGCCCAGTGCCGGGCGGCGGCCTCGAGGTCGGGCACCACGAAGCCGAGCTGCATCACGGGGCCGAAGAGGGTCATCTGCGCTCCTCGAACGGGGGGCCTGTGCCCTCGTTCAGCCGACGAACTCGTAGAACTGCAGGTCCATGCCGGCCGCGCCGCCGTCGAGGCACTCGAGGATCGGCGGCACGAGGCGGTCGTGGAACGGCGTGCCCTGGTGGTACTTGAAGGCCGCCTCGTCCTTGAAGCGCGCGTACACCGCGTAGACGCCCGGCTTGTCGACCGCGCGGATCACGTCGTAGACGATCGTATCCGGCTCGTGGTCGTGCGTCAGCTTCGAGAGTTCCTGCTGCAGGCGCTCGAAGTCCGCTTCCTTGCCCGGCTTCACCTTCAGCGTCGCGAAGAAGATCTTCATGCGGTTCCTCGTGTCTCCTCGTGCGTTCCGCGCGGCCTCGCCGCGGTGCGGCGCGCCGGCGCCGGCACCGCCGGCGGTCTCACTCCTCCAGTCCCAGCTCCTTGACGAGCCCGGTCCGGAGCCTGAACTTCTGGATCTTGCTGGACGACATCGGCCACTCGGTCACGAACCGCACGTGGCGCGGCACCTTGAAGCTCGAGATCTCGCGCTTGCAGTGCGCGATCAGCTCCTCTTCGGTCGCCGTCGCGCCCGGCTGCAGCTCGACGAACGCGGCCGGCACCTCGACGTACTTGGCGTTGGGGATGCCGACCACCTGCGCGAGCTTCACCGCGGGGTGCCGCTGCAGGTGCGCCTCGATCTCGGCCGCGGCGACGTTCTCGCCGCCGACCTTCAGCATGTCCTTGAAGCGGCCGTGGAACAGGATCGTGCCGTCGTCGTCGAGCGAGCCGATGTCGCCCGTGTGGAACCAGCCGTCCTCGTCGAGCGCCTGTTTCGTCTTCGCGGCGTCGCGATAGTAGCCCTCGAACAGGCTGTAGCCGCGGACCAGCACCTCGCCGCGCAGGCCGTTGTGCAGGTCGTGATTGGTCTCGGGGTCGACGATGCGCACCTCGAGGCCCGGCAGTGGCCGGCCGAGGCGCGAGATGCGGCGCGTCTCCGCCTCGTCCGGCGAGCCCGTGCAGACGGTGCCCGAGGCTTCCGTCATGCCGAAGCTGCCGACCTGGATCGCCTCCGGCATCGCCGCCATGATCGGCTCGGCCACGCCCGGCGGCTGCACCGCGAAGTTCGAGTTCATGAGCCTGAGGCTCGTGAGGTCGCGCTTCGGGAAGTCGGGGTGGTAGATCAGCCCCTGCATGATGGTCACGAACGACGGATAGGCGGCCGTCACCTTGTATTCCTCGAGCATCTTGAGCGCGACGCCCGCGTCGAAGTAGCCCATCGTCAGGTAAGTGCCGCCGACGTCGAAGATCGCCAGCATCGGCAGCACCGCCGCGATGTGGAACATCGGCAGCGGCGACCACAGCGAGTCGCGGTGCGTGAGGCGGTAGCGGTGCCGCCCGAGCGCGATCGAGTTGCGCACCTGCGCCTCGTGCGTGATCAGGCAGCCCTTCGGGTTCGCGGTCGTGCCCGAGGTGTAGAGCATCAGCGCCACGTCGCGCACGCGCACGCGCAGGCGCGTCTCGTGCACCTTCTGCTCCGGCACGTCCTCGCCGGCGGCGACGAACTCCGCCTCGGAGAGGAACCCGGGCCGGGTGCTCCTGCCGCACAGCACGATGTTGCGCAGCTTCGGCGCGGCCGCCACCGTCAGCTTGTGCGGATTCTTCTGCGCGGCGAGGTCCGGCAGCGCCTGCTCGAGGCGCTCGACGAAGTTCACCTGCTCCGCGATCGAGTCGGTCGTGATCAGGGTGACGAGGTCGCCGTTCTCGATCACGTAGCCGATCTCGGCGGATCGGTACCGCGCGTTGATGGGCACGATCACCGCGCCGCACATCGCGATCGCGAAGTAGAGCTCGACGAACTCCGGGCACGTGTGCATCAGGATGCCGACGTGGTCGCGGGGCTTCACCCCCAGCGCGATCAGGCTGCGCGCCCGGCGGATCGCGCGCTCCGCGAGCTCGGCGTAGGTGTAGCGCGACTCGGGGAAGACCAGCGCCAGCTTGTCCGGGTCGCGGTCGGCCGCGGTCAGCAGCAGGTCGCCCATCGTCGTGACGGAGATCCGGAGCCGGCCCAAGTCTTCGCCGGCATAGGCCTCGAACGGCACCGTCGGCGACGTGGAGACGAGCGGCTTCGCGGTGTCGGGCGCGGCGGCCCGCGGCTTGGCAGACATGGAACCCCCTCCGTCACGCTCTGGCCCTTGGGCGTGAACACCCGCACACTACCACTCGCGGTTGTCCGAAAGAAACAGTCAGTCCTGTTTCTTTTGCGCGGCGGCCCCGCCTATACTGGCGGCCGGTATTACCGAGGACCGTCCATGACAGCGCTGGGCAAGGCGGCACGCCTGCCGCTCGAACCGCCGAAGCAGTGGGGCTATACCGACGAGCAGTTGGCGACCCACCCGCTCGCGTTCCGGGACGACCTCTTCAGGGACCAGGTGTTCCTGATCTCCGGCGGCGGCAGCGGCATGGGCCGCGGCATGGCCTACCTGCTGACCCGCCTCGGTGCGCAGGTGATGATCTGCGGCCGGCGGGCCGAGAAGCTCGAGGAGACCGCCGCCGGGATCCGCCAGCACCTCGGCAAGGAGATCGGCACGCGGGCGATGACGATCCGCGACCCCGAGCAGGTCAACGCGCTGGTCGCGGAGACCTTCGACCGCTTCGGTCGGCTCGACACCCTCGTGAACAACGGCGGCGGCCAGTTCCCGCAGGCGGCGCTCGAGTACTCGGTGAAGGGCTGGAACGCCGTCATCGACACGAACCTGAACGGCACGTGGTACATGATGCAGGCGGCCGCCCGGCAGTGGCGGGACCGCGGCCAGCCCGGGAACATCGTCAACATCGTCGCCGTGGTCAGCCGCGGCATGCCGCAGGTGGCCCACACCTGCGCGGCCCGCGCGGGCGTCATCTACCTCAGCAAGACGCTGGCGACCGAGTGGGCGCCGCTCAGCATCCGCGTCAACTGCGTGGCCCCGGGCTCGATCGCGACCGAGGGCCTGAACGTCTACCCGCGCGCCGCGGCCGAAGCGTTCGCGCAGTCGAACCCGATGCTGAAGATGGGCGACGTGTTCGACATCGCGAACGCGGTCGCCTACCTGTCGTCGCCCGCGACGGGCTCGTTCATCACCGGCGAACTGCTCGCCGTGGACGGCGGGCGCCAGCAGTGGGGCGAGGACTGGCCGGGCGGGATCCCCGAGTACTTCCGGGTCAGCTCGCGCTGAGCAACGCTGCGCGGGGCCGATCGCCCGCGACAGCGCGCCGGCAGGAGCGCCGCAACGCGCGCCCTCCGGGTCCCACTACCCTCGGGGTCCGTCGCTCCGCGACGCCCTCCCGAGTGCGATGCCGGACCCGCTGCTCGCGATACTCGGCACCGCGGCCGTGTTCCTGCTCGGTGCGGTGTTCGCCGCGAACCTGTCGACGCCCGAGCGCAGGCTCGTGCAGACGCCGGCGCGGCTCTACGGCACCGACGCGCCGGACTTCCGCCGCGCGCTCGGCGTGCTGCTGGGCCCGGGCCTCGCGTCCGGCAACCGCGTCGACACGCTGCTGAACGGCGACCGGATCTTCCCCGCGATGCTGGAGCCGATCCGGGGCGCGCGCGTGCGCGTCCTGCTGGACTGGGTCGGCTCGCGCGACAGCGACGAGGCCGCGATCCGCTGCCTGCGCGACTTTGAGGGCTCAGTTCCCGTTCCGCACCGGGCGGTCGTCGCGCACCGTCGTCCGCGGCGTGGAAGAAGTGGGCTGAACCCTTTTCTCACCAGTCGAGTTCCACCTCGACCGGCAGGTGATCGGAGAGCCCGCGCGGCAGGTCGGCGATCCGCGTGCGCGCGACCAGCGACCGCGGCCGGCACAGCACGCGGTCCAGCGCCAGCAGCGGCCGCCAATCCGGGAAGCTGGCCGGCGTGTCGACGAGGTGCAGGTGGCGGTGCGTCGCGAGCCGCAGCAGCCGCGCGGAGAGCGCGTTGAGGTCGCCGAGGGCGGCGACCGGTTCGGGCGACGCGGCGGTCAGCGTCGCGATCCGGCGTACCTGCAGCACACGGGCCCACGGCGCGAGGTCGAGGTGCGCCGCGATCAGGCGCAGCCGGCCGCGCGGCCGCTCGAGGCAGGCCGTCAGCACGCGCCGCAGTTCCAGCCCGCCGTACCGCACGTCGTGGGTGCACTCGTCGTGCAGGGGCAGGCGCGACAGCAGCGCGTGGCCGTAGCGGCTCGCCGCACGCGGGATCGTCGTCGCCTCGAGCTGGAAGGGAAACGCCTCACGCAGGCGTTCCAGCGGCTCCTCGCGACCGACGCCGCGCGTCTCCACCTCCTGCAGCGCGACGACGTCGGCGTCGCACGCAACGAGCGCCGCGAGGATCGGCTCGACCGTCAGCCGATACGCACCGGAACGGAATCCGTGCACGTTCCAGGTGAGCAGTCGAAGGGGGCGGCGCTTCATCGCGACACGATGCCCCGCGGTCCGGCCCGCCGGGCGCCGCGCCTTGCGATTGCAGCCGCCGGGCCTGCGCGATCGGCGCCCCGAGGGTTGCCGATCGCGCGGCCGGGCTAGCCGGGCAGTCTCGAGAGGTCGGCGACGCGCAGGAACAGCGTGCGCAGGCCCGCCAGCAACGCGAGGCGATTGGCGCGCACGGCCGGGTCGTCGGCCATCACCATCACCTTGTCGAAGAACGCGTCGACGGCGGTGCGCAGCGTCGCGAGCCGCTGCATCGCGCTCGCGTAGTCGCGGGCGTCGAGCATTCGCTCGGCCGCGGGGCGCACGCGCTCGAGTGCGGCGTGGAGTTCGCGCTCGGCGCCGTCCTGCAGCAGTTCGCTGCGGAGCGTCGTCGCGTCCACCGCGACGTTCGCCTCCACGGCCTTGCGCAGGATGTTCGCGATGCGCCTGTTGGCGGCCGCGAGCGCCGCCGCGTCCGGCAGCTGGAGGAACGTCGCGAGCGCGCGCAGGCGCGCGTCGAAGTCGAGCGGCGAGGCGGGACGGCGGTCGAGCACCGAGTCGAACATCTCGGTCGTGATGCCGTCCGCGCCTTCGAGGTAATGCGCGCGCAGCCGCTCCATGACGTAGTCGTAGACCTCGGCGGCCACCGGGTCCGGGTTCAGCCGCGCGACGCCTGCCGGCCGCGGCTTGCCGGCCTTCTCGGCATTCGCGATCGCGACGCGCTCGATGTCGTCGCGCGCCGCCGCGAGCGCCGCGTCGATCGTCGCGGGCAGGTCGAGGTCGAGCCGCTTCTCGAGCACGAGACGCAGCACGCCGAGCGCGGCGCGGCGCAGCGCGAACGGGTCCTTGGTGCCCGAGGGCTTCTGCCCGATCGCGAATATGCCGACGATCGTGTCGAGCTTGTCGGCCAGCGCGAGCGCGGTGCCGACGCCCGTCGCGGGCAGGCGGTCGCCCGCGAAGCGCGGCAGGTACTGTTCGCCCATCGCCGCGGCGACGTCGGCGGGTTCGCCGTCGTGCCGTGCGTAGTACGTGCCCATCGTGCCCTGCAGTTCCGGGAACTCGCCGACGAGACCGGTCAGCAGGTCGCACTTCGCGAGCTCGGCGGCGCGGGCGGCGAGCGCCGCGTCCGCGCCCGCGAGTGGCGCGAGGCGCTGCGCGAGGGCGCCGACTCGCGCAGCCTTGTCGGCGTACGAGCCGAGCTGCGCCTGGAAGGTGACGGCGGCGAGTTGCTCGCGGCGCGCAGCCAGCGGCTGCCTGCGGTCCGTGTCCCAGAAGAACGCGGCGTCCGACAGGCGCGGGCGCACGACGCGCTCGTTGCCGGCGCGAACCTGCGCGGGGTCGCGGCTCTCGAGGTTCGCGACCGTGATGAACAGGGAGGTGAGGCGGTCGGCAGCGAGTCCCCGCGTCGGGCCTGCGCTGCCTTCGGCAGCGCATTCCCGGGTCGGAAAATAGCGCTGGTGATCCTGCAGCGTCGCGATCAGCACCTCGGGCGGCAGCTCGAGGAAGCGCTCCTCGAAGCGCCCGGCCAGCGGCACCGGCCACTCGACCAGCGCCGTCACCTCGTCGAGCAGCGCGTCCGCGACGATCGCCTCGACCCCGTGCTCCGCCGCCAGCGCGTGCACGCCGGTGCGGATGCGCTCGCGGCGCGCGGCGAAATCGGCGATCACCGAGCCTGCGCTCTCCAGCTTCTTCGCGTACGAGGCCGGGCTCGTCAGCCGGATCTCCTTCGGCGCCATGAAGCGGTGACCGCGCGTGCGGTCCGAGGCTTCGACTCCGAGGATCGTCGCCGGTACGACCTCGGCGCCGAACAGCATCACGACCCAGTGCACGGGGCGCACGAACTCCGCGGTGCCGCCGCCCCAGCGCATGCGCTTGGCGATCGGCAGCCTGTCCAGCGAGGCCTGCACGAGGCCGGCGAGCAGCGAGGCGGTCTCCGCGCCCGGCTTCGTGCCGACGTAATGGAGGAACTCGCCCTTCGCTTCCTGCACGCGGCCGAGTTCCGCGACCGCGACGCCGCAGGATTCCGCGAACGCGGTCGCGGCGCGAGTCGGCTTGCCGGTCGCGTCGAACGCGGCCGACACGGGCGGGCCCTTGCGCCTGATCTCCTGGTCGGGCTGGCGTTCCGCGACCTTCTTCACGAGCACCGCGAGGCGGCGCGGCGCGGCGTAGGGCTGGACCGCACCGTGCTTCACGCCCGCAGCCGCGAGCCCCGCGACGACGCCGTCGGTGAAGGCCTGCGACAGGGCAGGCAGGGACTTCGGCGGCAGTTCCTCGGTGCCGATCTCGACCAGGAAGTCGCGCGTGCTCATGCCAGCCTCCGCGCGTTCGAGGTGGCGCCCGCGGACGGCATTTCGCCGAGCGGCAGGGGTGCCGCGACGTCCACGCCCCGCACCGCCTGCTTCGTCATCGGGAAGCCGAGCGCTTCTCGGCTCCTGTAGTACGCCTCGGCCACGCCGCGCGCCAGCGTGCGCACGCGGAGGATGTAGCGCTGGCGCTCAGTCACCGAGATCGCGCGGCGCGCGTCCAGCAGGTTGAACGTGTGCGAGGTCTTGAGCATGCGCTCGTACGCGGGCAGCGCGAGCGGGATCTCGAGCAGCCGCCGGCACTCCGCCTCGAACGCGTCGAACTGCCGGAACAGCTCCGCCGTGTCCGCGTACTCGAAGTTGTACTTCGACTGCTCGACCTCGTTCTGGTGGTAGACGTCGCCGTAGGTCACGCGGCCGAGCGGGCCGTCGGTCCACGTCAGGTCGAACACGCTCTCGACGCCCTGCAGGTACATCGCGAGGCGCTCGAGACCGTAGGTGATCTCGCCCGACACCGGCCGGCAGTCGAGACCACCCACCTGCTGGAAGTAGGTGAACTGCGTGATCTCCATGCCGTTCAGCCAGATCTCCCAGCCGAGGCCCCATGCGCCGAGCGTGGGCGACTCCCAGTTGTCCTCGACGAGGCGGATGTCGTGCGTGGTCGCGTCGATGCCGATCGCGGCCAGCGAGCCGAGGTAGAGGTCGATGATCTCCGCCGGCGACGGCTTGATGATCACCTGGAACTGGTAGTAGTGCTGCAGCCGGAACGGGTTCTCGCCGTAGCGGCCGTCGGTCGGGCGGCGCGACGGCTGCACGTAGGCCGCGCTCCACGGCTCCGGGCCGATCGCGCGCAGGAAGGTCGCGGTGTGGAACGTGCCTGCGCCCATCTCCATGTCGTAGGGCTGCAGCAGCACGCAGCCCTGGCGCGCCCAGTAGGTCTGCAGCGCTAGGATCAGGTCCTGGAAGGTGCGGGGCTTCTCGGCGGGCGCGTTGCGGGGCATGGAAAGCCTTGAAAAAGACGGGGATTACGGCGCTCTGGCGGGCCGGCGAGTATAGCGGAGGGGGCTGCGCGGCGCGTGCCGGCGGGTCGCCGGGGCGAATGCCGACGGGCGCGCGAGGACGGGCAGGCCGCGCGGTCGGCGGCTGGAGGCCGGGCGGGCGAGCGTGGCTGGCCGCGCAGTCACCGTCGTGCAATCCTCGCGCCGATTTCCGTCCCGGGAGGCCCGTCCGATCACCACCACCTTCGCGGCCGTCCCGGCTTCGCGCCTCCACGATGCGGTGGCCGAGCGCGCCCGCGAACGCACCGGGCTGAGCGGCATCCATCCGCTCGAAGACGCACGCGCGGCCTTCGCCGCGCGCGTCGCACTCGCCGAGGTGGCCGAGCGCAGCCTCGACGTTCAGTACTACATCTGGAAGGACGACGTCTCGGGCCGGCTGCTGATGGAGGCGCTGCGTCGCGCGGCCGCGCGCGGCGTGCGCGTGCGCCTGCTGCTCGACGACAACAACACCGCGGGGCTGGACCGCATGCTGGCCGCGCTCGACGCCGACCCGCACGTCGAGATCCGCCTCTTCAACCCGTTCCGCAACCGCGCGCTCCGCGCGCTCGGCTACCTCACCGAGTTCCCGCGCCTGAACCGGCGCATGCACAACAAGTCGTTCACGGCCGATGGCGTCGCGACGATCGTCGGAGGGCGCAACGTCGGCGACGAGTACTTCGCCGCCGGTGGCGCCCTGGAGTTCTACGACCTCGACGTGATGGCGGTCGGCGCCGTCGTGGCCGACGTCGCGCGCTCCTTCGACGAGTACTGGAACAGCGAGTCCGCGTATCCCGTCGAGACCCTCCTGCCGCGCGCGATGGCCGGCGAGGTCGCGCGCTTCGTCGCGCGCGGAGTGGCGGCGATCGAGAGCGAGGAGTCGGCCGGCTACGCGCGATGGGTCGCCGAGTCGCCGGCGGTACGCGATCTTCTCGGCGGGCGGCTCGAGGTCGAGTGGGCGGAGGCGCATCTCGTGGTGGACGACCCGGCCAAGGCCCTCGCGCGCGCGCGCCCCGAGCGCTGGCTGCTGAACTCGCTCGACGCGCTCGCCGGCGAAGCGCGGCGGGAACTGCACGTCGTGTCGCCCTACCTCGTGCCGACGCGGCGCGGCGTCCGGGAGTTCGACGGCCTCGTGCGCCGCGGCGTCCGCATCTCGGTCCTGACGAACGCGTTCGAGTCCACGGACGTCGCCGCCGTGCACGCGGGCTACGCGAAACGCCGCCGGACGCTCCTGGACAGCGGCGTGACGCTCTACGAGCTGCGGCGCGATTTCGCGCCACTGCCCGTGGCGCGGGTAGCGGGGCGTGGCCGGGGCGGTGCCGGAGACGGCGGCGGCTCTGCCGGCGTGGCGCACCGGCTGCGCGCGCCCGGCAGCGCGAGCCTGCACGCGAAGACCTTCGCGATCGACCGCGAGCGGCTCTTCGTGGGTTCGTTCAACTTCGACCCGCGGTCTGCCGCGCTCAACACCGAGATGGGGCTGCTGATCCGTTCCCCGCGACTCGCCGGTCGTCTCGCCACGCTGTTCGACGAGGATGTTCCGGCCGCTTCCTACCGTGTCCGCGTGGGTGCAGGCGGCGGGCTCGAGTGGGTCGCGCGCCGGGACGGCGTCGAGACCGTACTGCGCGACGAGCCGGGCATGGGCCTGCTCCAGCGCTGCGGCATCGATCTGCTCGCGCGGCTGCCGATCGAGTGGCTGCTGTAGCCGCGCCGGCGCCGGCGGGCGCGCGTAGACTGCGCGCAGCGAGGATTCCCCGGAGCGACGCGATGAGAGCCGTGGTCTGCAGCGAGTTCGGCCCGCTCGACCGTCTCGAGGTGCGCGAGCTCCCGGAGCCTCCGCTCCCGCCTGGACACGTCCGCGTGAAGGTGACCTGCGCGTCGGTGAACTACCCGGATGCGCTGATGGTCCTCGGCGCCTACCAGGTGAAGCCGGCGCTGCCGTTCGTGCCCGGGGCCGAGCTGGCGGGAACCGTCACCGAGGTGGGCGAGGGCGTGACGCACCTGCGTCCCGGCGATCGCGTGCTGGCGCTCTGCTGGCTCGGCGCGTTCGCCACCGAGGCGGTCGTCGAGGCGCGGCTGGCGCTGCCGCTCGATGCCGCGATCGACTTCGCGCACGCAGCCGCGCTGCCGATGACCTACGGTACCGCCTTCCACGCGCTGCTCGACCGCGCCCAGCTGCGTGCCGGTGAAACGCTGCTGGTGCTCGGTGCCGGCGGCGGCGTCGGGCTCGCGGCGGTGGAACTCGGCAGGCACATGGGCGCCACCGTGATCGCGGCGGCGTCGTCGAGCGCGAAGCTGGAGGCGGCGCGCGCTCGGGGCGCCGATCACGCGATCGACTACGGCACCCAGGATCTGCGTGCCGAACTCCGGCGCATCACCGGCGGACGCGGACCCGACGTGATCCTCGACCCGGTCGGCGGGTCGTACGCCGAGCCGGCGCTGCGTTCGATCGCGTGGGGCGGTCGCTATCTCGTGGTGGGTTTCGCCGCCGGCGACATCCCGCGGGTGCCGCTGAACCTGCCGCTGCTGAAGGGTTGCGCGGTGATCGGCGTGTTCTGGGGCGAGTTCCTGAAGCGCGAGGCGGACCGCGGGGCGGATGAACTGCGGCAGTTGCTCGCGTGGCTGAAGGACGGGACGCTGCGGCCGCTGGTGTCGGCCCGCGTGCCGCTGGAGCGTGCGGCAGAAGCGATGCGCACCGTTCACGAGCGCGGCGCGGTCGGCAAGATCGTCGTCGAGCCCTGAGCCCATGCCGACTGGCGCTGCGGTGCCGCGCGACGGCGCGGGTCCGTCACGCCGTCACGCCGTCGCGTCGCGTGCCAGGTCCGCCCGCTCGAACCAGAACGCGCGGAAGCGATAGTCCGGGCCCGGGTTCGCGAACCACTCGAGGTGGTCGCGGCGAAACTCCGCCTCGTCCCCGCACGCCTCCGCGCGCCAGAGCGCCTCGGGGATCGGGTCGCCCCAGCGCAGTTCGCGGATCGCAGTGACGCGCAGGCGGCACCGCGGCACGCCGTGCGTGTCGCAGCCGTCGTAGACGCCGCCGACCCGCACGACGCCGTCGCGCGGATCGGTGCCCCAGTTGTCCTCGCCCGGTCGCAGCACGCTCGCGCTCTTGCGACCGTCGAGCACCTGCTGCAGCAGCCAGTCGTATGGAAACGTCAGCCGCGGTACTGGGGACATTCCCCATTATCGCCGCCTCCGGAAACGGGGTCAGGCGCCTCTTCCGGTGGCGCCGGGAAACCGGGACGGGCCTCGCTTCGGAAGCGCCGGGCGAAGGTCAGCTGCAGGATCGGCCACAGGGTCTCGCAGACGGTTGCAGGGGAAGTTGCGCGGTTCGTGCGCCGCGTGACGGGGCTCGCGCGGTGGCACGTGCGTTGCACCGCCTCGCTGGATCGCGCCGCCGAATCGCGCGCAGCCGTCGAGGAGTCCCGCATGCAGATCCAGGTGAACCATGACGACCACGTCCGCGGCGCGAAGTTCGTCGACTTCGTCGAGGCCGAGGTGCGCAGTGCGCTCGACCGGTTCGGCGAGCGCATCACGCGCGTCGAGGTGCACCTGAGCGACGCGAACGCGCAGAAGGGCGGCGGCGCGGACGCGCGCTGCCTGATGGAAGTGCGCATCGTCGGCCAGAACCCCCTCGCGGTCACCGGGTTCGCGTCGAGCGTCGGGCAGGCGATCGCGGTCGCCGCGGAGAAGCTGGAGCGACTGGTCGAGCACACGATCGGTCGGCTCGACGACTCGACCTATCGGAAGGGCCCGGACCTGCCGCCCGATTCCGGGCCGCCGCTGCCCGGCGAGCGGTCCTAGCCCGCCGTCGACGCGTGCCGGCCGACGCGCTACCTTCGCGCCCGCACCCTGCCGTCGCGGCACGGTGCGCGCGGGGTCCGCCCCCGCCATCGCGCAGGAGGGCGCCGTGTCGGCCGAGTACGTTTCCCCGTGGATGGACGACGAGCTGCAGCTGTTCCGCGAGCAGGCGCGCCGCTTCGTCGAGACCGAGATGCTCCCGCACGACGCGCACTGGCGCGAACGCAAGCACGTCGGTCACGAGGTCTGGCGCAAGGCCGGCGACCTCGGTCTGCTCTGCACGGACGTGCCGGCCCAGATGGGCGGCGTGGGTGGCGACTTCCGCCACGAGGCGGTGTTCTACGAGGAGCAGGCGCGGCGCGGCATCAGCGGTTTCGGCCAGAGCGTGCACAGCATCTGCGCGCACTACCTCGTCAACCACGGCACGCCCGCGCAGCGCGCGCGCTTCCTGCCGCGGCTCGCGTCGGGCGAACTCGTCGGCGCGATCGGCATGACCGAGCCCGCCGCGGGCTCCGACCTCAAGGGCATCCGCACGCGCGCGGTGCGCGACGGCGACCACTACGTCGTCGACGGCTCGAAGATCTTCATCACGAACGGCTACCTCGCCGGGCTGATCGCGCTGGTCGTGAAGACGGACCCGGCGGCCGGCTCGAAGGGCATCTCGATCCTGATGGTCGAGACGAAGGACCTGCCCGGCTACCGGGTCGGCCGCATCCTCGACAAGCTGGGCATGCACGCGCAGGACACGGCCGAGCTGTTCTTCGAAGGCGTGCGCGTGCCCGCGGCGAACCTGCTCGGCGGCGTCGAGGGCCAGGGCTTCCACCAGCTGATGCAGGACCTGCCGTACGAGCGGCTGATCATCGCGGTGATCGCGGTCGGCGCGATGGAAGGCGCGCTCGCGGAGACGCTGAAGTACGTGAAGGAGCGGCAGGCCTTCGGCAAGCCGATCGCGGAGTTCCAGAACACGCGCTTCAAGCTCGCCGAGCTCGCCACCGAGGTGCGCGTCGCGCGCACGTTCGTGGACGACTGCATCCGCCGGCGGCTGGCGGGCACGCTCGACACCGCCACGGCCTCGATGGCGAAGTACTGGTGCACCGACCTGCAGCAGAAGGTCGCCGACGACTGCCTGCAGCTGTTCGGCGGCTACGGCTACATGGACGAGTACCCGATCAGCCGGATGTTCGCCGACGCGCGCGTGCAGCGCATCTACGGCGGCACGAACGAGATCATGAAGGAAGTGATCGCGCGGTCGCTCTGAAGGCGGCGCCGGCACCGCACGTGCACTCGGAGCGCGTGCGGCGCGCGCCCGCGCCGCGCGAGGTCCTCAGCCGCCTCGATTCTCCGCGAACACCAGCTCGCCGAAGCGCGACACCACGTCCGCGCCGACCTGCTTGATCGCGCGGATCTCGTTCACCAGCTCGAGTGCGGTCTTCGGGCACGGCGGCAGATCGGCGTCCGTCGTGCCGAGCGGCGTCGTGCGCTCGCCCCAGCGGATCAGGTGCGAGGACAGCGTCAGCCCGCCGCCGAAGGCGGGCATCAGCACGAGGCCGCCCGGCGGCACGCGCCCTTCCTCGACCGCTTCCACGAGCGCGACCGGCGCGGTGGCGGAGCTCATGTTCCCGTACTTGTGCACGTTCAGGAACAGCTTCGCGGGGTCCGCGCCGACCTTCTTCGCGACCGCCTCGATGATCCGCAGGTTCGCCTGGTGCGGCACCACCGCGTCGAGCTGCCCGGCCGTCACGCCGGTGCGCGCCAGCACCTCGAGGCTCGCCTCGCTCATGCCGTGCACGGCCTTGCGGAAGATCTCCTGGCCGTCGAAGTCCCAGCGCGTCTGGCCGAACGGCACGCCGAGGTTCGCGTACATCGTGCCCATGCCGCGCACGCGCAGGATCTGCCGCGCGTCCGCGTAGCACTGCAGCTTCTCCGCGAGTACGCCTTCCTCCCGGTCCGTGGCCTGCAGCACGACCGCGGCCGCGCCGTCGCCGAACAGCACGGCGACGTTGCGGTTGTCCCAGTCCATGTAATGGGAGATCAGCTCGACGCCGATCACGACCGCGTTGCGGACCACGCCCGTCCTGATCATCGACGTGCCGATCGACAGCCCGTACATGAAGCTGGTGCACGCGGTGTTGACGTCGAAGGCCGCCGCGCGCGTCGCGCCGATGCGGCTCTGCACGCCCGAGGCGCTGTTCGGGACCGCCTCGTCGTTGCTGCAGCTGCCGTAGATCACGAGGTCGACGTCGGAGCCCTGCAGGCCCGCGCAGGCGAGCGCGCGCTGCGCCGCGACGATCGCGAGCTCGATGCCTGGCACGTGCGAGACCCGCCGCTCCTTCATGCCGGTGCGGCTGGTGATCCACTCGTCGTCCGTCGGCAGGAAGGTCGCGAGGTCGGCGTTGGTCAGTACGGCCGGAGGCAGGCACTTGCCCCAGCCTGCGATCGCGGCGTGCGTCACGGCGTGGTTCCGGGTCGGTGGGGCGCGGATTGTGGCAGAGGCGGCGGCCGGGCGCAGCCGCGGCGGGAAGGGGTGTCCGGCCGGCGTTCGCCTGCGCCGGCGGAGCGAGACCCGGCGGCCTTCAGCGCGCCTGCGCCGCCCGCCGCAGGATCTCCTTCGACAGTCCGTCGAAGATCAGCCCGTGCGCGGGCGCGAGCGCGTACCAGTACATCAGGCCGCGCACGCCGGCCGGATGCCAGTACGCGGTCGCGCTCACGCGCGTGCGGTTCGGGTCGAGCCCGTGCACTTCGAGCTCGAGCGCGCCCGCGCCCGGCGCCTTCATGCCGAACTTCAGCGTGAGGCGCCGCTCGGGCTCGACGCCGATCACTTCCCAGGTGTCGATGTGGTCGCCGACCTGCACGTCGCGCAGGTCGCGCCGCGAGCGCGTCGCGCCGCGGCCGCCGACCGCGCCGTCGACCAGCTCGCGGATGCGCCACAGCCAGTCGAGGAAGTAGTAGCCGTTCGGCCCGCCGATCGCCGCGATCTGCCGCCACGCCTGCGCGACCGGCACCTCGCCGACCGCGAAGCCGCTCGCGCGCTTGGCGTAGTACGCGTGGTCGTGGCGGTGGCCGCGCATCGCGAAATCTCCTTCCTTCCAGTGCGGCAGTGGTTCCGCGCGCCGCTCGCGCTCGAAGGTCGCGCGCACCGCGGCCTCGAGGCCCGTCAGCGGCTGCGGCACGAGCGTGCGCGCCCGCGCGTCGTCCGCGACGAAATCGTGCCGCAGTCCCTCGATGAGCGCGCGCGCGACGTTGGTCGGCACGCTGGTGACGAGCCGCAGCCAGTACGACGACAGCCGCGGCGTCAGCACCGGCACCGGCACGATCCACGGCTCGCGCCGCCCGGCCTGGCGCGCGAGTACGCGCATCATGTGCTCGTAGGTCACGGTCTCGGGGCCGCCGACGTCGAGCACGGCGCCGGCGGTCTCCGGCAGTTCCGGCAGCCGCACGAGGTACTCGAGCAGGTCGTCGAGCGCGATCGGCGGCGATTTCGAGCGCACCCAGCGCGGCGTCACCATCACCGGCAGGTTCAGCACGAGGTCGCGCATCACCTCGAAGGCCGCGGAGCCCGGGCCGACGACGATGCCCGCGCGGATCTCGGTGACGGGCACGCGGCCCGCACGCAGGATCTCGCCGGTTTCCTGGCGCGCGCGGATGTGCTCGGAGTCCGGGTCGCGGGGTGCCAGCGCGCCGAGGTAGACGAGCCGCTCGCAGCCGGCCTCGGCCGCCGCGGCGACGACGTTGTCCGCCGCGCGGCGCTCGAGCGTGCGCAGGTCGCGCCCGTAGCCCATCAGGTGCACGAGGTAGTAGACGCGGCCGCAGCCGCGCATCGCGCGCAGCAGCGACGCGCGGTCGAGCACGTCCGCCGCGGCCAGTTCCACCTCGCGCCACCGGTGGCGCTCCAGCGGCGCCGTGTCGCGCGCGGCCGCGCGCACCGGCAGGCCGAGCGCCTGCAGGCGCGGCACCAGGTGCGAGCCGACGTAGCCCGAGGCGCCGAGCACGAGCACGCGGCGTGCGGGCTCGGCGCGGCGGGTCGGGGGCAGGGCGGCGGCGTTCACGGCGGGCCCGGCGACGGCATGCGGAGGATTCTGCCCGTTCGCCGCGGTCCGGCGGGGCGAAGTCGTGGGACCGAGTCTCGCACTGAAGCGGTGCACGAAAGCGCAAGTCCGCACCAAAAAAGGGCATACTGGATCCGATGCCCAGCGGCTCTCGTGGCTAAGCGTCTGATTCTGAACCTTCCCGGTGCATCGGCACGCTTCCTGCACCAAGACGGCCCCGACGAGCTCACGCTCTCGCTAGAACACCCTGCCGCAAGCCTGGAGGCTCCCGCATGACGCCCGCCGATATCGTGAAGATGGTCAAGGAGAAAGAGGTCAAGTACGCGGACCTCCGGTTCACCGATACCCGCGGCAAGGAGCAGCACGTCACGGTGCCCTCCAAGTACGTGACCGAGGAGTTCTTCGCCGACGGCAAGATGTTCGACGGCTCGTCGATCGCCGGCTGGAAGGGCATCAACGAGTCCGACATGATCCTGATGCCGGATGCCTCGACCGCGGTCCTGGACCCGTTCTTCGAGGAGAGCACGGTCAACATCCGCTGCGACGTGATCGAGCCCGCCACGATGCAGGGCTACGAGCGCGACCCGCGCTCGCTCGGCAAGCGCGCCGAGGCCTACCTCAAGAGCACCGGCATCGCGGACACCGCGCTGTTCGGCCCCGAGAACGAGTTCTTCATCTTCGACAACGTGAAGTGGGGTGCCGAGATGCACGCCGCGTTCCACGCGATCGACTCGGTGCAGGGCGCCTGGAACTCGGGCAACGACATCGCCGACGGCAACCGCGGCCACCGCCCGGGCGTGAAGGGCGGCTACTTCCCGGTGCCGCCGGTCGACCACTACCAGGACATCCGCGGCGCGATGTGCGCGGCGCTGGAAGAGATGGGCCTGACGGTCGAGGTGCACCACCACGAGGTCGCGACCGGCGGCCAGTGCGAGATCGGCGTCGGCGCGAACACGCTGGTCAAGAAGGCCGACGAGGTCCAGATCCTGAAGTACTGCGTGCTGAACGTCGCGCACGGCTATGGCAAGACCGCGACCTTCATGCCGAAGCCGCTGGTCGGCGACAACGGCAGCGGCATGCACGTGCACCAGTCGCTCGCGAAGGACGGCAAGAACATCTTCGCCGGCGACAAGTACGCGGGCCTCTCGGACACCTGCCTGTACTACATCGGCGGCATCATCAAGCACGCGAAGGCGATCAACGCGTTCACGAACGCGGCCACCAACAGCTACAAGCGGCTGGTGCCGGGCTTCGAGGCGCCGGTGATGCTCGCGTACTCCGCGCGCAACCGCTCCGCCTCGATCCGGGTGCCCTGGGTGTCGTCGCCGAAGGCGCGCCGCATCGAGGTGCGCTTCCCGGACAGCACCGCGAACCCGTACTTCGCGTTCGCCGCGATGATGATGGCCGGCCTCGACGGCATCCAGAACAAGATCCACCCGGGCGACCCGGCGGACAAGGATCTGTACGACCTGGAGCCGGAGGAGGCGAAGCACATCCCGACCGTGTGCCACTCGCTCGACATGGCGCTCGAGCACCTCGACAAGGACCGCGAGTTCCTGACGCGCGGCGGGGTGTTCACGAACGACGTGATCGACGCCTACATCGCGCTGAAGATGCAGGAAGTCACGCGGCTGCGGATGACCACGCACCCGATCGAGTTCGACATGTACTACAGCGTGTGACGGCACCGGAAATGGGGACACTCCCCGTTTCCGATCCGCACACCCGAGTACGACAGGCCGGCGGAAGCGGAGGACGATTCCCCGCTTCCCTCGAGGCCCGGCCACCGGTGCGTCCGGTGGCCGGCGCTGCGGAAATGGGGAGTGTCCCCGTTTCCGCGCCTGACCGAGAACCCGGTTTTGGTCCGACCCGGGGCGAAGGGCTATGCTCGATCCATGCGCATCGACGTCCGCTCGCTCGCCCGACGGCTGCTCCCGGCCTGTGCGCTCGGCACGGCACTGGTCCTGCCCGCGACCGTCGCGGCGCAGGACGAGCAGCAGGAAGAACGGTCGGCCCCTCGCGGCGCCACCCTCTACAAGTGGGTGGACGAGCGCGGCGTCACCCACTATTCGGACCTTCCGCGCCCCGGTGCCGAGAAACTCGCGGTGCAGCCCGCGCAGGGGTTCCGCCCGCCGCCGGCTCGTGCCGCGGCAGCCGGCCCGCGTGCGGACGGTTCGGCGGCCGCCGAACCGCGCGGCTTCCGTGTGGCCATCACCCGGCCCGCGCAGGACGAGGTCTTCGTCAATCCCGGCGGCCCCATCGATCTCTCCGCGTCGATCGACCCGGCACCCGGCGCAGGCCAGCAGACATGGTTCCTGCTGAACGGCCAGCGCCTGGACGACGTGCCGGCCGGCGCGAGGTCGGCGTCGGTGACGCTGCCGCGCGGCTCGCACACGCTGACCGTGCAGGTCGTGGACGAAGCCGGGCGCGCGCTCGCGAGCTCCGCGCCCGTGACGTTCCACGTGCGGCAGACCAGCATCGCCACTCCGCCCCAGGGCCCGCTGCTGCAGCGGCCCGGCCCCGGCGGTCCGACTCCTCGACCCCGGCCCTGAGTCGTGGGCAGACGCGTTGCGCGGAGGTGCGCGATGGCGTCTGAACCGCGTAACGGCCCGCCGAACGGCAACGGCAACGGCAACGGCAACGGCAACGGGTACGCTGCCGCTATCGATGCCGCCGCGCTGCTGGATGCGCTCGCGACCGTGCTCGTGATCGTGGACGCGCGCGGCAGCGTCGAGTACCTCAACGCTGCGGCGCAGACGATGCTGGCGACCGGCCTGAACCAGGCCCGCGGCCGCCCGCTCGCCGAGCTCGTGCGCGATCCGGTGCCGCTCGAGAGCGCGATCGCCCGGGCGCGCGAGAGCTCCACCGAGGGCGTCGCGCACCGCGAGCTGCGAATCGTGCCCAGCGCGCGAGGGGACTCGCAGTTCGTGGTGGACTGCACCGCCGCGGCGCTGGACGCGGAGCGGGTGCTGCTCGAGATCTCCGACACCACGCGCCAGCAGCGCATCACGCGCGACAACGCGCTGTTGACGCAGCTCGGCGGCAGCCGCCTGATGGTTCGCCAGCTCGCGCACGAGATCAAGAATCCGCTCGGCGGCCTGCGCGGCGCCGCGCAGCTGCTCGAGCGCGAGCTGCCCGGCGAGGCGCTCCGCGAGTACACGCGCGTGATCATCCGCGAGGCCGACCGCCTGCGGATCCTCGTCGACAACCTGCTCGGGCCGGGGGGGCCGCTCCACAAGGAGTCGGTGAACGTGCACGAGCTGCTGCAGCACGTGTACCACCTGCTGAAGGCCGAGGCACCGCCGGGCATCGCGGTGCTGCGCGACTACGATCCCTCCCTGCCGCCGATCAGCGTCGACCGCGACCAGCTGGTGCAGGCGATGCTTAACCTCGGCCGCAACGCGGTGCAGGTGCTCGGCGACTCGGGGCGCGTCACGCTGCGCACGCGCGCGGTCACGAACGTGACGATCGGCGCGCGACGGCACCGCGTCGTGCTGTCGATCGCGTTCGAGGACAACGGCCCCGGAGTGCCGCCGGAACTCGCCGACACGATCTTCTATCCGCTGGTCACGAGCCGCCCCGGCGGCACGGGCCTCGGCCTCGCGGTCGCGCAGGACCTCGTCAGTCGCCACGGCGGCCTGATCGAGTTCGACAGCCGGCCGGGCCACACCGTGTTCACGATCCTGCTGCCTTTCCAGGAGTAGCCCCGTGGCGCATCCGCTGAACGTCTGGCTCGTCGACGACGACGCCTCCATCCGCTGGGTCCTCGAGCGCGCGCTCAAGAACGGCGGTATGCGTCCGCGCGCGTTCGAGCAGGCCGAGCGGGCGCTCGAGGCGCTCGAGGACGACGAGCCGGACGTACTCATCACCGACATCCGGATGCCCGGCAAGAGCGGGCTCAAGCTGCTGGACGAGGTGCAGTCCACGCACCCGAAGCTGCCGGTGATCGTGATGACGGCGCACACGGATCTCGACGCCGCCGTGTCCGCCTATCGCGGCGGCGCGTTCGAGTACCTGCCGAAGCCGTTCGACATCGACGAGGCGGTCGCGCTGGTGCGGCGCGCGGCCAAGCCCGCCGTGCTCGCGCCGGACGCCACCGTCGACGCCGAGGCGATCCCGGAACTGCTCGGCCAGGCGCCGGCGATGCAGGAGGTGTTCCGCGCGATCGGCCGGCTGTCGCGCTCGTCGATGACCGTGCTGATCACCGGCGAGTCCGGCACCGGCAAGGAGCTGGTCGCGCGCGCCCTGTACCGGCACAGTCCCCGGTCGAACAAGCCCTTCATCGCGCTGAACACGAGCGCCTTCACCGCCGACCTGCTCGAGAGCGAGCTGTTCGGCCACGAGAAGGGCGCGTTCACGGGCGCCGACTCGCTGCGCCGCGGCCGCTTCGAGCAGGCCGACGGCGGCACGCTGTTCCTCGACGAGATCGGCGACATGTCGCCGCAGCTGCAGACGCGCCTGCTGCGCGTGCTCGCCGAGGGCGAGTTCTACCGCGTCGGCGGCAACACGCCGATCCGCGTGGACGTGCGCGTGATCGCCGCCACGCACCAGGACCTCGAGGGGCGCGTGAAGAGCGGCCAGTTCCGCGAGGACCTGCTGCACCGCCTGAACGTGATCCGCATCGAGCTGCCGCCGTTGCGCGCGCGCCGCGAAGACATTCCCGAGCTGCTGCGCTACTACCTCGGGCAGGCGGCGCGCGAACTCTCCGCGGAGCCGAAGCGGCTGACGGCGGAGGCGGAGCGCGTACTCGTGAGCGCCGACTGGCCGGGCAACGTGCGGCAGCTCGTGAATACCTGCCGGCGGCTCACCGTCGCGGCGCCGGGCCGCGAGATCCGTCCCGAGGACCTGCCCGCGGACCTGGGTGGCGCGACGCTCGGCAGCTCGCAGGACGACTGGGCGCGCTCCCTGTCCGCCTGGGCGCGCAACCACGTCGAAGGTGGCGCGAGCGCCGTGCCGCTGCTCGATGCGGCGCAGCCGGAGTTCGAGCGCACGCTGATCCGTGTCGCGCTCGCGAAGTGCGAAGGCCGGCGGCAGGACGCGGCGAAGGTGCTCGGGTGGGGGCGAAACACCCTCACGCGGAAGATGCGCGAACTCGGCATGGAGGAAGGGCGGGGGACGGACGACGACGAGCCGCTGCGCGGCGCCGAGTAGGCACCGCCGCGTCAGCGCCGCGCTGCGCCGGCCGGCCGCCCCGCCCGGCCTCGCGCACCGCCCCGTTCGTTCAGCAGCCGCTCCTCGAACTCCTCCGCCGAGAGCGGACGCCCGAACAGGAAGCCCTGCCCCTCGTCGCAGCCGAGCGCCAGCAGCAGCTCGAGCTGCCCTTCGGTCTCGATCCCCTCCGCGACCGTGCGCGCGCCCATCGCGCCCGCGATCGCGAGGACCGCGGACACCACGCCGCGCGAGGCGTGGTCCTCCTGTACGCGGCTCGTGAACGCGCGGTCAATCTTGATGACGTCGACCGGCAGCCGGCTCAGGTAGGCGAGCGACGAGTAGCCGGTGCCGAAGTCGTCGATGGCGACGCGAATCCCGCGCGCGCGCACGCGCTCCAGCACGCGGCGCGCGACGCCTCCCGATTCGACCATCCCGGTTTCCGTCAGCTCGAGTTCCAGCGCGCCAGGTTCGAGCCGCGTGCGGGCAAGCGCCTCGTCCACGACCTCGCCGAGCAGCGGGTGCATCAGCTGGCGCGGCGAAACGTTGACCGACAGGACGAGCGGCACGCCGAGGCGTCGCCGCCAGTCGGCGACGCGCTGCGCGGCCGCCTCGAGTACCCACGCGCCCAGCTCGCAGATCAGCCCGCTGCGTTCGGCGATCTCCACGAAGTCGCGTGTCGGCACCGCGCCGAAGCGCGGATGCTCCCAGCGCAGCAGCGCCTCGCAGCCGAGCAGCCGTCGCGTCGCGAGCTCGACGCGCGGCTGGAAGGCGACGTGCAACTCGTCGTTCGCACGCGCGGTGCGCAGCGCGCCCTCGAGGGCGATCAGGTGCCGCGAGCGCGACTGCAGCTCCGGCGAGTAGAACGCGCTGCCCCTGCCGGGATCGTCCGCGGCTTCCACCTGCCGCAGCGCGCTGCGCGCGCGCTCGAGCAGGCCGTCGGCGTCGCGCGCGTCCTCCGGCCACAGCGCGATGCCCACGCGTGCAGGCGGCGAATGCTCCTCGCCGTCGAGCACGAGCGGTCGGCCGACGGCGTCGACCAGGGCGGCGGCCGCGCCCTCGATCTCGGCCACGTCGCCGCGCCCGGCGAGCACGACCAGGAACTCGCCGCCCCCGAGATGCGCCACGAACGAGGGTGCGGTGCCGCCGG